>MDTD01142858.1_pt1 | contig 28045 bp, 23 predicted proteins | sample 811221 | NCBI WGS metagenome assembly MDTD01 (sample SAMN05326646, study PRJNA326480) | marine metagenome | isolation source: seawater | place: Pacific Ocean: South West | collected 2011 | reverse complement strand
TCCACGATAAAGGAGCCCTGGAGGGGATTCTCATTTTTGGCCAGTCCCCATTCCCGGTTGATGATAAGCTGGATGGCCAGAGCCCTGCGTACGGATTCTTCGGAGGGCGTGGTGATGGCCTCATCAAAGGCATTGGTGTGAAGACTGTTGCAATTGTCATAGATGGCGCACAGCCCCTGGAGGGTGGTCCGGATATCGTTGAACTGGATATCCTGGGAATGCAGGGAACGGCCCGACGTCTGGATGTGATATTTCAGTTTCTGGGATTTTTCGTTTCCGCCGTACTTGTACCGCATGGCCACAGCCCAAATTCTCCGCGCCACCCGGCCGATCACCGTGTATTCCGGATCCATGCCGTTGGAGAAGAAAAAGGAGAGGTTCGGGGCGAAATCATCAATGTCCATGCCGCGGGACAGGTAATATTCCACGTAGGTAAACCCGTTGGCCAAGGTCAGGGCCAGCTGGGTGATGGGGTTGGCCCCGGCTTCGGCAATGTGGTAACCGGAGATGGAGACGGAGTAAAAATTTCTCACGTTGTGATCAATGAAGTACTGCTGGATATCCCCCATCATCTTCAGGGCGAACTCAATGGAGAAGATACAGGTGTTCTGGCCCTGGTCTTCTTTGAGGATATCCGCCTGGACCGTCCCCCTGACGTTGGACAGGGCATAGGCCTTAACGTCTTTGGCTTCCGCCTCATTGGGCTCCCGGCCGTTCTCTTCACGGAATTTGTCCATCTGCTGGGCAATGGCCGTATTCATGAACATGGCCAGCATCATGGGAGCGGGCCCGTTAATGGTCATGGATACCGAGGTGTTGGGGGCACAGAGATCAAAACCGTCGTAAAGCAGCTTTACATCGTCCAGGGTGCAGATACTCACCCCTGAGGTACCGATCTTGCCGTAAATGTCCGGCCGGCGGTCCGGGTCAAACCCATACAGGGTGACGGAGTCGAATGCCGTGGAGAGCCGTTTGGCCGGATAGGCTGAAGAGAGCAGCTTGAACCGTGCATTGGTGTCTCCGGGCCCGCCTTCGCCGGCAAACATCCGGGTGGGATCTTCGTCCGCCCGTTTCAGGGGGAAGACACCGGCGGTGTAAGGGAAACTGCCGGCAAAGTTTTCTTTGCGCATCCAGGTATATTGATCTCCGGGATCGGTGAATCCGGGTACGGCCACTTTGGGAATCTTGGAATGGGAGAGAGATTCACTGTAAAGAGGCAGCCTGAATTCCTTGTCCCTGACCTTGTAAACCAGTTCTTCCTTCTGGTACATCTCATGGCAGTGGGCATAGGCACCGACGGTGTCGCTGGTTTCTTTTTCCACGAGTTCTGCCGCCGATTCAATGGCGGCTTTCAGTTCATCCAGCCCGTCCTTTCCGGAGGCTTCCAGCGCCTGGAGTGTTTCGTCCAGGTGCCAGTGCCGGCGGAGGGCCTCAGCCTGAGCCTCGGTGTCTTTATGGTACTGCCGGACGGTATCGGCAATCTCAGCCAGGTACCGGACCCGTTCCCCCGGGATAATAATGGTTTTGGACGAAGATTCCTTCACATCCACCCTGGGGATGGTGGAATCATATTGGATGCCTTTTCTCTCTTCAATGGTGTCCAGAAGGCAGTGATAAAATGCCGTGACCCCGTCGTCGTTGAACTTGGAGGCGATGGTGCCGAATACCGGCATATCCTTGGGATCTTTATCAAAGGCTTTGCGGTTGCGCTGCACCTGTTTGCGGACGTCCCGCAGGGCATCTTCGCTGCCCTTCTTCTCGTACTTGTTGACCACGACGATATCGGCATAGTCCAGCATATCGATCTTTTCAAGCTGGGAAGGCGCTCCGAATTCCGCTGTCATGACATAGATGGAAATATCCACCAGATCCACCACCCTGGAATCCCCCTGGCCGATGCCGGCGGTTTCCACGATGACGATGTCGTAACCGGCGGCCTTGGCCACCTCCACGGCATGGGGAAGCGCCTCGGGCAGTTCGGTCTGGGAACGCCGGGTGGCCAGAGACCGCATGTAAACCCGGCCGGACTCGATGGAGTTCATCCGGATACGGTCACCCAAAAGCGCCCCGCCGGTTTTCCGGCGGGAAGGATCGCAGGAGATGATGGCGATGTTGACATCGGTGAGATCCCTCAGGATCCGGATGATCAATTCGTCGGTCAGAGAGGACTTGCCCGCACCGCCGGTACCGGTAAGGCCGATGACAGGCACATCTTTTCCAGCTGCCATTTCACCAATCCGGGCCATGATGGTATCAAGCTGGCCCTTATCCTGGGCTGCCGCCTCCTGAACGGCGGAGATGAAATTTGCCGTCACCCGTTTGTTCTCAAGGGTCAGTCCCTCATAATCCAGGGCGTTAAAATCCACGCAGGGATGATCCATGTCTTGAAGCTTGTCATTGATGATGCCCTGGAGCCCCATCTTGGCCCCGTCTTCCGGGGAGTAGATGCGTGTGACGCCGTAGGCGTGGAGTTCGTCCATTTCCGAAGGAATAATGACGCCCCCACCGCCGCCGAAAATCTTGATATGATCCGCGCCCTTTTCCCGAAGCATGTCCACCATGTATTTGAAGTACTCCATGTGGCCGCCCTGGTAGGAGGATACGGCAATACCCTGGGCATCTTCCTCGATGGCCGCATCCACCACCTCCTGGGCCGACCGGTTATGGCCGATGTGAATCACCTCGGCACCGGAGTCTTGCAAAATTCGCCGCATGATATTGATGGAGGCATCGTGGCCGTCGAAAAGAGAAGTGGCAGTGACGACTTTCACCGAGTTCTTGGGGGTATATACTTCAGGTTCTGCGCTCATAACATCTCCTTCTTTATAATACCGAAAAGTTTGACTAAACTAAACAGAGTTTATATATACTATTGTAGTGGCATATATCCCCGGAAAAATAAATGATAATTTTGAGAAATGTTTGATTTTTTTTAGAAGATTTACCCGAAAGCCGCGTCCTTAATGGTTTTTAAACCGAACTGTCGCTCGGTCGCAAAGGTGCTGTTAGAACAGCAGGCCCAGGATAAAATCCGTTTGAATGGAAATATACTCGTCCAGGGTGAATTGCTTTTTCACATGCCAGCGCCGAAAGGCCCACATCTGCCCCAGAACGGAAATGTTGTGCCCCACCAGGTTGACGATCTTTTCATCCAGTTCGGGAAAATTGTTTTTCCCGGACATTCCCGCCAGGGTTTCCACAAAAATATTCGTAATCCCAAGTTCGTTCACCAGCACCCGCTCCTTCCACTTATCCGGCAGAAACTGGGTCACCTGATACATGAGCAGGATATGATCGGCCATCTTGTCGCAGACCGTGAAATACTTGCGGATCACTTCGGCAAGCTGCTCTTTTTCCCGGGTATTGGCTGCCAGGGCATCTTCCACGGCATCCTGGACCTCTTCATGGATGGTCTTGCAAACCAGGTAGAGCAGATCTTCCTTGGAACTGACGTATTCGTAAAGGGAACCGATGGAAAAATTGGCTGCCTTGGCGATCATCCGCGTGGTGGTTTTGTGATACCCGTGCTCGATAAAGAGCTGCACCGTGGAATCAATGATATGCCGCCGCCGCTCCCGGACCAGTTCTGGATTCTTGATCTGGGTCGGGACCTCACCGTCGCTTAGGGAAACCGCTTTTTTTTTGGCCAATGGGGACTCCTTCTTTGGGTATCAGGGTGGCACAGTTCTATTGAACGAGCGCTCGGTCTCCTATTTTTTTGTCATGGTTCCGCCGGGTTGTCAAGGACTTATCCCGGGAATATCAGACGGTAAGGGGATGACGGGTGAACTGAATTGGACAAAATGACGACACAATGGTAATTACATTTACGATCAACACCCATTTTCCGGAGTGAGACAAATGACATACCTTCCCCTTGTCCTGGTCTGGGTTGCCTGGTGCACCCTCCACAGCGCGCTGGTCTCCGTGCCTGCCACCCGGCGGTTGAAACAGAACCTTGGAGACAGCTTCCGGTATTTCCGCCTGGTGTACAACGGTATTGCCCTGCTCACCCTCATCCCGGTCCTGATATACAGCCAGGGTCTGAGAACCTTAGTTGTATTCACCTGGCACCGCATGCTCACATTGCCCTGGCTGCTGCTCTGGGGAGTAACTCTTATCCTCACAGTCCAAGGGGCCAGGGCCTATGATATGGGGCAATTTACAGGTATGGCCCAGGCCATGTCACCGCCCACCGGAAACGTCCCGGCCGCAGACCAGACGCTGAACACCGGCGGCATCCTGGGGATCACCCGCCACCCTTGGTATCTGGCCGCCCTGGTATTTTTATGGATCCGGTCCCGTAACATCCACCTGTCCATGGTTGTGGAAAATATCGTCCTTACCGTCTACCTGTTCATCGGAATCCGGCTTGAGGAACGAAAACTAGTCCTTATCTTCAAAGACCGGTACCGGGACTATCAGCGCCGGGTATCCCCGCTGGTTCCCTGGAAATGGGTATACGCCTTCTTCCGGAAAAAAGCGTAGGCGATGTTTGAACCGGATCGGTTGTATTTGACAGGCTATTTGGCTTCCATATCCGGTGAATATTTTCCGAACCGGGCGGCACCGTTGCACCGGGCTCTTTTCAGAAGTGCCGCCTGGGCATCTTCCCGGTTTGCATCCTTACCGGCCCAGACGTTCAGCGGTTGCTCCTGGAGGGCCCTGCCGTAGGAAAAACTCAGTTCCCAGGGATGGGGGCCTAAACGGTTCATGGCGTTGAGATGGGCGGTGGCCAATTCCGAGCTCTGGCCGCCGGACAGAAATGCAATGCCCGGCACCGCTGCAGGAACCACCCGTTTGAACACAGCTACCGTGGTTGCAGCAACAGTTTCCACATCGGCCTGTTCCGGACAGGTGTCACCGGACGTCACCATGCTGGGTTTCAATACCATGCCTTCAAGCAGCACCTTATGATGGGCCAACTCTTCAAATACTCGTCTCAGCACCCATTCACTCACCCGTTCACAGGTGTCGATATCATGGCTGCCGTTCATGAGGATCTCGGGTTCCACAATGGGAACCAGGCCGGCTGCCTGGCAAAGGGCGGCATACCGGGCCAGGCCATGGGCGTTGACATCCACGGCGAGTTGTGTGGGCTTATGGTTGCCGATGGTAATGACGGCCCGCCATTTGGCGAATGCTGCGCCCGCCTCCCTGTAGACTGCCAGACGCTTTGCCAGGCCGTCCAGCCCCTGGGTGGCCTTTTCCTCCCGGGTGCCGGGAATAGGAGCCAACCCCTTGTCCACTTTGATGCCCGGAATGATGCCCCGGGATGTCAGCAGATCCGGAAACGGGGTGCCGTCCATACCCGCCTGCCCCAGGGTTTCCTCAAACAGGATCACGCCTGAAATATAATCTTGAACCTCCGGCGCGGTGAACAGGATATCCCGGTAGGTCCGCCGGTTTTCTTCGGTGGATTCGACACCGATGGTATCAAAGCGTTTTTTGATGGTGGGCGTACTCTCGTCTGCCGCAAGAATGCCTTTACCGGGGGCCACCATGGCCCGGGCAACAGTCGTCAGGCGCTCGGCGATATCGCCGGTCAGATGATAGGTTTCCATAAGTTCTCCTCTCTTTTTTTCCCGGGACCTGGGAACCAAGTCCCTGTGTGACAAGACAAATTGAAACGAAATCTTATGGAGGGAAGTTAATCACTTGAACTAAAAAAACAAGTTTAGCCCGGATATTTCGGGATGCCTTTGTCTTTTAATAATACCGGGATTCGATCTTCTCAACCGTGCCGTCGGTTTTCATTGCTTTCAGGGCATCGGAAAACTGCTCGGCAATGTCCCGGGTCATGGTCTTTTTAGAAAATGCCACATAGGTCTTGGAAGAACTGAGAAGGTAGGGTTTCCCGGTTTCGGTCATGGGTACGATTTGGATTTGCTCGGCCACCCCCAGCTTCCGGGACAGGTGCCTGATGGTCATTTTCACCCCGACAAAGACATCAAACCGTCCCTTGACAAGCTTCATGATGTTCATCTCGTTGTTGACCACTTCCTGGATGGATTTAAACCACCTGTTGTTGATGGCTTCCTGAATAATGCCGCCGTATTGGAATCCCCGCGAAATCCCCAGATCAAAGCTGCCTGCATTTACAAGCCCTCTGTCCAGGGTAATCCTTTCCCCGGTGCGCCGGAAAAGATACCACTCCTCCACGTAAATTGCCTCTTCAGGAAAATATAAAAATTTTGACCGCTTGAAAGTATAGGCCGCATCGATGATCCCGTCGGCGATCCCGTTTTCCACCATGATCAGCGCCCGCTTCCAGGGAATAATTTTCACAGCGCAGTCAAACCCTATCCGTTTCAGGCATTCCCGGGCGATATCCACGTTCCGGCCCCGGCTTTCCCCGTTTTCGATAAACTCGGCCGGCGGACTTTCCAGGGTAACCAGGGAGAGTGTTTCACCTGTTGCCCCGGACACCAGCATCAGCGCCAACAGGATTCCCAGGATTATTTTCATCACCCCTCCCCACACCATACTTTCGTATGGCCCAATGGACAAATTTTATATTATTACAATGGACTGCGGTCGCCTATCCTTTTTTTTAGATATTAAAGAGAATCCCGGCAAAGATCAAGATAGAGGCCACCTTTACTGGGGAATCAGAACACGGCCATGGATTTTCTAAGGCAAACAGGGTAGAGTCAATCCGCTATGGAAACGTATCTTACCCCGGCCCTGTTTGCCCTTATCACGGGATTTGCCGCCCTGGTCCACGGTGCCGCCGGTATCGGATTTCCCCTGGTGGCCACCCCGCTTATGGCCATGATCACCGATGTACGCAGTGCCATACTGATCCTGGTATTGCCCACAATTCTTTTGAATATTGCCAATATGCTTCACGGGGGAAGATGGGGAAAAAGTATTGCCCGATACTGGCCCCTGGCGCTCTACGGCATGGGTGGCAGTTATTTGGGCACACAGCTTCTGATCGTGGTGCCTGCCGAGGTATTCCGTCCGGTGCTGGCGGCGGCCATGATTTTATATCTCAATGCGGAGCGCATCGGGGTGGGGTTTTCCTGGGTCCGCTCCCACCCCCGGATCGCCGCAGCCGTATTCGGCACCCTTGCCGGCCTTCTGGGGGGCACCGTCAATGTGATGCTGCCCGCCCTGGTGATCTTTGCCCTTGAAATCCGGATGGACAAAACCGCCATGATCCAGGTCTTCAATTTCTGCTTTCTTTTCGGGAAACTGACCCAGGGGGCGGTGTTTGTCAGCGCCGGCCTCCTGACCGCGGAAATCTTAAAATCCGCCGTCCCCCTGGCCGCCCTGAGCCTTCCTTTGATGCTGGCCGCCATGAAAATCCGCAACCGGCTGCCGGAGGAGACATACCGGCGGTGGCTTAGAATTTTACTCTACATCATGGCCGGTGTTCTTCTGGCCCAGACAGTTGCGGGATGACCGGCCGGCGAGCGGTTCAAAAGAATACAGACAGAATCATTCTGGTGCCCACCACGTAGAGCAGCAGGGCAAAAATCCGTTTGAGCTTGTCGATGGGAAGACTGTGTGCCAAACGGGCACCAAGGGGGGCCGTCAGCACACTGGCCGCCACCAGGCCGAAAAGCACCTTTATATCCACAAATCCTAAGGACAACGGCCGCAAGCCCTCTGCGCCGAGACCGTTAATGATATAGCCCAGGGTACCTGCCACGGCAATGGGCAGGCCGATGGCGGCGGAGGTGCCGATGGCCCTGTGGATCTTCGTGTTGCACCAGGTCAGAAAAGGTACCGAAAGGGTGCCGCCGCCGATGCCCACCAGGCTGGAAAAGATGCCGATAATACTGCCCGCCGCAAAAATGCCTGCGGTGCCGGGAATGTCACGGGTGGGTTTGGGTTTGATGCCCATGAGCATCTGTGTGGCCACATAAAGCAAAAAGCAGCCGAAAAAACCTTTGAGAAAGTTGGTGGAGAGCATGGCGGCAATCCAGGTGCCGGTAAAGGTCCCCACGAGAATTCCCGGTGTAATACGGAAAACCACAGGCCAGATCACGGCACCGTGCCTGTGGTGGGACCGCATACTGGACAGGGAAGTAAACATGATGCTGGCAAGGGACGTGCCCAATGCCACATGAAGGATAATATCATGGGCCATGCCCTGGGCTGTGAACACAAAGGTGAGCATTGGCACGATCACAAGGCCGCCGCCGATGCCCAGAAGTCCTGCCAGGACGCCGGCCACGGCCCCCAGGAGCAGATAGAGTATCAGATAAGTCATAGGTGTCGCATTTCCTTAACATGGTTAGGGGTAACGGTGTTTTCATCCCGTTTTTTTTATGGAACAGGCCCAACCATTACACGAAGGAAAAGCGATAATCAATACTAAAAAGCCTTTATCCGTTCACCCAAATAGAACGGATAAAGGCCGGATTAGATTAAAAAAACAATTACTTGGTGATAAATACGGGACAATCGGACTTATGCAGCACCTGATGGGCCACAGAGCCCAGGAATAAGCCTTCAAAATCCGAGACGCCCCGGGATCCCATGACCACAAGATCAACTTTCTCGATCCTCACCACCTCAGCGATGGTGGAACCGGGAAGGCCTTCGAGTATGCGTGCTTCAAAGTCCACCCCCGCCTCGGTCAGCATTTCCTCAAACGGTTCCACCAGGGTCTCCGATGCCTTCATGATTTCATTGACTGCCTGCTGGAAGTAGGGCTCGGACAGCACCACCGGGAACCGGCTGTGGCAGTGGAGCAGAATAATCTTTGAACCGAACTGTTTTGCCAGTTCAATGGCATAGGCCGTGGAATGCCGGGAATGTTCGGACCCGTCCACCGGGTTCAGGATTTTATCGAATTTCATCATACCCCCTTTCAGATCCGGCCGGACCGGATCTTTTGTTTGTTGTTTGGCTCAGGAGAGATGAGAAGAAACAAACGAACACAAGTAATCCGTTGACCTATTATACCCTAATTTTCGATTTAAGTTGACCCTAATTTTCAAGCCGGGTTTCCATTTGGCCCGGCCTTCGGGCGATTCCGGCGTTTTGGGGCAAAAGGCTGCCATATTTTCTTGTAAATCGTCCCGGTGAGGCGTATATTAACCTGTGGTTTTTTGAACAATAAGCGGACACACATGGACGTAAAATATATTAATCCTTTTATAGCGGCATCAATGGATGTCTTTTCCACCTTTGCCGGTGTAAAATCCCGCCCAGGCAGGCCGTCCGTTCGCCTCAGCCCCCTTACGAGCAAAGACGTCAACGGCTTTATCACCCTGAACGGCCACGGCATCAACGGCTATTTCATCATCAATTTTTCCACGGGTTTTCTCACGGAAATCCTGGCCGGCATCTTTGATCACACCAGCGCAAGCGAAGAAGAGATCAACGACCTTGCCGGGGAGCTGACCAACATGATCACAGGCTCCGCCAAGGCCGAATTGTCCAAACGCGGCTACTTTTTTGACGTGGCCGTCCCCAGGATCAGCCATACCACCCCGGAGATCCCGGGATATATGAAAAAAAAGCCTATCATCATCGTCCCCTTTGACACCAAGGCGGGCAAATTCCATATCGAAGCCTCTCTCCTGCGTATTGAAGAGGATTTCCAGCAGGACACCATGACGGAAGTCAAGGCGCCGGAAGGCTACGTCTCGGTGGATATCTTTGCAAAAGAGGTCCGCATGGACCCCATCAAGGTCAGACGCCTGTTAAAAACAGGTTTTTTGAACGGCAAAAAAATTTCCAACCGCCAATGGCATATCCCTGAAAAAGAACTGTTCAAGATATCGGGCTACCGCCCCCGCAGAAACAAACCAGCGAAAAAAACGTCAAAGCTCCTGCTGGATGAAACCATCTCCGTGGAAGAATTCTCGAAACTTTCGGGCCTGACATCAGCCAGAATCAAAAACTTTTTGCGCACAGGTTTTCTCAAAGGTGTACAGGACGAAAAAAAGGTCTGGCGGATCCATCGCGGCCAGGTGACAAAATTTATCAAACATGCCTGACCCGGCACCCTAATTGCCTATTTTTTTCTTCTTTTCCGGTTCATAACCCGTATATGTCATACCGCCCAAAACAATGAAAGGGCCAACGCCCTCTTCAGCGTTGACCCTTTCAGCAGGGCGGCTTTGCGCCCCTGTTTTTCAACGTATTACCCGGCGTACAATCTTGTAACACTTTCGGGCAATTTCCCCTTTGTGATCATAAACGAACGGCAGGGCATGGACTCGCGGTTATATTTTTTCTGGTTTGCCGCAAAGGTGTCCACCACATCGGCTTTGAAGTGTTTCCCCAGCGTCAGCAATTTGTCCTGGTCGATGCCGGTGTCCACCCCGAGGTCATGAAACATTGCCACCATATCTTCTGTGGAAATCAGCCCGTGGTTAAAATGATCACTGTAATAATCGCCTTCACGCCCTTCTATGGGCACGCCGTCAACCGTATTGGCCGGCTGTCCGCCGATACCGGACAGGCAGGATTCAAACCGGATGATACCGGCTTTCAGGGCGGCGGCGGCATTTCTGAGGGCGGAGGCCATGTTTTTCGTGTGAAAGTGGGCGATGTAAAGACTGGGGTCGGCATAGTCCCGGCCGTCCGGCCCCGTGCCCATTTCCTTGGGGTCCAGCACGCGGCTGAAAAATTCATAGGATTTATGATAATCCGTCACTGAACCGTCATGGTCGGCAAGTTCTATATCGTCAGCACCGCAATCCAGATACCGTTTCACAAAGCGGATGGCGATATCCAGTTTTTCCGCCATACTGTACTGCTTGTTGAATGCCTCAAAGGGGCTTCCCCAAATGGTGCTCACCGTGCCGTTTACCACCATCCCTCTGCTGTGGGCAGCTTTAATGGTCTGCTCAGTCATCTCGAAATACTGGTCATGGGTCTTGCCGGAGTTGGCCTTCTGATGTTCCGGGCAGGTGGAGGTCATTTGCAGAATGCGGTCCGGGCCATGGCCGGCGTCAAAATCCCTAAAGGCCCTTTCGGCGCCACTCTCATGGATGGCAACGGCGGTCAGTTCCACATCGCCGCCGTTGCGTTTCATCATCTCGCCGATGGTTCTGCCGTCCGGTGCACGGGTTTCGCTGTTCAAAAGCCGTTTTAACACTTCCGTGGCATCGGGGAAAAAGGGAACGAATTTGGGATGGCCGTAGTTGGTGGCTTCCATCCGTTTAAACCCTGCCAGAATCAACCCCTCAAGGTATTTGACCTTGGTGTCCGTATCAATTATGGTCTCAAGCGACTGCAGGCCGTCTCTAATACTGATATCGCTTAATTCTACTTTTTTACCTTTCAATTGATCCTTGGCAATGTAAAGCGCTGTCATTTTCCCCTCCCCTTTATTTACGGATAAAAAGTCAGATCGAAATTTAAGGATGGCTGCGGTTCAGAATTAGAGATGTCGTTGGGTTGCTGTCCTTTTTTCGTTGCTCCTTTGTTTTGATATGCCTGTATTGCTTGATAAAAGCATTGTGAACGAGCGCTCGGTCACAGTTTGATATTAATTTTATTTTGAAGATCTTGTCAATGCTTTTTCTATGAATTCTCTTCATTTTTTTCATAATAATAAAAAGTGTTTGACAAAGTTATTTTTTTGAATATATGCTCAAAAACACAAAGACTGAGCGCTCGATCAGTCCCGTGATTCTCCGAGCATGTTCCGCTGATTCTGTACCGCCAAAGAGACTTAACCCGTAACCCACAAGGAGGCCAGGGTGGATTTTGACCTTACCAAAGAACAGGAAATGATCCGTAAAGAAGTCCGAAAGTTTGCCCGGAAGGAAATCGCCCCCATAGCAGGAGAACTTGACGAAAAAGAGGAATTTTCCGAAGACCTGACCCGGAAGATGGGGGAAATCGGCCTGTTCGGCATGTTTGTATCCGAGGAGTATGAAGGCCAGGCCATGGATTACATTTCCTATATCATTGCCGTGGAGGAGATCGCCCGGATCGACGGCTCCCAGGCCGCCACCATCGCAGCGGGCAATTCCCTGGGGATCGGCCCCATCTTCTACTTCGGCACCGAAGAGCAAAAACAAAAGTACCTGCCCAAACTCTGCGCCGGAGAAGGCCTGTGGGGGTTCGGTCTCACCGAACCCACGGCCGGCTCCGATGCCGGCGGTTCTAAAACCACGGCAGTGCTGGACGGGGACGAATGGGTGATTAACGGATCTAAGATATTCATCACCAATGCGGCCTGCGACCTGACCATGGGGGTAACGGTGCAGGCGGTAACAGGAGAACGTGAAAACGGGAAGCCCGAATATTCCTGCATCCTGGTGGAAGCAGGCACCCCCGGGTTTAAAGCCGTGCCCATGCATCAAAAGATGATGTGGCGGGCCTCCAACACGGCGGAACTTTACTTTGACAACGTCCGGGTGCCCAAGGAAAATATCCTGGGCAACAAGGGGGACGGCTTCCATCAGATGCTGGCCACCCTGGACGGCGGCAGGCTTTCCATCGGTGCCATGGGACTTGGCGGGGCACAGGGGGCCTATGATCTGGCCCTGAAATATGCTAAGGACCGGGAGCAGTTCGGCCAGCCCATATCCAAGTTCCAGGCGATTGCCTTTAAGCTGGCGGACTGCGCCATGGAGATTGAATGCGCCCGGAACTTGCTCTACAAGGCCTGCTGGCTGAAAAGCAATCATAGACCCTATGAAAAGGAAGCGGCCATGGGCAAACTTTACTGCTCCGAGGTCATGAGCCGGGTGGTGGACCATGCAGTCCAGATCCACGGGGGCTACGGCCTGATGAAGGAGTATAACGTAGAGCGGTTTTACCGGGATCAGAAGCTGCTGGAAATCGGGGAAGGCACCTCCGAGGTTCAGCGGATTGTTATTTCGAGATATATAGGCTGCTAGTGAGCAGCCGGGGTGTTAGTAAACACCCGGGCTGTTAGTAACCGCCCTCATAAACGGAGATGACCATGACGGATTCCCCCCTGCTGATTGTTGAAGAAAAAAATAATGCGGCCGTGCTGACCCTCAACCGGCCCCGTGTGATGAACTGCCTTAACTTTGACCTGCTCTTTGCCCTGAGGGACGAAATCGACAGCCTCCAGTACCGGACGGATATCCGGTGCGTCATCCTTACCGGTGAAGGAGAAAAAGCCTTCTGCGCCGGCGCCGATCTCAAGGAGAGGGCGACCCTCACCCAGGACGAGGTAAAAAAATTCATCCTCACCATACGAAACCTGCTGACATCCATCCAGAATCTGCCCATCCCTGTGATATCCGCCGTCAATGGCATTGCCCTGGGCGGCGGTACGGAACTGGCCCTGGCATCGGATATCCGTGTGGCCTCCCAAACAGCCACCATGGGGCTGACCGAAACCCGTCTTGCCATTATCCCCGGCGGCGGCGGCACCCAGCGGCTGCCCAGGATCGTCGGCGTGGCCAAGGCCAAAGAACTCATCTTCACAGGCCGACGTGTGGATGCGCAAGAAGCCTTGAGTATCGGCCTGGTGAATCAGACGGCACCGCCCGATAAACTGATGGACGCCTGCCTTAAAATGGCTGATATGATCGCTGAAACCGGCCCCATTGCCGTAGAGATGGCCAAATACGCCATTGACCGGGGGATTGAAACAGATCTGGCCACGGGCCTTGCCATCGAATCCAACGCCTACCGGGTCACCATTCCCACAGAAGACCGGATAGAAGGCCTCACCGCCTTCAGGGAAAAACGCAAACCTGTTTACAAAGGGAGATAAGCCCATGACCGACAACCGTACGTTCTGGCTCGGTGAAGAGGAAACCCTTACCGCCCGTCAGCAGGAAGCCATCTGGCCGGGGGGGCAGAAAGCCATTGATCGTCTTGCCAAACGGAACAAACGGCCGGTGCGCGATCTGATCACCGACCTTATCGATCCTGGCACCCCGTTTTTCGAACTCTCACTTCTGGCCGGATTCGGCATGGGATATCCCGGGGTGGAGGACGTGCCCTGCGCCGGCATCGTCACCGGTATCGGGAAAATCCACGGCAACTGGACCATGATCATGGCCAACGATTCCAGGGTCAAGGCCGGGACCTACTTTCCCATCACCTTGAAAAAGCATATGCGGGCCCAGGCCATTGCCGAACGCTGCAGGCTGAACTGCGTATACATCGCCGACTCCGGCGGGGTATTCCTGCCCATGCAGGCCGATGTATTCCCGGATGACCAGCATTTTGGCTCCATATTTTACAATATGGCCAGGATGTCCGCCAAAGGGCAGCGCCAGGTGACCCTTTCCACCGGGGGGAACACCGCCGGCGGCGCCTATATTGTGTTCATGGCCTGCGAGTCCATTATGATCGACCGGCAGTCCTTTTCATTCTTAGGCGGTCCGCCCCTGGTGAAAATGGCCACGGGCGAAGAAATCTCCGCCGAAGACCTGGGCGGCGCCAAGGTGCACACCGGTGTCTCCGGCGGTGCCGATCACATCTGCCAGGACCAGACCGAAGCCATCGGCCGTGTCCGGGAGCTTTTATCCCTGACCGCCCCCCAGAAGGTTCACCTCCACCGCTACCAGGAACAGGAACCGGTCACCCCGCTGGACAGCCTCTACGATGTGCTCGCCGCCTCCCCCCACCAGGGAATCGACGGATACGCCGTATTGTCGGCCATTGCAGACGGCTCCTACTTCATCGAAGCCAAGAAAAACTTCGCAATGGGCCGGGGGTCCAACATCCTCACCGGAAAAATCCGGATCAAAGGCCTGCCTGTGGGAGTGATCTGCTCCAACGGCCCGGGCATTATCTTTCACGAAGCAGCCAAGAAGGTCACCGAGTGGGTGGTCCGCTGCTCCTACGAAAAAATCCCCCTGCTCTTTATCCAGAGCGCACCAGGATACATGGTGGGATCGGAATCCGAACATGCCGGCATCGGAAAATACGGCGCAGACATGGTCCGGGCGGTCTCCTGCGCCCAGGTGCCCCGCATCCAGTTGGTATTGGGGCCGGACAACGGCGCGGCCAACTACGGCATGTGCGGAAGGGCCTACCGTCCCCACTTCCTCTTTTCCACCATGCGGGCCAGAACCTCGGTGATGAGCGGCAAAAGCGCCGGCGGTGTCCTGCTTTCCATTGAACAGGCCAAGCGCAAAAAAGCCGGCACCCCAATGACCGAAGAGGAAATCCAAGAATTCCAGCAGAAGATGATCGACAAATACGACGGAGAAGCCCATCCGTTTTTCTGCGGCGCCCGCCTGCTCAACGACCGGGTGCTTCGCTTTTCGGAAATCAGGGACTGGCTAAGTGTGGCTTTTGAAGTCAGCCTGCTTAACCCCATAGGTGAACCCACCTTCGGCAACTTCAGATTTTAACGGTAGCCGGTGGTAAAGAAGATACCCTTGTAAAAACAAATAAAATGGGTATAGAACAATATATATTATTCGGACCCGATCTTTACAATTAGGACCCCAAAGGAGACGCCATGGAAAAAGAAGACAAGATCCCCCATATCAACGTGGATTATTTTGAGGACCTGACCGGCAGTATCAAAAACGGTGACGGCACGGATGTGGATGAGGTCGGGACCCGGATCAAGCAACTCCGGGAGCAGCGCGGAATCTCCCTGGAAGATCTGTCCAGCCTCACCGGATTTGAGGTGAGCCGTCTTAAAGACATCGAATCAGGCCAAGAAAAACCCCAGCTTGGCATGGTGATGAAATTATCCAAAGCCCTGGACTCCGCCGTGGGCCGCCTGGTGTCGGGTATGGGCACCAAACTGTACTCCATCACCAAAAAAAATGAACGCAAAAAAATCGCCAGGTCCGCCTCTAAGACAGGGAAAAAGAACGTCTACTCCTATATGAGCCTTGCCCCGGAAGTCCAGGGCCGGCACATGGAAGCCCTGATCGTCCAGCTGGAAAAATCCGAGGATTCCGAGATCTCCGTCCACAACGGAGAGGAGTTTATCTATGTTCTGGAAGGGGTGGCCAACCTCACCATCGCCAAAGAAAGCCACGATCTGGAACCGGGGGATTCCGCCTATTACCTGTCCACCACCCCCCACTACCTGACGGCGAAAACCGACAGGGCCACCATCCTGGCGGTGCTTTACGAATAGAGTAACCGGAACGGCCTGGCATCCGTTCACCCAACGGGCCGACAAATCAAATCCGTAAAAGACCGGTCAGATCAAGACCGGTCCTTTCATCCATCAAGGAGGTTCCCCATGTCCAAACTGCTGTGGCAACCGTCCGAGCAGCGCATCAGACAGACCAATATGTACCGGTTCATGACCCTGGTGAACAGCAAATTCAATAAGAATTTTACGGCCTACCCCGATCTCTGGGAGTGGTCCGTGGATAATCTGGAAGACTTCTGGGAACTGGCCTGGGAGTTTCTGGACATCAAGGCGTCCCACCCCTATGAAACCGTGATCCGGGATAAGGAAAAGATGCCCGGGGCCAAATTTTTCCCCGGCAGCCGCCTCAACTTTGCCGAAAACCTGCTGCGGTTCAGAAATGACGACCTGGCCCTGGTTTTCAGGGGAGAGGCGACTGTCCACCGGACCATGACCTACAACCAGCTCTACGACGAAGTGGCCAAAACCGCAGCCGCCCTGAAAGCCATGGGTGTGGGTGCCGGAGACCGGGTGGTAGGGTTTGTGCCCAACATGCCCGAATCCATCATTGCCATGCTGGCTGCCGTAAGCCTGGGGGCGGTGTGGTCCTCCTGCTCGCCGGATTTCGGCATCAAAGGGGTGCTGGACCGGTTCGGCCAGACCCGGCCCAAGGTATTGTTCACGGCGGACGGCTACTTTTTCAAGGGCAAGCCCATCGACAGTATCGAACGGATTGCAGGAATTGTAAAAGAGCTGCCCTCCATTGAAAAGATCGTGGTCATTCCCTATATCAGCGAGCGCCCGGATATCTCGGCACTGCCCAACGCGGTCCATTTCAGCGATTTCAAGGACCCGGATGCCGAAGAAATCGCCTTTGCACAAATGGATTTTCACGATCCGCTGTACATCATGTACTCTTCCGGCACCACGGGACTGCCCAAGTGCATGGTTCAGAGTATCGGCGGGGTGCTGCTCCACCAGAAAAAGGAACTGGTCCTGCACACCGACCTCAGCCAAGAAGACACCATCTTCTACTTTACCACCTGCGGGTGGATGATGTGGAACTGGCTGACCACCTCCCTGAGCACGGGCGCCACCCTGGTGCTCTACGACGGCAATCCGTTCCACCCGGGACCGGACGCCCTCTGGCAGATGGCCGAAGAAGAAAAAATCACGGTGTTCGGCACCTCCGCAGGCTATATCGAAGCCTTGAAAAACGCCGGTGTAAAACCCAGGGAAGAGTTTGACTTAAGCCATCTCAAATCCGTCCTGTCCACCGGCTCTCCCCTGTCCGTGGAAAATTTCAACTTCATCTACGATCATGTGAAAAAAGACCTGCAACTGGCCTCCATCTCCGGCGGGTCGGATCTCAACGGCTGCTTTGCCCTTGGCAACCCCATGGGGCCGGTGTATGAAGGGGAACTCCAGTGCCGGGCCCTTGGCATGAAGGTCTTTGCCTTTGATCCGGACGGCCAGCCGGTAATCGGAGAACAGGGTGAACTGGTCTGCACCGCCCCCTTCCCCTCCATGCCCATATACTTCTGGGGGGATGAGGACGGGTCCAAGTACCACTCCGCCTACTTTGCCCACTATCCCAACATCTGGACCCACGGGGATTTTGTTCAGGTGACGGAACGGGGCGGCATGGTCATGTTCGGCCGGTCCGACGCCACCTTGAATCCCGGCGGCGTTCGTATCGGCACCGCAGAAATCTACCGCCGCCTGGATGCCATGTATGAAATCGAGGACTCTGTCGTGGTGGGCCAGCCCTGGAACAACGATGTCCGGGTGATCCTCTTTGTTAAACTGGCCCAGGGCCTTTCCCTGACCCCGGAACTTGAGGCCAGGATAAGATCGGACATCCGCCAGCATGCGTCTCCGCGCCACGTGCCGGCCAAGATCATCGAAACCCCGGACATCCCGTACACCCTGAATATGAAAAAGGTGGAACTGGCGGTCCGGCATATGATAGAAGGCAAAGAAGTGAAGAACAAGGATGCCCTGAAAAATCCCGAATCCCTGGATTTTTTCGGCAGTTGCCCTGAGCTGAACACCTGATACGAAAGACCCAGATACGAAAATGCCTGATATGACATCCGTAGAAGACCACTATGCCTGCCCGGATCTTGCCCAAAAGATCCGGGCGGCATTTGAACTGTCCGGAAAAACGATCCGGGATATCTCCATCCGTGACCTGGGGCCTGTTGACCAGCTCCATACGGGCGGCGCCCCCGCCACCCTGGCATTGATGAAAAAGGCCAACCTCCCGGAAAATTCAAGGGTACTTGACGCCGGCTGCGGCATCGGCGGTTCATCCCGTCTTCTGGCGGACACCTTCGGTTTCACGGTGACGGGCATTGATCTTGTAACTGACTTCGTGGAAACCGCCCGCACCCTCTCCGAATGGGCCGTCCCCCATTTAGATACCGGGTCGGATATAAGCTTCGACCAGGGCTCGGTCACCGACCTGCCCTACGAAGACAACACATTCGATGCCGTACTCTGCCAGCATATCCTGATGAACATCCCGGACAAAGCTGCCGGCCTGAAAGAATTTAGCCGGGTGCTTCGCTCCGGGGGAAAACTCATCCTCCATGAAATCACGGACGGTGACGGTCCTGCCCCTCAAATGCCAGTTCCCTGGGCCTCGAATGCGTCCACCTCCTTTCTGGTGAGCCGGGAGCAACTGGCAGAATATCTGTCTTCCACCGGTTTCACCCAAGTCTTCTTTGAGGATGAAACAGAGGCCAGCGCCCGCTGGTGGCAGAAGGTGAACGAGATTACCGCGAAAGCCCCGGCCCGGCCCCTGAATCCCCGCCTGGTTTTCGGCGACAACGCGGCCCGTTTCGGCCCCAACATGGAAAAAAATTTCTCCAACCGCGCGGTCTGCTGCATCTGTGCCATCCTGACAAAAAATACGGTCTGATTTCCCATGGCGGCTTGAAGATGCTCGGGTACGGTCTTATTTTCTGGTATTGTGTCGCCAACCCCTTAACCGTCCCAAGGAGGATGCATGATTTCAGAAAAACTTGAAAAGGCCATCAACTACCAGATCAACAGGGAGCTTTTCTCTGAATATTACTACCTGTCCATGGCGTCCTATTTCAATGCCACGGGCTTGAACGGGTTTGAAAACTTCTTCCTGGTTCAGGTGGAGGAAGAACGCTTCCATGCCATGAAGATGTACCGGTTCCTAAATGAGAAAGGGGGGCGTGTGGCCCTTGAAGCCATTGAAGCCCCAAAGACGGAATTCAAATCCCCCCTTGAGGTGTTCCAGCTGGCCTTTGACCACGAAAAACTGGTGTCCGGCCTCATCAACGATCTCATGGACCTGGCCATCTCCGAAAACGACCATGCCACCCGGAACTTCCTGAACTGGTTTGTGGAAGAACAGGTGGAAGAGGAAGCCTCCATGGAAGGCATCTTGAACAAGCTGAAACTGGTGAACGGCGAAGGCCACGGCCTGCTCATGCTGGATGCGGAACTTGCCCAGCGCACCTTTACCCCCCCTGCCCCGTAAACACATCCCCTGCCCGCCGCCTGCGGGCAGGGTTCTTATCTTTTCAACCTGCGCCTGGCATTGCGAACTATTCATATCTTTTGCATTTTATGCGCATTTTACATATTTATTTGCAACTTTTCTGCATATGTGGCATTTTTTTGCTTGACGAAAGGTAGCCATCTGATATATCAGATTTCAGTTGCCGTACAAGAATCTTGCACCACCTATTTGACGAAAACAGGACTTACGCATATAAATGCATTGTATCAACGCATGGAGAGGAGAAAGGCCAGATGGATACCTATTACATTGACGGAGAATATGTAGATGAGGACAATGCCGTAATCCCGGCAAAGGATATTACCGTACTCAGAGGGTACGGGGTATTTGACTTCCTGATTACCTACAACAAGCGCCCCTTTTACCTGGATGCCCATATTGCCAGGCTGGAAAATTCGGCCAGGGAAATCAACCTCATCTTGAACCACTCCGCAGAGCAAATCGGAGCGATTGTCACGGAGACCCTGGCACGCAACCCCCACCACACGGAGTCCAACGTCCGCATCGTCTACTCCGGCGGCATCAGCCCCGACGGGGTCACCCCACAGGGCAACGGTATCCTCATGGTCATGGCCACCCCCAAATATGAACTGCCCGATTGGTGGTATACGGACGGCGCCAAGATCATCACCGTGGATATGGAACGCTTTATCCCCACCTCAAAGAGCACCAACTACCTGTCCGCCGTATTTGCCCAGCAAAAGGCCCATGCGAAAGGCGCCATTGAGGCCATCTACAAGGACCGGGAAAACCGGGTTCTCGAAGGCACCACCACCAATTTTTTCTGCATCAAGGGCGATACCCTGATTACCCCGCCGGACAATATCCTGCCCGGTATCACCCGGGGCGTGGTCCTGGATCTGCTCAAAGACAGCTACGATATCCAGCTGCGACACATCCAGAACGATGAACTGCCGCAGATGGATGAAATCTTCATCACCGCCTCCAACAAGGAAATCGTTCCCGTCATCCAGATCGACGATCTGGTTGTCGGAGACGGCCGTCCCGGGGAACGCACCAAGGCAGTTCTCAATACCTGGGCCGACTACACCCGCGCCTACGGACTCGGGGAAGTGGGATGAACCGAAGCGGCCATACCCCTGACCTACAGCCCCAGACCCGGGTGGAGGTGGACCTGGAAGCGTTGCGCCGGAATATTACGGCTCTCCAGGGTCTGACACCGGACCACACCCGGCTGATGGCTGTGGTCAAGGCCAACGCCTACGGCCATGGGGTTGTTCCCGTGGCCAAGACAGCCCTTGACTGCGGTGCGGCGTTTCTGGCCGTTGCCCGGATCTCCGAAGCCGTTGAACTGCGGGATGCGGGAATCTTTGCCCCAATCCTTCTTTTCGGAGAGGTGCTGCCGGACCAGGCCGCCTACCTGGCAGCCCATGAGATCCGGGCGACGGTTACAGGGGTTGACCAGGCAAAGGCCTTGTCCGAGCGGATGGCTGCCGAGAAACGCCCCCTGAAAATCCATATCAAGATGGATACGGGCATGGGGCGTCTGGGCATGGTCCACCCCAGCCTGACCGAAGATACTGGCAACCTGTCCGCCGTAATAGAACAAATCTGCGCCATCCAGGCCTTAGAAAACCTGCATGCGGAAGGATTGTACACTCACCTGGCAAAGGCGGATGAAACCGATAAAACCCATGCCCGGGACCAAATCCGCCGGTTTAAAGACACCACGGATGAACTGGCCCGGATGGGTGCCCGGCCGGAGATCCTCCATGCGGCCAACTCCGCCGGCGTGATCGATCTGCCGGAATCCCATTTTGACATGGTACGGCCGGGGATCGCCCTTTACGGCCTCTGGCCCTCGCACGAGGTGGACAAAACCCGTATCTCCCTGACCCCGGTCATGGCCATCCGCTCCCGGATCATCCAGGTGAAACAGGTGCCCAAAGGATTCGGGGTCAGCTACGGCATGACCCACGTCACCCGGGAACCCACCTGCATTGCCACCGTCCCCATCGGCTATGCAGACGGCTACAGCCGGCTGCTGTCCAACTGCGGCACCATGATTGTCCGCGGACGAAAAGCCCCTGTGGTCGGCAGGGTCTGCATGGATTTTACCATGATAGACGTCGGCCGTATCAAGGGGGTCATCCCCGGAGATGAGGTGGTAATATTGGGCCGCCAGGGGAACGAAGAGGTGTCCGCCGACCACATCGCCGGACTGACCCAAACCATTAACTACGAAGTTACCGCCGGCCTCACCGGCCGGATGCCGTATACGCATATCCCTGTGAGAGACCTTCATGACCCATACATTTGATTTTTCCACCGGCACCTGGACATCGGGCCGGGAATCCGCCGCCACCCTTGTGATCGCCGGAGACTGGGCTCCCATACGCGATTTTCAGCCCCTGATTGAAAAAGACCCCGAAGCCATATACGGGGATCTGCTCCCCGTCATCCGGGAGGCGGACCTCTCCTTAGTCAACCTTGAGGCCGCCCTGAGTGACACAGGCACCGAAGTCTGTAAAAGCGGGGCCGTGTTCAAGGGCAGCACCTGCCATGTGAACGGGCTCACCGCCGTCCCCTTTACCGGGGTGACCCTGGGCAACAACCACATGTTTGATTACGGGGTGAAAGGCTTCCAGGAGACCGTAGACATCCTTGACCGCCACCACATGGCGCATACCGGCGCCGGCATGGACCTTGATTCAGCATCCGCACCCATGCAACTTGCGGCCAACGGTGTCGATGTTGCCATCGTAAACGTCAGTGAAGGCGAGGACCTGACCGCAGCCGAAGCGGACAAACCCGGTGTGGTCGGCTGGGATATTCCGGCGGCCTGCGACCGTATAAGCCAAATGAAAACCCAAACAGATGTCGTGGTGGCAGTTGTCCACTGCGGCCTGGAATATATCCCCTTTCCCCCGGCCTATGTGACAAATGCCTTTAAAGCCCTGGCCGAAGCCGGCGCAGATGCGGTAATCGGCCACCATCCCCACGTGCCCCAAGGCGTCTTTTTCCACGGGAAGGTACCGGTGTGCTGCAGCCTTGGCAACTTTGTCTTCTACCAGCCCACACGGCTTTACTGGCGCAAACTGGGGTATATGGTCCGTCTCCATATCTCAAAACAGGGGGTTGAAGGCCTCGATCTTCTCCCCTACCGGATTACCGACCATGGCGTTGAAAGCCTGCCGGAAGCGGATAAAAAATACTTTTTCAAGCGATTTAAAGAAATCTCTTCCCCCCTGGATACCCAGCAGGGATGCCAGGACGCCTGGAACGGATTCATCGACTATTACGGCACCCGGGGCTTTGAAAATGAAGTGGCCACCATCATGGGCAAACTCTCAGCAGAGCCGGGAAAAGGGGCAGCCATGTTCAGGAACCGCCTGACCACGGCCCAGCACTTCCACCACTGGACGGACCTGCTGACCCGGATCGTCCGGCAGGAGATGGACACCTCCCCTGAATGGGCCAGGGAACTGGCCCGGGAATGGCTGACAAGAGAACTGTAAGATCAGGCACGGTACAGAGTACACACAGGAGTTTAACTAAATGACATTACGGGAAACAACTATTCTGGTCACGGATTCGGGATTAGGCGGTCTTTCGGTGCTTGCCGGCATTGCCGAAACCCTGTCCCGATCCAGCGATTACGACCGGGTCAACCTGGTCTATTTCAACGCATGGCCCCACCAGTATAAGGGGTACAATCACTATCCGGACCGGGACAGCCGGGCAATGGTATTTCACAATGCCCTCTCAGCCATGGCCAAATTCCGGCCGGACCACATCTATATTGCCTGCAACACCCTGTCCGTGATCTATCCTTTCACCCGGTTTGCCGCCGAAACAGATATCCCGGTGACAGGAATCGTGGAGCACGGGGTGGACCTGGTGTTCAGGTCCCTGCAGGATGATCCGCAGGCCTCCGCCGTTATCTTCGGCACCCCCACCACAGCCCAGGAGAACACCCACAAAACAGCACTGGTAAAGAAAGGCATTGATCCGGACCGGATCGTTGTTCAGGGCTGTCTTAACCTGGCAGGGAAAATCGAACGAACCCCCTTCGGTGACGAGGTGGCAGAGATGATCGACGAAAATACAAGGGAAGCCGCCGCACGGATCACACACAAAGGGGATAAACTATATGCCGCGCTGTGCTGCACCCATTTCGGATACAAAAAAGAGGCCTTCAGCAACACATTATCCCTGCACGGCCACACCGAGGTGGGGATTCTCAACCCCAACGATGAAATGGTGACCCGGGCCTGCGGCAGCAGCACCCCCGGCGGTTCACCCGAAGTAACCATCCGGATTTTTTCCAGGGTCACCTGGGAAGAATCCCGCATAGACGCCTACGACCGGCTGCTGACACCTTTGTCCCCACGGACCGTGGCGGCACTTCACGCGTACACACTGGATAAAACCTTGTTTACCCCGACGCTGGGGCTCAGCGTCGATTCGAAATAATCAGGAGGACCATGAAAAAGATTTTACTTATCACAGGGCCGGGAGGAGATGCCCAGGGATGGGGCGATATGGCCGTCACCCAGGAGATTGCCGACGCCATCAATGCATCCGGGAAAGCTGCGGAAATCGCCTTTGTTTCCACCCTGGAAGAACTGAACACCACCCTTGAAACCAAAGCATTCGACATCATCTGGAGTGCCCTTTACCACGTATCCGAAAAATCGGAAACCATCGGGATGAGCGAGGGGGAAGACAACTGGCTGGCCGACATTTTCGATGCCAGGAAACTGCCCTACATCGGCCCCGATGCCGCCACCATGAAAGCGTTGATCCATAAGACCACCACCCACGGCATCATGGAAAAAGCCGGCGTACCTGTACCCTACCACTACCAGATCGAAGAAGGCGGCGACCTGCCGGACCTTACCTACCCCGCCTTTGTCAAACCCAGCTACGAAAGCCGTTCCGTGGGTATCAGCGATAATTCGGTGGTGAACAACAAGGAGGAACTGGCCGCCCAGGTGGCCTTTATCCACAAGACCTATGACCAGCCCGCCCTGGTGGAAGAGTACCTGCCCGGCCAGGAGTATACCGTGCTGATGCTGGGCAACGGGGAATACCAAGAATTTCTTCCCGGAAAAGTGCTGGTGGACCCTTCCCTATTCGGGGACTACCCCATTTTAAGAAGCGATCTTCGAGGCGTGGGCGCCACAAAAATACACCCCATGGAAGACCTGTCCCATGAAGGCATTGAGGTGACGAAAATGGCCATGGACGCCCTGAACTGCCTGGATCATGTCCGGGCGGATATGCGGCTGGACAGCAACGGCCGGTTGAAAATCATCGAGGTGAACGGGATCCCCGGCTTAAAGCCCATCAAAAGCTGGAGCCCCCAGATCTACACCCTTCACCATCCGTCACAGGAAGGCCCCATGGAAGACTACCGCAGGCTGATCGATCATATCGTCAGCTCTGCCCTGGCCCGGTACAACCTGTAATCCGGGGCAGCAAAAAACACGCCCACAAGAAAGGGGAGGCCGAATTTAACCTCCCCTTTCTTGTGGGTCCTAACGCATTTTTTTAAAACGGTCTATGTCATATATAGATCTGACCTTGTTATACGATCTGGTCTAATGTGTCCTGGAAAAGATCGCGGATCCTGTCGGTGATCATCTGGTTGACATCGTTGGCAAAGGTCTCAAGGGTCTTGTATGCGGTTTCCATTTCGTCCGAAGCTTCAAGTTCCTCGTCTTCCTCAGTCAGATCCTCAAGGGCTGCCAGGTTATGCTCAAACAACTGACTTAAGGGCTGCTGCGCCCAGGCCAAACGTTCGGCTTCCTGTTCTTCCAGAAGTTTTGCCACCTTATCCATGAAGGAGGGAACTGCGACAACATCTGCTTCGGGTTCCGCTTCAGGCAGCTCCGCCTGTTCCATGCGGCCGAGTCTGTCATAGGAAGCCGTCTGGGTTTCAGAAAACATCTCATAGGACTGTGCCACGGAAATATCCGCCTCATACATGGCCACGGAATCGTAGGTCCCCATGGTCATGGCCTTGGCAACGGCATCGTTCATATCCCCTTCGGCCATCTCCCCGATGATCTCATCGATTCCTTTGACAATGGCTTCGATATCTTTGAGCTCTTCCTCGCTCAAATCACCTTCCACACTGAAGATGAACGCCTCTCCGGAGGTCAGGGAAATTTCACGTTCATGGTAGGCGGCCTGCATACCGGCATTTCCGGAGGACACGGCGCCGTAGGCATTGTACTCACGGGCTTCCATTTCGGAAAACATGCTCGCGGAAAGGGTCACCACATCCCCTTCCCTGGTCTCAATGGTCAGTTCCGCATCCAGACTCTCATAGGAGTTCACATAGTTTTCCTGGCTGCCGAACCTGGCGGAATATCCACCGTATTCCGGAAGCCCGTTGTTTAAATTGGATACGCTGCTCATCTTGCCTTCTCCTTGTAAATATACGAAAACATTCGCTGCATTACTTAGAGCTATCGGCAAACGGTTAATAAAACTGAACTTTTTTTTGGAATTTAAGCGTCAGTTGGGTTGTCCCTGACCTTTTTCAAGGGTTTCGGGGAATCTGCGCAGCCATATAAAACTGAAGGCCAGGGGCACAAATGTGAGCAGGCTGTAAGCCGCCTTGTAGCCTTCCCCAAGATTTCTGAAAATCTCAGCCAGGAATGCCCCCATGGCGGCGCCCAGCAGCATGGCGGCGATCCCCCTGGAAAACAGGTGCGGCTGCTGATAGCGGGCCGCCATATCCCAGGAAAAGCTCCAGCCAAAGGCATTGACAAAGGCCCAGCCGGCCTGGAGAAAGGTCTGGGTCATAAGATAGGACACCGTGGTGGACGGCAGCAGGAAAACGGCAAAGGAAACACTTAAAAAACCCACTCCGGTGACAAAGGCCGTTTTCCGCCCGAGGGTGTCCAGCACCCGGCCTGCGGCCAGCATGGCAAAAAGGTAGAACAGGACGTTGTAATACCTGTCGATATGGGCAAACGGTTCAAAATAAGGATAAATCCCGGCATAGGAAAACCCGCCGGAAACATAAACCAGCAATAAAAATGAAAAATACGGGGGGACAGGGGCATCGGCGCTTTGCGCCACAGAATTTCTGTCCATGGGCCTTTTACCCTGTAAGACCATCTTGCAGCAGCATAAAACAGCTCCGGCCGCCATCAGGCAGGGAACGGCCAATGCCGCAGCCCGCGAGAGCACCGGTACACTCATATTCACAAAGTAGAGCACCAGAAAGGCAAGAAACAGCGAAGACGCCACCACGCGGCCCTTGCAGGGCACCGGAATCGTCTCCAGAACAAAATAGGTCCACAGGCACCCCACCCGCCCGATCAGCCATGCGTACAACCCGGTTGCGGCCACTAGACCCGGCACCGGCAGCAGGGTGAACGCCGTCACCAGGCCAAGTACCAGTACCGCCAGACCGATCCAGTAGGCAGGTTTGTACTCAAATCCCGATACCGGCAGATAAAAAGCCAGCACATGAAACACCACGGCAATGAGACTAAGTGCCGGTGCCAGTTCCCCTGCCGTGACAATCAAAACAGGGCCGAAAAAGGTAAACACAATGGTGGCCCCGTAGGCAAATCCCAGGGTCAATATGTGTACCGGGTAGGCCCCGGCCAATTTGAGATAGTCACCCATGTTTCACCCTTCCGCAATTACAGACAATTTGTACATATCAGGCCCGCCGCAGACGATAACTGCCGCGCATGTTTTCACTTTTCAATTCTTTAAAGGAATCTGTCAGAAAATGTTCCGCTTATTCCTAATTTTTTTAGCCTTGCGGCCCCCTCTGTGTCAAGGAGATTCCTCTTTTCAGCACGCCGTGGGGCTGGTATAAACAGCCCATGGATACCTTCGGATTCACGAAAAAAAAAATACCTGTCCCTGTCGGAACAGGGTCAGCGCACCCACCTCATCCGGTGGCTGTCATCGGTGTATCAGCGGTTGCTGTCCAGCCGGGTGACCCAAGAACAGTTCCGGCAGATCTACATCCAGTATGAAACCGTTGCGGCATGGTCTAAAAGGCCCTGCCCCCCGATGCCGGACACAGGTGATACAACCCAATGGCTGGTATTTATCTCCGATGCCATTCACGGGCTGCGGACGGCTTCCGGACAGACCTTGAGGGATTACGATCTCCTTGACCGGGTGATCACGGGAGACCGGGACATCCGCCCTGCAAAAGGTCCGAAGATGAATTACCAGGTGGCCCTGGACGGTCTGCGCAGCCTGTTCAACATCGGGTCCATTTACAGGACCTGCGAAGCCGCCGGCGTCCGTCATGTCATCCTTGGCAACTGCCCGGGCAAGGAAAGCCAGAAAGTAAGAAAAACCGCCATGGGTACCCAGGAGCGGATCTGGGAGGAAAAAACCTGCGACCTTGCCCAGACCCTGGCGGATAAAAAGGTATTAGGATTCCGGATCATCGCCCTGGAAACCCTGTCGGATGCCGTGCCCTGCCACGACTATCACTGGCCTGAAAAAGCAGTGCT
>MDTD01051705.1_pt1 | contig 28047 bp, 31 predicted proteins | sample 811221 | NCBI WGS metagenome assembly MDTD01 (sample SAMN05326646, study PRJNA326480) | marine metagenome | isolation source: seawater | place: Pacific Ocean: South West | collected 2011 | reverse complement strand
GGCAGAACCGCTTGACGGAGGCCAGGATTTCATCGGCAGATTTGACCCATTTATAGGGTTTTGGGTTTTCGTTGTGCGCCTCGATGAAGGCGGCGACATGTCGAGGCCGACGATGTCCTGCACCTTGTCGACGAACAGCGGATCGGTCGAGAGCTTGAACGTCTCGCTTCGGTGCGGCTGCAGGCCGAAGGCGGTCCAGATCCGGCGGATGGTGGTGTGCGACAGGCCTGTCGCCGCGGCCATGGAACGGATCGACCAATGGGTGGCGTCCCTTGGCGTGGTGTTCAGCGTGCGCTCGATCACCTCGGCCACCTGCGTGTCCGACACCGTGCGCGGGCGTCCGGGGCGGGACTCGTCGGTGAGCCCCTCGATCCGGTCCCGCACGAAACGCCTGCGCCATTTGCCCACCGTGTGCTCATGTACGCCGAGCCGCGCGCCGTCGAACCTGCGCTTCGAGAAAGGCGCGCTCCTCATCGCCCGGCACCACCTCGTCCGCTAGCCGACCTGTCATCGCATCATCTCCCGAAACTGCTCGGATCAGCTACTATTTCAGGGACCTGTTAGGGATTACTACTTAGGGTTCAACCGCCGGTTCAGCCCGTTTTCTTGCGGCTGACAGGCTTGGCGGCGGCTTTCCTGGCCGCGGGTTTTTTCGGAGCCGGTTTCTTTGCGGCGGCCTTCTTCTTGCCGCCCTTGGTCGCCTTGGCCGCGATCAGGTCAAGCGCCGTCTCCAGCGTGATGCTTTCGGGCGCGGTCTCCTTGGGCAGGGTTGCGTTGACCTTGCCCCATTTCACATAAGGGCCGTAACGTCCGTCGAAGACCTGCACCGGCCCGCCCTCGGGATGTTCGCCCAGATCGCGCAGGGCCTTGGCCGCCGCGCGCCCGCGCCCGCCGGGATTGGCCCGCTTCTCGGCAAGGATCTCCACCGCGCGGTTCATGCCGATCTCGAACACGTCGGCCGGATCCTTGAGATTGGCATAGACCGGTTTGGCCTCGTCGGGCAGCTGGTGCATGAGATAGGGGCCGTAGCGCCCGAAATTCGCGGTGATCACCCCGCCTTCGGGATGCGTGCCCACCTCGCGCGGCAGGCTCAGCAGCGTCAGCGCCTTCTCGAGCGTCATTTCCTCGGCCTTCCAGCCCTTGGGCAGGCTGGCACGGTCAGGCTTCTTGGTCTCCCCGGTGGCCTCGCCGCGCTGGACATAGGGGCCGAAGCGGCCCGAGCGCAGGGTGATCTCGTTGCCCTCCGCGTCATGGCCGAGGATACGGTCGCCGTTCTCGGCCGCCTCGCCGCCGATCGGACGGGTATAGCGGCATTCGGGGTAGTTGCCGCAGCCCACGAAGCCGCCGGTGCGCGAGGTCTTCAGGTGAAGCCGCCCGGTGCCGCAGAGCGGGCATTGGCGCGGATCGCCGCCATCCTCGCGGGGCGGATAGAGCGTGGGGGCGAGCGCCTCGTCGAGCACGTCGAGCACCTCGGCGATCCTGAGTTCCGAGGTCTCTGCGATCGCCGCCGAGAAATCGCGCCAGAACCTTCCCAGCACCTCCTTGTAATCGGCCTCGCCTGCACTGACACGGTCGAGATCCTCCTCGAGATTGGCGGTGAACTCGTAGCCCACGTACTTGCGGAAGAAATTCACGAGGAAGGTGGTGACGATCCGGCCCTTGTCCTCGGGGATGAGGCGGTTCTGTTCCTTGCGGACATATTCGCGGTCCTGGATCGTGCCGAGCACGCTGGCATAGGTGGAGGGGCGGCCGATGCCCAGCTCTTCCATCTTCTTGACCAGCGTCGCCTCGGTATAGCGCGGTGGCGGCTGCGTGAAATGCTGAAGGGCAAGCACGGCGCCGTTGCCGGAGAGGAACGCGGCGGGGCTGTCCTTGCCTTCCTGCGCGCGGGCATGTTCGGCATGCAGCCCGGATCTGGCAAAGGCGGCCGGTTCCCCCTGCATGATCTGCGGCAGTCGGCGGTCCTCCTCGTCGGCCACGTCGTCGCGCCCCTCTTCGTAGATCTTGAGGAATCCGTCGAAGAGCAGCACCTGCCCGGTGGCACGCAGACCCACCTGACCATCGGCGCTGCCGATATCGACGGTCGTGCGCTCGAGCCGCGCCGCCTCCATCTGGCAGGCGAGCGTGCGTTTCCAGATCAGGTCATAGAGGCGGCGCTGGTCGGTGTCGGTCAGCTTCAGCCGGGCCGCGTCGCGGCTCATGTCGGTGGGACGGATGCATTCATGCGCTTCCTGGGCGTTCTTTGCCTTGTTCTTGTACATCCGGGGCGATTTCGGCAGATAGGCCTCGCCGAAGCGGTCGCGGATCGCATCGCGGGCGGCCATGACCGCCTCGGGGGCCATGTCGATGCCATCGGTGCGCATGTAGGTGATGTGCCCGGCCTCGTAGAGGCGTTGCGCGGCGGACATGCATTGCTTGGCCCCCATGCCGAACTTGCGGCTGGCCTCCTGTTGCAGGGTGGAGGTCATGAAGGGGGCCGAGGGGTTGCGCGTGCCGGGCCTGGCCTCCACCCCCGTCACGGCAAGCGCGCGGGAGGCCACGGCCTGCACGGCGAGCTCGGCCTGCGTGGCGTTGGCAAGGTCGTGCTTGTCGAGCTTCCTGCCGGCAAGCGTCACGAGTCGCGCCTCGAACTCCTGCCCGCGCGGCGTGGCGAGCATCGCCTTGACGGACCAGTATTCGCGGGCCCTGAACGCCTCGATCTCCATCTCGCGCTCGACGATCAGGCGCAGGCAGACCGATTGCACGCGCCCCGCCGAGCGCGCGCCGGGCAGCTTGCGCCAGAGCACCGGGCTGAGGTTGAAGCCCACGAGGTAATCGAGCGCGCGGCGCGCGAGATAGGCCTCGACCAGGGGCGCGTCGATGTCGCGGGGGGACTTCATCGCCTCGGTGACGGCGGATTTGGTGATGGCGTTGAACACCACCCGGCGCACGGTGGTGTCCTTGCGGATCGCCTTGCGCTTGCGCAGCGTCTCCTCGAGATGCCAGCTGATCGCCTCGCCCTCGCGGTCGGGGTCGGTGGCGAGGATGAGCGTGTTGTCATCCTTGAGCGCGTCGGCGATGGCCTTCACATGCTTGCGGCTATCGGCCCCCACCTCCCAGGTCATGGCGAAATCGTGCTCGGGATCGACCGAACCGTCCTTGGGCGGCAGGTCGCGCACATGGCCGTAGCTTGCCAGAACCGTGTAGCCGTCGCCCAGATACTTGTTGATCGTCTTGGCTTTGGCGGGCGATTCGACAACGACGACGGGCATGGACACTCCTTCCGGCTCTGGGGGCCGCTTATGGCGGCGCACCATGTGGGCTGGCAAGGGGAATTGTCAATGAAGCCGCCGCGCGGGGCCGGATCAGACGGCGAGCGAGACGAGCCCGCCGGGATGACGGGTGATGCGCCCGTCAAGCTCGAGCGCGACGAGCGCCGGGGTGACGGCCTGCGCGGGGCTGGCGAGATCGCGGATGAGCTGATCCTCGGCAAGCGGCGAGGGGCCGAGACGGGCGAGGATCTCGGCATGAAGCGCCGCGCTCTCGCGCAGGGGGCGCGGGGGCGGGACGGGATCGGGCAGGGGAATGCTGGCCTGAACCGGGGCCTGCGCCGGGGCGTCTTCCAGCGGCAGCGCCTCGATCACGTCGGCGGCGTTGCGCACCAGCGTGGCCCCGTCGCGCAAGAGCATGTTGCAGCCCGCGGCGCGGGCGTCGAACGGGTGGCCGGGGACGGCCATCACCTCGCGCCCCTGGTCGAGCGCGGTGCGCGCGGTGATGAGCGAGCCGGATTTCGCCGCCGCCTCGACCACCACGACGGCCCGGGCGAGCCCGCTGACCAGCCGGTTGCGGGAAGGGAAGTGGCGTGCCTGCGGCACAAGGCCCATGGGTTGCTCCGACAGGCGCAGGCCGCTGCGCAGGATGTCCCGGGACAGCCGCGCGTTCTCGGCCGGGTAGATGACATCGACCCCGCCCGCCATGACGGCGATGGTGCCCGCCTCGAGGCTGGCCAGATGCGCCGCCGTGTCGATGCCGCGGGCAAGGCCGGAGACCACGGCAAAGCCCTTCTGCGCCAGTTCGGCGGCAAGGGATTTGGCCATGCGCAGCCCGAGGGAGGAAGCGTTGCGCGCGCCGACAAGCGCGATCATGGGGCGGGAGAGCACGGCCGTGTCGCCCATCACCCACAGCAGCGGCGGACAATCCGGCAAATCTCTCAGGTCATGAGGAAATTCCGGGTCGAGACAGGTCAGCATCCGCGCCCCGGCCGTCCGCGCCGCGCGCAATTCCGCAATGGCCACGCCGTCGGGGCAGGGGGTGTAATCCGGCACGCCCGCGGCGCGGGCCACTTCGGGCAGGGCGTCGAGCGCGGCGGCGATGCTGCCATGGTCCCGAAGCAGGCGGTGGAATGTCGCCGGGCCGACCCGGCGCGAGCGCAAGAGACGAAGCCACGAGACCCGCTCATCTTCCGTGGTGGGTGGGAGTGGGGGGTGAGTGGAAGGATGTGTGACCTTGGGCATCCCGTGACCTCGCCTTCTTGCAGGGTCAGGAATAGCGCGCAGAGGGTTAACGGGCGGTAAACCGAAACCGGCCGCGGCGCGGATTTCTCACAAATTACTGATTTTAAATGCGAATTACCGTGCAGATGGGGGCAAGTGCCCGTTGGCCGACTTGGGCACCGGCGCGCATCAGACCGCCGCGCCCAGAAGCCACAGGAGCGCCGCGATCTCGGCCCCCTGCTGCACCGCGCCCAGCACGTCCCCGGTCTGCCCGCCGATCTTCACAAGCGCGAGCCGCGCGACCAGCGCCGCGACCAGCGCCGCCGCCAGTCCCGCCCCGAGGCCGGGCAGCCCGCAAAGCAGCGCCGCCGCGCCCGTGGCCAGGCCCGCGCCGAGCAGGGCGGTTGCCGCGGGCGGGCGGCCCTGCGCGCGGGCAAGCCCCGTCTCGCGCGCATGCGGCAGCGCCGCCATCGCCCCCGCCATCGCCGCGCGCGAGAGCATCGCCGCGGCCACGAGTGCCGCCGCCGCCTCGCCCGGTCCGTCGGCGAAGAACTCCGCCAACGCCACGCCGCGCAGTCCCAGCGTCAGCCCCAGCGCGATCACCCCGTAGCTGCCCAGGCGGCTGTCGCGCATGATCTCGAGCCGCCGTTGCCGCGTCCAGCCGCCCCAGATCCCGTCCGCCGTATCGGCCAGCCCGTCCTCGTGCAGCGCCCCGCTCAGCATCACGAGGGTGCCGAGCGCCAGCAGCCCCGCCACCGGCGCGGGCAGGCCGAGCGCCAGCGCCGCCCAGCCGACCGGAGCGGCGAGCGCGCCCAGCACCGCCCCTGCCAGCGGCCAGGCCCAGGCCGCGCGCGCCCCGCGCCCGGCCTCTGCCACCGGCAGCGGCAGCGGCACCGGCAGGCGCGTGAGCAGCCCCAGCGCAAGCGCGAGGTCGATGGGGCGCAGGAGGGCCTTGTCTGTCATCTCGCCGGTTTCCGCTGGGGTCGGGGCCTCTCCCGCGATACAGAAGGGCACCGAGACTTGCAACGAGCCCGCCATGCCCGCCCCCTTCGCCACGCTCGCCGACTTTGCCGCCCTGCTGCGCGACGATCTGCCCGGGCCGGACGCCGCCGCCATCGCCGCCGCGCGCGCCCGCGACGCGACGCTGACCAAGCCGCCCGGCGCGCTTGGCCGGCTCGAGGAGGTGGCGGCCTGGTATTGCGGCTGGCGCGGCGAGGCCCGCGCCCGCGTCAGGCACCCGCAAGTGGCGGTCTTCGCGGGCAATCACGGCGTTGCGGCGCGGGGTGTCTCGGCCTTCCCGCCGGAGGTCACGGCCCAGATGGTGGCGAATTTCCGGTCCGGGGGGGCGGCGGTCAACCAGTTGGCCGGGGTCGTGGGCGCGCGGCTCGACGTGCACGCGCTCGATCTCGACCGGCCCACCGGCGACATCACGCGCGGCCCCGCCATGACCGGGGCGGAGTGCGTGGCGGCGCTGATGACGGGATGGGAGGCGGTGGACCCCGAGAGCGATCTCTTCGTCGCCGGGGAGATGGGCATCGCCAACACCACGCCTGCGGCGGCCATCGCGCTTGCGCTCTTCGGGGGGCAGGCCGGGGACTGGACCGGGCGCGGCACCGGGCTCGGTGACACGGCGCTCGCGCACAAGGCGCAGGTGGTGGAACGGGCGGTTGCCGTCAATCCGGCGCGCGGCGGGCTCGAGGTTCTCGCCGCGCTCGGCGGGCGCGAGCTTGCCGCCATGGCGGGGGCGATCGCGCGGGCGCGCTTCCTGCGCATCCCCGTGCTGCTTGACGGGTTCATCTGCACCGCCGCCGCCGCCTGCCTTGCGGCCGAGGCTCCCGGGGCGCTCGACCACGCGCTTGCCGGCCATGTCAGCGCCGAGCCGGGCCATGCCCGCCTTCTGGACCGGCTCGGCAAGGTGGCGCTGCTCTCGCTCGGCCTGCGCCTCGGCGAAGGTTCGGGCGCGGTGCTCGCCATCGGCATCGTGCAGGCCGCGCTCGCCTGCCATTCCGGCATGGCGAGCTTTGCCGAGGCAGGCGTCGCGCGGGGCTGAGCGACGGAGGTTGCACGCGCATCGCACTGAGCTAGGCTGCCGCAGGCCCGTCGGGAAGGAGCCCCGTATGATCCCGGTCGATCCGCAGCGATTCATCGCCGATCTTCACCGCCTGCGCGGCTTCGGCGCGGCGGGGGTGGGCCGCGGCGTGGTGCGCCCGGCCTTCAGCGCCGCCGATCTTGCCGCGCGCGCCTGGCTCGCGGACGAGATGCGCGCCGCCGGTCTGACGGTGCAGGTCGATCCCGCCGGCAATCTCTTCGGCCTTGCCGAGGGGCGCTCGGCTCTTCTCGGCAGCCATTCGGACAGTCAGCCCGAGGGCGGCTGGCTCGACGGGGCGCTCGGCGTCATCGCCGGGCTGGAAATCGCCCGCGCGAGCCGCGCGGCGGGTGGCCCGCCGGTCTCGGTCGTCTCCTTCCAGGATGAGGAGGGGCGCTTTGGCGTCACCACCGGGAGCGCGATCTGGGCTGGCAACCTTCGCCTTGAGGAGGCCGACCGGCTGACCGACCGCGACGGCGTTTGCTTCCGCGAGGCGCGCGCCGCCATGGCCCCGCTGGCGGGCGATTTCGTCGATCCCGCCCGTTTCACCGGCTTTCTGGAAATGCATATCGAGCAGGGCCCCTGGCTTCACGAGGCAGGCGAGGCGGCGGGCGTCGTGACCGATATCGTCGGTATCCGCGACATGCGCGTGACCTTCGAGGGCGATCAGAACCACGCGGGCACCACGCCGATGCACCGCCGCCGCGACGCCTTTCAGGGGCTTGCGCGGTTCAATGCGCTGCTGAACGAGCGTTTGCGCAATATGGTCACGCCGCAGACGGTCTGGACCATCGGCCATGTGCGGCTGCATCCCGATGCGGCTTCCATCGTGCCGGGGCGGGCCATCTTCTCCATGCAGTGGCGCGACGGCTGCGCGGACCGGCTGCGGCGGATGGAGGCGATCATCCGCGACACCGCCGCGGAGGTGGCGCAGGAGCGCGGCCTCGGCCTCGGCTTCGGCGAGATGCGCGGGCTCGACCCCGTGGCGATGGATCCCCGCCTGCACGCCGCGCTCTGCCGGAGCGCCGAGGCGGTGGCCCCCGGGCGCTGGCGGCAGATGCCATCGGGCGCGCTGCACGATGCCGCCAATGTGGCGCGGCTGATGCCTGCCGCCATGCTCTTCGTGCCCTCCATCGACGGGATCAGCCATGCCTTTGCCGAGGATACCGCCGAGGCCGACCTGGTGGTGGGGCTCGAGGTGCTGGCGGGGGCGGTGGCACGCCTTGGCGCCTCACTGTCATAATAAGTTGACATGAGCTGTTGTCCGACTCGATTTTCCGCGCTAGCCTGATCCTGTCGAACGGCATGCAGAGGAACATGTCGGAACGGGAGGGGGCCATGTATCTGAAATGGCAGGAATCGCGCGCGCAACGGGTTCATCCGGACAAGGGGCTGTTGCGCCCGCCCGGCACGGTCGGGCGGCGGCAGTTGGCCGAGACCTGCACCGGCTGCGGCGATTGCGTCGAGGTCTGTCCGGCGCAGGCGCTCGCGCTCGATCCGATGGGCTATCCCCATGTGACCGACGCCGGACGTTGCGAGCAATGCGGGCTGTGCGCCGATGTCTGCATGAAGGGCGTGATCGCCTACACGTCTGTGACGCTGCGTGGCCGCGAGCGGGCGCTCGTCACTGACCGCGCGGTGCTGGGCGCGGCGGACCTGCCCGATACGGACTGAACGCCGCGGTGCCGAATGTCGCATTCAAGACCCATCTTTTGCCCCCATCCGAGATCCGAAAGGGGAGCAAGAGATGAAACGGAGCCAGGATTTCCGGCCCGGCGCCACGACCGATCTGGCCGTGCCCCACAGCCTGCGCGACATTCATGACAGGATCGCGCTGCGGGTTGTGAAGTCCAGGCGGCCTTCTACAACATGTTCTTCCTTACCTGTCTGCTTGCGCCGCGCGCCGCGCACCGGATCGTGGGCTATCTCGGGGAAGAGGCGGTGGTGAGCTACACCCGGTATCTTTCAGCGATCGACGCGGGCGGGCAGGAAAACGTGCCCGCGCCGAAGATCGTCATCGATTACCGGGGGCTGCCCGAGGGGGCACGGCTGCGCGACGTGGCGATCCGGGTGCGCGCCGACGAGGCGCATCACCGCGACACCAACCACAGCTATGCGAACGAGATCATGGAGGGGCGGAACCCGTGACGCCATGCCGTCGTCATCGCCCGGCTTGACCGGGCGATCTCCCGGCCGGGAGATCCTCGGATCAAGCCCGAGGATGACGACTGCGGATCATCCCCAGGTCACATCGCCCAGAAAGATGTAGCCCGCGCCGTAGATCGTCTTGATCAGGCGCGGGTTGCGGGGGTCTTCGCGCAGCTTGGTGCGCAGGCGCGAGATTCGCACGTCCATCGCGCGGTCGAAGCTGTCGCTCGCCGCCCCGGCAAGCGCCTCCTGCATCGCCTGCCGCGAAATCAGCCGCCTGGGCCGTTCCAGGAACAGCCGCAGCACCTCGCCCTCGGCATGGGAAAAGGGGGTTTCCGCGCCGCTCTCGTCCTCGAGCACGTAGCGGTCGAAATGCGCGACCCAGCCGCTGAACCGCGCCACATCGCCCGTCTGCGGCCCGCGCGTGCCCCGGCGCAGGCGGGCGCGGATGCGCGCCACCACCTCGGCGGGATCGAAGGGCTTGATGATGTAGTCGTCCGCGCCGAGCTCCAGCCCCGTCACCCGGTCCTGCACCTGCGCGCGCCCGGAGATGATGATCACCGTCGCCCCCTGTTCGAGCGCCAGCCGATGCACGAGGCTCAGCCCGTCGCGGTCCGGAAGCGACAGGTCCACGAGGCAGACATCGGGGCTTGCCTGCCTGAGCGCGGCCTCGAACTCGGTCGCGCGGCCGAAGGCCATGGTGCGGAAACCCGCCTCGGTCAGCGCCTCCGACAGCATGGCGCGGATCGCCGGTTCGTCGTCGAGGATGGTGACAAGCGGCGCGGTCATGGGCGGTCTCCGGCGGTCAGGGCGGCGTCAAGCTGCGCGGCGGTGAAGGGCTTGCGCAGCACCGGCGCGGCGGTGGCGGCGGCGCGATGGAGCGGATCCTCCGGCGGCAGCGAGGTCATCAGCACGAGCGCACAGCCCTTCGGGCGGGGCAGGTTCGCAAGTTCGATGCCGGTGCGCGCGCCCTCGAGCACCACGTCCGAGAGCACCGCGGAAATCTCGGGCAGGTCGGTCAGGAGCGCGGTTGCCTCCCCGACGCTGGCCGCCTCGATCACGCTGTGGCCCGCGCCGCGCAGCATGTCGCGCAGGGCCGAGCGCAGGTCGGGGCTGTCCTCGACCAGGAGCACGAGGCCGGGCGGGCGCGCGTACCCTGCTGGCCTGAGCGGCAGGCGCAGGATCACCTGGCCGCCTCCTTCCGCGCTGTTGCCGAGCAGGATGCGTCCGCCCGCGAGTTTGGTCATGTCATAGACCATCGAGAGCCCGAGCCCCGAGCCCTCGCCGCCCTTGGTGGTGAAGAACGGGTCGAGCGCGTGTTGCAGCGCCTCTTCCGAAAAACCGGGGCCGCTATCCCGCACGGCGAATTCGAGCCATGTGTCCTGCAAAGGGCGCACCGAGAGGGCGATCTCGCCCGCGGGCGCGCAGGCGTCGCGGGCATTGAGGATGAGGTTCAGCAGTGAATCCTGCAACATCCCCGGATCGAGCAGGTAGCGCCCGCTTGCCCCCGCCTCCATCCTGAGCGTCACGCCCGAAGGCAGGGCAGAGCGCGCCAGCGTCTCCAGATCGCCCAGAAAGGCCGAGAGGTCGGTCGGCACCGGCTCGTGCTCGCGCGCGCCCGTCATGTCGGCGATCCGGTTCAGAAGCCCGCCGCCGCGACGCGCCGCCGCGATGGTGGCGTCGATCAGTTCGCGCGCTTCCGTGCCCGGCACCATCCGTGCCAGCCGCGACTGCATCCCGAGAATGATCGTGAGCAGGTTCGAGAAGTCATGGGCGAGGCCGGAGGTGAGCTGCGCCGCCATCTCGCGCCGCCGCGTCTGTTGCAACGCGGCGCGGGTCTGCGTCTCTTCGGTGATGTCCATCGACAGGATGTAGACCCCGCCGCTCGTGGGGTCTGGGGTCAGCGCCACGCGCACCCGGCGCGAACTCGGCTCGTGCGTGAATTCGAAGATCGAGGGCGTGCCGGCATAGGCGCGGTCGAGTTGCGGGCCGATCACCGCCCAGGTCTCGGGGCCGAGCACCTCGGCCGCATGCACGCCGATCAGGTCGGCGCGCGAGCCGGGCATGACCGAGGTCAGCCGCCGGTTGGAATAGGTATAGCGGCGGTCCGGGCCGACATGGGCGATATGGGCGGGCATCATCTCGGCGGTGAGACGTGTGCGCGCCTCGGCCTCGGTGATCTGTCGCTTGGCCTCTTCAAGGGCCGTAATCGTGGCCTGGAGCTCGCGGTTGGCGGTGGCCAGCTCCTCGGAATAGCTCAGAAGCTGGTCCGACAGTTCCTCCGAACGCGTGCGCAGAAGCGCCTCCTGCCGCTTGGCGCGGGTGATGTCGGTATAGACCGTGACCCAGCCGCCCTGCGGCAAGGGCGAGCCCTCGACGCTGATCGTGCGGCCATTGGCGCGGGTGCGCTCCATGTAATGCGGCTCGAAGGCACGGGCGATCTCGACCCGCTCCGCCACGAACCGGTCGATGTCGCCCACATCGCCGTAATCGCCGCGCGCGGCGAGGTGGCGGATGGTGGCGGCGAAATCGGCCCCCGGCGTGGCCAGCGCATCCGGCAGGCCGAACATTTCCTGGAAGCGGCGGTTGCAGACGGCAAGCCGCAGGTCACGGTCATAGATGGTGAGCGCCTGCTGAATGAGGTTCAGCCCGGCCACGGTCATGGCGTCGCGTTCAGCGGTCATCGGCGCGGGCCTCCGTGTTCGTCCGATCCTCTCCCCTAGCACCGCCCGCGACACCGGCAAAGACCGTTCCGGCTCCTGTTACAATTCGTAGGGTTTGCGAAATCTTCAGGAAAAAGTTGACCACCAGTCATGAATGCGCACCCTTGGGGAACAAGGAATCGCGCCTTGCGCGCGGCCTGTCGGAGGAAGCGGGCGAAAGGGAGGACAAGGACTTGGCAAAGCCGTCACAACCGACGGAGGGGATGGAGTCCATCCCCGCGCTTCTGCAACGCAACGTCGCGCGTTTCGCGAACCGGTCAGCCTATCGCGAAAAGGAATACGGCATCTGGCAGTGCTGGACCTGGGCCGAGGCGGAGAAAGAGATCGAGGCGCTGGCGCTTGGCCTCATCAATCTCGGCGTGAACGAGGGGGATTTCATCGCCATCATCGGTCGCAACCGGCCGCATTTCTACTGGTCGATGGTCGCCGCGCAATCGGTGGGGGCCGTCCCCGTGCCGCTCTACCAGGATGCCGCCGCGCCGGAAATGGCCTATGTGATGGAGCATTGCGGCGCGCGCTTTGCCATCGTCGAGGACCAGGAGCAGGTGGACAAGCTCATCGAGGTGCAGGAGGAGCTGCACCAGCTCGAGCATATCATCTATGTCGATCCGCGGGGCCTGCGCAAATACGACCATCACAAGCTGCACCGGTTCACCGACATCCAGGCGCAGGGGCGCTCGGCCTATTACGAGTTCATCGAGGATCTGAAGGCGCGGCGCGAAAAGCTCGATTACGGCAGCATCTGCGTGATGCTCTATACCTCGGGCACCACGGGCAAGCCCAAGGGCGTGGTGCTGAGCAATCGCAACATCATCGAGGCGTCGAAATCCTCGGCCGAGTTCGATCACCTCACCAGCGACGAGGAGGTGCTTGCCTATCTGCCGATGGCCTGGGTGGGCGATTTCATCTTCTCCATCGGGCAGGCCTATTGGTGCGGCTTCTGCGTCAACTGCCCCGAAAGCCCCGAGACCATGCAGACCGACCTGCGCGAGATCGGGCCGACCTATTTCTTCGCCCCGCCGCGCGTCTTCGAGACGCAACTGACCAACGTCATGATCCGCATGGAGGATGCGGGGCGGTTCAAGAAATGGCTTTTCGACCATTTCATGGGCGTCGCGCGCCGGGTCGGCCCGGCGATCCTTGACGGCAAGCCGGTCGGTGCGATCGACCGGCTGCGCTACGCGCTCGGTCATGTCCTCGTCTACGGCCCGCTCAAGGACACGCTCGGCTTCGGCCGGGTGCGGGTGGGCTATACGGCGGGCGAGGCGATCGGGCCGGAGATCTTCGATTTCTACCGCTCGCTCGGCATCAACCTCAAGCAGCTTTACGGGCAGACCGAGGCGAGCGTCTTCATCACGCTCCAGCCCGATGGCGAGGTGCGGTCCGACACGGTGGGCGTGCCCGCGCCGGGGGTGGAGATCCGCATCAGCGAGACCGGCGAGGTCTATTACCGCAGCCCCGGCGTGTTCGAATACTACTACAAGAACGAGGAGAGCACGCGGAAGACCAAGGACGAAGAGGGCTGGGTCGCCACCGGCGACGCGGGCTTCTTCGAGGAGGGCTCGGGGCATCTGCGGATCATCGACCGGGCCAAGGATGTGGGCAAGATGGCCGATGGCCGCCTCTTCGCGCCCAAATACGTGGAGAACAAGCTCAAGTTCTATCCCAACATCCTGGAGGCCGTGGTCTTCGGCAACGGCCGCAGCGAATGCACCGCCTTCATCAACATCGACCTGACGGCGGTGGGCAGCTGGGCCGAGCGCAACAACATCGGCTATGCCTCCTACCAGGAGCTTGCCGGCCACCCCAAGGTGATCGAGACGATCCGGGGGCATGTGGAAGAGGTCAACCGCTCTCTGGCCGATGACCCGATGCTGTCGCATTGCCAGGTGCACCGCTTCCTCGTGCTGCACAAGGAACTCGATGCCGACGACGGCGAGATGACGCGCACCCGCAAGGTGCGCCGCGGCGTGATCTCGGAGAAATACGCCGACCTGCTGGAGGCGCTCTATGACGGCTCGGAGGAGGTCTATACCACCACCGAGGTGACCTATGAGGACGGCCGCAAGGGCAGCATCAGCGCGACGCTCAGGATCGTGGAGGCGCAGGTTGCCATGGAAACCGTAACAAAGGTGGCCGCGGAATGAACGAGATGAGCCAGGAGACGACCGTGACCGCCGATGGCCGCAGGATCGGCGGCGTGGTGATGGAGATGAAGAACATCACCCTGCGCTTCGGCGGTGTGGTGGCGATCAAGGACATCAGCTTTGACATCCGCGAGGGCGAGATCCGCGCCATCATCGGCCCCAACGGTGCCGGCAAGTCCTCGATGCTCAACGTCATCTCGGGCTTCTATCACCCGCAGGAGGGCGAAGTCTGGTATAAGGGGCAAAAGCGCCCGCCGATGAAGCCCTATCAGGTGGCACGCCAGGGCATCGCGCGCACCTTCCAGAACATCGCGCTCTTCGAGGGGATGAGCGTGCTCGACAACGTGATGACGGGCCGAATCCGGCAGATGAAGACCGGCCTGCTGGCGCAGGCGGTCTGGAAGGGGAAGGCCGAGCGCGAAGAGACGGAGAACCGCGAGGCGGTGGAGAAGATCATCGACTTTCTGGAAATCCAGCATATCCGCAAGACGCCCGTCTCGCGCCTGCCCTACGGGCTCAAGAAGCGGGTGGAGCTGGCGCGCGCGCTGGCCGCGGAACCGTCGATCCTGCTGCTCGACGAGCCGATGGCGGGCATGAATGTCGAGGAAAAGGAGGACATGAGCCGCTTCATCCTCGACGTGAATGACGAATTCGGCACCACCACCGTGCTCATCGAGCATGACATGGGCGTGGTGATGGACCTGTCCGACCGTGTGGTGGTGATGGATTACGGCAAGAAGATCGGCGACGGCACGCCCGACGAGGTGCGCAGCAACCAGGCGGTGATCGACGCCTATCTGGGGGTGGCGCATGACTGATGTGGCAAGGCGAAGTCACCCCGGACGCGGTCCGGGGTCTCTGGCCACCGGCGCGGCGCTCGCTTTGCTGGCGCTGCCCGCGGCGGCCCGGGCCGGAGCCTGGGAGGATTTCGCGGCCCGATGCCTGGCCCCGATGGCGGATCAGGCGGCCCCCGTCACCGCCGGGCTGGGCGCGGGCCGCGCGGAGGGTACGGTGACGCGCCATGCCCTGGCGGGCGGCCGCGTTCTGGTCCTGGAGCGCGCGCCGGATGACGGCTTCTCCGCCTGCGCGGTGATCGACCCCGCGGCCACAGGTTCCCCGGAGTTCGACGCCTGGATCGCGGCGGCGCTGGACAAGGGGCGGTATGTGCCCGTGGGCGCGGGTCGCTGGCAAAGCCACGAATGGATCGAGCCGGTGCTTGAAATCCAGAAGCACAGCGGTGCGCAGGGCCTCATGCTGCGGATCGTCGAGACGCGACTCGAAGCCCTGAAGAGGGGCCGGAACGCCGTGAAGAGGGAGACGGGCAATGCCTGACCAGTTGGTTTTCGGAATCGAGGTCTTTCTCAACGGCCTCATGGCGGGGGTGCTCTATGCGCTCGTGGCGCTCGGCTTCGTGCTGATCTACAAGGCGAGCGGCATCTTCAACTACGCACAGGGGGTGATGGCGCTCTTTGCCGCGCTGACGCTGGTCGGGATCATGGAGGGGCAGGTGCCCTTCTCGCATCTCATCAACGCGGTGTTCGGCACCGAGATGCACCATTTCGGCTGGCATGTGCCCGCGCTGCTGGCCATCGTGCTGACCGTGGGGGTGATGATCGCCCTGGCGTGGATCGTGAACAAGCTGATCTTTCGTCACCTCGTCGGGCAGGAGCCGATCATCCTCTTCATGGCCACCATCGGGCTGGCCTATTTCCTCGAGGGTCTCGGCGACGTGATGTGGGGGGCCGACATCAAGAAGCTGGACGTGGGCCTGCCGCAGGGAATCAACACGGCCATCGACGAGGTGACCTACGGCATCTTCGGCTACGGCTTCTTCATCGACAATCTCGACATCGTGGCCACGGTCGTGGCGGCGCTGCTGGTGGTGGGGCTGGTCATCTTCGCGCAGTATTCCAAGCAGGGCCGCGCCATGCGCGCGGTGGCCGACGACCATCAGGCCGCGCTCTCGGTCGGCATCTCGCTCGATTTCATCTGGGTGATGGTGTGGTCGCTGGCGGGGTTCGTGGCGCTGGTCGCGGGGATCATGTGGGGCACCAAGATGGGCGTGCAGTTCTCGCTCTCGCTCATCGCCTTGAAGGCGCTGCCGGTGCTCATGCTGGGCGGCTTCACCTCCATCCCCGGTGCCATCGTCGGCGGGCTGATCATCGGCGTGGGCGAAAAGCTCTTCGAGTTCGCCATCGGTCCGATGGTCGGCGGCGCGACGGAGAACTGGTTCGCCTATGTGCTGGCGCTTCTCTTCCTCGTCTTCCGGCCGCAGGGCCTCTTCGGCGAAAAGATCATCGAGAGGGTGTGACGGGATGCACAAACTTATCGCAATAGCAAATGTCGTCGCCTGGGGCGGTTTCTGGGCCTTCGGCTATCTCGCGCTTTCGACCGAACCGGAGCAGGCGGGCCAGATGGTCACGGCTGCGATCCTGGCCGCTGTCGGCGGCGGTATCGGGATGCTCGCCTTCCTGTGGCTGGTGCGCCATGCCGAGGAGACGGGCTATGCGCGGCGGCCCAACCGCGCGAACAAGCGCACCGAGGACAGCGAAATCGAAGGGGAGGTGATCTGATGTTCTACCGTGAGGCGGGGGATTTCAAGACCTCCTATGTCGATGACAGCCAGACCTTCCCGATCCGCTTCGACCGCTACCGCTATTACGCGGTGCTGGTGGTGGCCTTTGCCGTCGTGCCCTTCGTCATCAACGATTACTGGGCGAACGCGGTCTTCCTGCCGTTCCTGATCTATGCCATCGCGGCGATCGGCCTCAACATCCTTGTGGGCTATTGCGGGCAGGTGAGCCTTGGCACCGGCGGCTTCATGGCGGTGGGGGCCTATGGCTGCTACAAGCTGATGACGGCCTTTCCCGAGATCAACATCTTCTTTCACGTCATCCTCGCCGGCGGGATCACCTCGGCGGTCTGCGTGCTCTTCGGCCTGCCATCGCTGCGGATCAAGGGGTTCTACCTTGCCGTGGCGACGCTGGCGGCGCAGTTCTTCCTCGTGTGGCTCTTCAACCGGGTGGGGTGGTTCTACAACTACTCCGCCTCGGGCCAGATCAACGCGCCCGAGCGCACGGTCTTCGGCATCCCCGTGACCGGGGCCGAGACCGCGCCCTGGGCGGCCTACCTCTTCTGCCTCGTGTTCACCGTGGCCTGCGCGCTCATCGCGCGCAACCTCACGCGCGGCATGGCGGGGCGCAAGTGGATGGCCATCCGTGACATGGACATCGCCGCCGAGATCATCGGGGTGAACCCGCTCAAGGCCAAGCTCACGGCCTTTGCCGTCTCCGGCTTCTTCGTCGGCATCGCGGGGGCGCTCTTCTTCGCGGTCTATCTCGGCGCGGTCGAGGTGGGAGAGGCCTTCGGCATCAACAAGTCCTTTCTCGTGCTCTTCATGGTGATCATCGGGGGGCTGGGGTCGATCTTCGGCAGCTTCGCCGGCGCGGCCTTTCTCGTGCTCCTGCCGGTGCTTCTGAAGAACGTGCTGGTGGGCACGCTCGGCTGGCCAACGGACCTGGCCGCGCATCTGGAATTCATGATCGTCGGCGCGCTGATCGTGATCTTCCTGATCGCGGAGCCGCACGGGCTCGCGCAGCTGTGGCGCGTGGCCAAGGAGAAGCTGAGGCTTTGGCCCTTCCCGCACTAGGGACGGGCCCGAGAGGTGTGGCGGGGCGCGCCTGCCCCGCCCTGCGACGACATCGGAGAAAACCAAGGGAGGAAATGAACCGATGAAACACACATTGATGACCGCCGCCTTCGCGGCGCTGATGGCATCGGGTCCGGCGCTTGCCGACCTGACCATCATCGATACGAGCTACCGCACCGGACCCTATGCCGCCAACGGCATCCCGTTCTCGGACGGCTACCAGGATTACTTCACGCTGCTGAACGAGCGTGACGGCGGTATCGGCGGGGAAAAGATCAACCTCGTCGAGTGCGAGACCGGCTACAACACCGAGAAGGGCGTCGAGTGCTACGAGGCGACCAAGGGCGCGGGCAACGGCGCGCTGGTCTATCAGCCGCTCTCGACGGGCATCACCTATCAGCTCATCCCCAAGGCGACGGCGGATGGCATCCCGCTTCATACCATGGGCTACGGGCGGACCTCGGCCAAGAACGGCGCGATCTTCGAATGGGTGTTCAACTATCCGGCCAACTACTGGGACGGGGCAAGCCACGCCATCATCCATATACTCGAACAGAACGGCGGTGACATCAGCGGCAAGAAGATCGCGCTCGTCTATCACAACTCCGCCTATGGCAAGGAGCCGATCCGTACGCTCGAGGAACTGGCGAAGAAGCACGGCTATGAGCTGGTTCTGCTGCCGGTGGACCATCCCGGACAGGAGCAGAAATCGCAATGGCTGCAAATCCGGCGTGAACGGCCAGATTACGTGATCATGTGGGGCTGGGGCGTGATGAACCCGGTCGCCATCCAGGAGGCCGTGAACATCCGCTACCCGATGGATCATTTCATCGGCATCTGGTGGTCTGGCTCGGAAAACGATGTCAAGACCGCTGGCCCTGCCGCCGACGGCTACAAGGCGCTGACATTTCACAATCTGGGCGACGATTATCCGGTCTATGACGATATCCGCAAATATGTCGTCGATGCGGGCAAGGCCGCAGGCGCGGGCGACCAGCTTGGCACCGTGCTCTACAACCGTGGCGTGTATGCCGCGATGCTGGCCGCCGAGGCGATCAAGACCGCGCAGGAGATACACGGGGTAAGCGCAATCAACGCGGCGCAGATGCGTGACGGGATGGAAAATCTCGAGATGACCGAGGCGAAGATGGCGGCGCTCGGCCTGCCCGAGTTCGGCCCCGAATTCAAGGTCACCTGCGAGAACCACGGCGGCAACGGCTATGGCGCTGTGGCGCAATGGGATGCCGAGGCGGGCGAGTTCAAGCTGATCACCGACTACTTCCAGTCCGATCAGGAGATCATCTCCAAGCTGGTGGCCGAGGATTCTGCGGCCTTCGCGGCGGAGAACGGCATCGAGCCGCGCTGCTGAGCCCTCTCCCCGGCCGCGGCGCGGGCCGTGGCCGGGGAACCCCGCTATTCAATGGCAAGACGAAGGGCGCGGCCACGCGCCCACCCGGAGGGAGAGTGTCGATGCTGGACGCCGCACCGCGTGACGAGACCGTGCTCGAGGTCAACAATATCGAGGTGATCTACAACCACGTCATCCTCGTGCTCAAGGGCGTGAGCCTCAAGGTGCCCAAGGGCGGGATCACCGCGCTTCTGGGCGGCAACGGGGCGGGCAAGACGACGACGCTCAAGGCCATCTCGAACCTGCTCAAGTCAGAGCGCGGCGAGGTGACGAAAGGCACGATCACCTATCGCGGCGAGCGGGTGCAGGATCTGCTGCCCTCCGATCTGGTGCGCAAGGGCGTGGTGCAGGTGATGGAGGGGCGGCACTGTTTCGAGCACCTCACCATCGAGGAGAACCTGCTGACCGGTGCCTATGCGCGCAGCGCTTCCCGCGGCGAGATCGACGCGGATCTGAACATGGTCTATGACTACTTCCCCCGCCTCAAGGAGCGCCGCAAATCCCAGGCGGGCTATACCTCGGGCGGGGAACAGCAGATGTGCGCCATCGGCCGCGCGCTCATGGCGCGGCCCGAGACGATCCTGCTTGACGAACCCTCGATGGGGCTCGCTCCGCAACTGGTGGAGCAGATCTTCGAGATCGTGAAATCGCTGAACGAGAAGGAGGGCTATACCTTCCTTCTGGCCGAGCAGAACACCAACGTGGCGCTGCGCTTTGCCCATTACGGCTATATCCTCGAATCGGGCCGCGTGGTGATGGACGGGGCCGCCGCCGCCCTGCGCGAGAACCCGGATGTGAAGGAGTTCTATCTCGGCATGTCCGACGAGGGGCGCAAATCCTTCCGCGAGGTGCGCAGCTATCGCCGCCGCAAGCGATGGCTGAACTGAGCCGCCTTTCCCTTCCCCAGCCCCAGGATTGACCATGAGCCGCTATTTCGACGATCTGGAAACCCGCAGTCCCGACGCGCGCGAGGCCGCGCAACTGTCCGCGCTCAACGCGCTTCTGGCAGCCTCCGGGCGTGATCCGCTTGGCGATCTGGCGGAACTCGCCCGGCTGCCGGTGCTGCGCAAGGCCGACCTCGTGGCGCGCCAGGCCAAGGCCCCGCCCTTCGGCGACCTGGCCGTGGGCGATGTGGCGCATGTCTTCCAGTCCCCTGGCCCGATCTACGAGCCGGGCGGCGTCTCGCCGGACTGGTGGCGGATGGGGCGGTTCCTTCATGCCTGCGGGATCGGGCGCGGCGACATCGTGCAGAACTGCTTTTCCTACCATCTCGTGCCTGCGGGCATGATCTTCGAGAACGGCGCGCGCGCCGTCGGCGCACGGGTGCTGCCCGCGGGCACCGGCCAGACCGAGTTGCAGGCGCGCGCCGCCCACGATGTGGGCGTGACCGCCTATGCCGGCACGCCCGACTACCTCAAGGTCATCCTCGACAAGGCCGAGGAGATGGGGCTGGCCCTGAAGATCACCAAGGCCGCCGTGGGCGGCGGCGCGCTCTTCCCGTCGCTGCGCGCGGAATATGCGGATCGCGGCATCGCCTGCCTGCAAGGCTATGCCACCGCCGATCTGGGCAATATCGCCTATGAAAGCCCCGCCCGGGAGGGGATGATCGTGGACGAGGGGGTGATCGTCGAGATCGTGACCCCCGGCACCGGCACGCCGGTCGCGCCGGGTGAGGTGGGCGAGGTGGTGGTCACCTCGCTCAACCCCGACTATCCGCTCCTGCGCTTCGCCACCGGCGATCTCTCGGCGGTGATGGCGGGGCAGAGCCCCTGCGGGCGCACCAACATGCGCATCAGGGGCTGGATGGGCCGGGCCGATCAGACCACCAAGATCAAGGGCATGTTCGTGCGTCCCGAACAGGTGGCCGCGCTGGTGGGCAAGCACCCCGAGATCGCCCGCGCCCGCGTCATCGCCACCCGCGAGGGAGAGTCCGACGTGATGACCGTCCGCATCGAGGCCGCGGGCGGCGACGCCGCGCGCTACGCGGTCAGCGTGAGCGAGACGCTCAAGCTCAAGGGCCGGGTCGAGATCGTGCCGCCGGGCAGCCTGCCCAATGACGGCAAGGTGATCGAGGACCTGCGCAGCTACGACTGAGCGCGCGACGGGAACGGGTCTGCGCGCGTCCGCCCCAAGGCGGGCGCGCCCCCGTCGCCCAACCGGGTCCACCTGAATTCATCCCGCCCTAGCTCGCGTAATCCGAGCCTTCGGCATCGAGCAGCGCCTTCAACTCGGCCAGATGACGGTCGGCCTGGCCGGGATAGTCCTCGATCTCGCGCGCGGTCTTCTCGGCCACCTCGTCGGAGAGAACGCGCAGGGGCCGCCCGGTCTGGAGCGCACGAATGTAGGTCTCTGCGGCGCGCTCGAAATAGTAGAGCCGGTTGAACGTGTCCGCCACCGTGTCGCCGATCACCATGACCCCGTGATTGCCCATGATAAGCACCTTGTGCCGGGGATTGCGCAGAAGCCGCGCGCAACGCGCCCCCTCGTCCTCGAAGGCGAGCCCGCCATAGGATTCGTCCACCACATGCCGGTTGAAGAAGGTGGCGCAGTTCTGGTCGATGGGGGGCAGGCGGCTGTCGGCAAGGCTCGCGAGCACCGTGGCGTGGATGGAATGGACATGCATGGCGCAGCGCGCGTGCGGGCAATGGCGGTGCAGCCCGCCATGCAGGCCCCAGGCGGTCGGGTCCGGCGCGCCGGGCTTGTCGAGCGTTTCGGGATCGTTGGCATCGACCTCGATCAGGTCGCTGGCGCGGATGCGCGCGAAATGCATCTGGTTGGGGTTCATCAGGAACCGCGTGCCGTCCTCGTCGATCGCAAGGCTGAAATGATTGGCCACCGCCTCGTGCATGTTCAGGCGCGCGGTCCAGCGGAAGGCGGCGGCAAGATCCACCCGCTCCTGCCAGTGGTCCATGTTGGGGCGCAGGCTGGTCACGGTCATGTCCGGCTTCTCTCCTCTTCGGTCAGCGGGCGCGAGGCCACCCAGGCATAGCCTGCGGGGCTCAGGATGCAGCATTCGCGCAAGCCGTGGGGCTTGTCCATCGGCGCTTGCAGGACATGGCCGCCCGCCTCCCCGGCGCGGCGTGCGGCCTCGTCCGGGTCGGTGTCGAAGAGATGCAGCGCCGCGCCCGCGCCGCGCGGCGCGCTTTCGGGCAGAAGCGCGTGCAGCGGATGGCGGGCATGGGTGGCATCGGCGTGCAGTTGCAGCAGGTGCGTGCCATAGGTCAGGATGGCGAAATCGGCGCTCACGCGATGCGCCCCCATGCCGAAGACCGCGCCGAGGAACCCCGCCTCGGCGCGCACGTCGCGCACCAGCAGGTTGAGGCCAAGGCCCCGCAGGCCGCTGCCGAAATCGGCGGGAGAGATCGTCTCGTAATCCATCGGCGGGCAGCTTGATTGCCGGGTGTGGCCGTGTCAACCTGCGCCACGCTCCCCGTCGGAAGGACCGCCGCATGACGCCCGAGATCCTCAGCCCGCCCACGCGGGACCCGGCCGCCTTTACCGAGGCGCGCCCGGCCGTGGACCGGCTCTGCGCCCTCTACGAGGAGGCCGTGACCTTTCTGCGCGGCCATTTCGCCGGGGCGATCGCCGGACGGCCGCCCGCCACGCGCATACGGGCCTTCTATCCCGAGATCCGCCTGGTCACCACCAGCCATGCCAAGATCGACAGCCGCCTCAGCTTCGGCCATGTGCCCGATCCCGGCACCTATGCCACGACGATCACCCGCCCAGACCTGTTTCGCGGCTATCTGGAACAGCAGATCGGGCTTTTGCTTGAAAACCATGGCGTGCCGGTGACGGTGGGCCCCTCCGCCACGCCGATGCCGGTGCATTTCGCCGTCGCGGCAGGTGAGGGGCCGGGCGTCCCGCAGGAGGGGGCCGCGCAATTTCCGCTGCGCGACCTCTTCGATGTGCCCGACCTCTCGGCGATCAATGACGATATCGTGAACGGGACGTGGAAGGGCGCGGGCGGGCGCCCGCTCGCGCCCTTCACCGCGCCGCGGGTGGATTATTCGCTTGCCCGGCTTGCCCATTACACCGCCACCGATCCCTGGCATTTCCAGAATTACGTGCTCTTCACCAACTACCAGTTCTACGTTTCGGAATTCGAGTCCTTCGCCCGCCGCGCGCTGGCCGATCCCGAGAGCGGCTATACCGCCTTCGTCAGCACCGGCAACGCCGAGATCACCGATCCGGGCGCGCCGCTGCCCGCACCGGAACGCCTGCCGCAGATGCCCGCCTATCATCTCAAGCGGAGGGATGGATCGGGCATAACGCTCGTCAATATCGGCGTGGGGCCCTCCAACGCAAAGACCGCCACCGATCATGTCGCCGTGCTGCGCCCCCATGCCTGGGTAATGATGGGCCATTGCGCGGGGCTGCGCAATTCGCAGAGCCTCGGCGATTTCGTGCTGGCCCATGCCTATCTGCGCGAGGATCGCGTGCTCGATGCCGATCTGCCCGCCTGGGTGCCGATCCCGGCGCTGGCCGAGATCCAGATCGCGCTCCAGGAGGCGGTTGCCGCCGAAACGCAGCTCGAGGGCTTCGATCTCAAGCGGATCATGCGCACCGGGACCGTGGCCAGCGTGGACAACCGCAACTGGGAATTGCGCGACCAGTCCGGTCCGATCCAGCGGCTCAGCCAGTCGCGCGCCGTCGCGCTCGACATGGAAAGCGCCACGATCGCGGCCAACGGCTTTCGTTTCCGCGTGCCTTATGGCACGCTGCTCTGCGTGTCGGACAAGCCCTTGCAGGGCGAGTTGAAACTGCCCGGCATGGCCTCGGATTTCTACAAGAGCCAGGTTGCGCGCCACCTGATGATCGGGATTCGGGCGATGGAATCACTGCGCCGGATGCCGCTCGAACGCATTCACAGCCGCAAATTGCGCAGCTTCGAAGAGACAGCCTTCCTCTGAATCCGCAAAAAACCGCACAAAATAGGTGGAAAGTGCTTGCTTTTACCCACCATACATTGTGTTTGAACACATCATGACGTTTAATTGACGGTGCGAGGCCCCAGGGTACGGGCAGTGATGCGAAGGAGACCATAAAATGGCGAAACCGATGACCAAGACCCAGCTTGTGGCCGCGCTGGCCGAGGAGATGGGCAGCGACAAGAAGACGGCAGGCGGCGCGCTCGATGCCGTGGTGGCCGTGATCACCCGCGAGGTGGCGGCGGGCGGGGCGGTCACGCTGCCCGGCCTGGGCAAGTTCTACTGCCGCGAGCGCCCCGAGCGCATGGTGCGCAACCCCGCGACCGGCGAGCAGATGAAGAAGCCTGCCGACAAGCAGGTGAAAGTGACCGTCGCCAAGGCGCTCAAGGACAGCGTCAACGGCTGATTTCCCGCGCCGCCCGGTGCGTCCGGGCGGCCCGTTTCGCGCGGGGTGCAATTCTTTCCTTGCCCTTCGCGCCGGCCTCTCCTATAGACCCGCAATCAGCGACCCCCGCAAGCCGGGGGATTCGCGTTTTGCAATCCATCCACCGGGCCCGTGGTGACCCTGAGCCAGATGTCAGGGGCCAGCCGGTGTTTCGAGAAAGGACAAGGCGATGAACGCCAGCGAACTGCGTGACAAGACCCCGGACCAGCTCCGGGACGAGCTTGTCCGGCTCAAGAAAGAGCAATTCAACCTGCGCTTCCAGGCGGCCACCGGCCAGCTCGAGAACCCCGCGCAGATGCGCCGCGCCCGCCGCGACGCTGCCCGCGTCAAGACGATCCTCAACGAAAAGGCCCGCGCGGCCGCCGAGCAGGGAGCCTGATCCATGCCCAAACGTATCCTGCAAGGCACCGTCACCTCGGACGCCAACGCCCAGACCGTCACCGTCTCGGTGGAGCGCCGCTTCAAGCATCCGGTGCTCCAGAAGACGATCCGCAAGTCCAAGAAGTACCGGGCCCACGACGCGAACAACGCCTACAAGAAGGGCGATGTGGTGCGCATCATCGAATGTGCGCCGAAATCCAAGACGAAACGCTGGGAGGTGCTGGAGGCCTGATCCTTCGCACCATCCGGTTTGATCGAAACCCTGGGGGAATGAACAAGAACAGCCCCCACAGGTCGGGAGAAACCAAATGATCCAGATGCAGACCAATCTGGATGTCGCTGACAATTCCGGCGCGCGCCGGGTGCAGTGCATCAAGGTTCTGGGCGGCTCGCATCGCCGCTATGCCTCGGTCGGCGACATCATCGTGGTGTCGGTGAAGGAGGCCATTCCGCGCGGTCGCGTGAAGAAGGGCGACGTGCGCAAGGCCGTCGTCGTGCGCACCGCCAAGGAAGTGCGGCGCGAGGATGGCACCGCCATCAAGTTCGACCGCAACGCCGCCGTGATCCTCAACAACGCGGGCGAGCCCGTCGGCACCCGGATCTTCGGGCCGGTGGTGCGCGAGCTGCGCGCGAAGAACTTCATGAAGATCATCTCGCTCGCCCCGGAGGTGCTGTAGGATGGCCGCGAAACTGAAGAAGGGCGACAAGGTCGTCGTGCTCGCCGGCAAGGACAAGGGCCAGCAGGGCGTTATCCTCAGCGTTGATCCCAAGGCCGGCAAGGCCGTGGTCGAGGGCGTGAACATCGCCATTCGCCACACCCGCCAGAGCCAGACGAGCCAGGGCGGCCGCATCCCAAAGCCGATGCCGATCGACCTGTCGAACCTCGCCATGCTCGACAAGAACGGCAAACCCACCCGTGTCGGCTTCAAGATCGAAGGCGACAAGAAGGTGCGCTTCGCCAAGACCACGGGGGACGTGATCGATGCTTGATACAGCAACCTATACCCCGCGCCTCAGGACGCATTACCGCGAGGTCATCAAGCCTGCCCTGAAGGAAGAGTTCGGCTATCGCAACGACATGCAGATCCCGCGGCTCGAGAAGATCGTGCTCAACATCGGCTGCGGTGCCGAGGCGGTGCGCGATTCGAAGAAGGCCAAGTCGGCGCAGGAAGATCTCAGCGCCATCGCCGGCCAGAAGGCCGTGACCACGGTGGCGCGCAACTCCATCGCCGGCTTCCGTGTCCGCGAAGGCATGCCGATGGGTGCCAAGGTCACGCTGCGCGGCGACCGGATGTATGACTTCCTCGACCGGCTGATCACCGTGGCCATGCCGCGCATCCGCGATTTCCGCGGCATCTCGGGCAAGTCCTTCGACGGGCGCGGCAATTATGCCATGGGCCTCAAGGAACACATCGTTTTCCCCGAAATCAACTTCGACAAGGTCGACGAAGTCTGGGGGATGGACATCATCATCGCAACCACGGCGCAGACCGACGCTGAAGCCAAGGCGCTGTTGAAGCATTTCAACATGCCCTTCAACAGCTGAGCCGGGGGAGGATAGATTAATGGCTAAGAAATCCATGGTCGAGCGCGAGAAGAAGCGTCAGAAACTGGTGGCGCGCGACGCCGCCAGGCGCGCCGCGCTCAAGGCGATCATCAACGACCAGTCCAAGCCGATGGAAGAGCGTTTCCGCGCCTCTCTCAAGCTTGCGCAACTGCCGCGCAACGGCTCGGCCGTGCGGCTGCACAACCGCTGTCAGCTGACGGGCCGTCCGCACGCCTATTATCGCAAGCTCAAGATCAGCCGGATCATGCTGCGCGAGCTGGGTTCCGCCGGGCAGCTGCCCGGTGTCGTGAAATCGAGCTGGTAAGGAGGGCTGGGACATGAACGATCCGATCGGCGATATGCTCACCCGTATCCGAAATGCACAAATGCGCGGCAGGTCAACCGTGCGCACCCCCGCCTCGAAGATGCGCGTGCGCGTGCTCGACGTGCTGGCCTCCGAGGGATATATCCGCGGCTATGAGGCCGTGACCGGCGAGCGCGGCCACCCCGAGCTCGAGATCAGCCTGAAGTATTTCGAGGGCACGCCCGTCATCCGCGAGATGAAGCGCGTCTCCAAGCCCGGCCGCCGCGTCTATATGGGCGTGCGTGACATTCCGTCGGTCCGCCAGGGCCTTGGCGTGTCGATTGTCTCCACCCCCAAGGGTGTGATGTCGGATGCAGCAGCGCGCGCCGCCAATGTCGGCGGCGAAGTGCTCTGCACGGTCTTCTGAGGAGGCGCAGCAAATGTCTCGTATCGGCAAGAAACCCGTGGATCTGCCCGATGGCGTCACCGCTTCCCTCTCGGGGCAGACCATCGAGGTGAAGGGCCCCAAGGGCACCAAGAGCTTTACCGCCACCGACGATGTGACCATCACCATCGCCGAGGGCCAGATCTCGGTGACGCCGCGTGGCAAGTCCAAGCGCGCGCGCCAGCAATGGGGCATGACCCGAACGGTCATCGCCAACATGGTGCATGGCGCCAGGGACGTGTTCAAGCGCGAGCTCGAGATCCGCGGCGTCGGCTACCGCGCGGCTGTGCAGGGCAACGTGCTCAAGCTCAACCTCGGCTATTCGCATGACGTGGATTTCCCCATCCCCGACGGCGTGAGCGTCACGGCGGCCAAGCCGACCGAACTCGTGGTCGAGGGCACCGACAAGCAGCTCGTCGGACAGGTTGCGGCCAATATCCGTGACTGGCGGCGTCCCGAGCCCTACAAGGGCAAGGGCATCCGCTACAAGGACGAGTATATCTTCCAGAAGGAAGGCAAGAAGAAATAAGGACGCGACAGATGGCAAACAGCAAGAGAAAACTGTTCCTCAAACGCCGCCTGCGCGTTCGGAGCAAACTGCGGAAGGTGAATGCGGGGCGCGTGCGCCTCTCGGTTCACCGCTCCAACAAGAACATCAGCGTGCAGCTCATCGACGATGTGCAGGGCGTGACGCTGGCCTCGGCCTCGACCCTCGAGAAGGATCTGGGCTTTGTCGGCAAATGCACCGTCGAGGCCGCGACGAAGGTGGGCGAGGTGATCGCGGAGCGGGCGAAGAAGGCCGGTGTGACCGAAGCCTATTTCGACCGCGGCGGGTTCATCTTCCATGGCCGGGTCAAGGCCGTGGCCGATGCCGCGCGCGACGCCGGCCTGAAGATCTGAGGAGACGAGAGCTATGGCAAGAGAAGACAACCGCCGCGACCGCCGCGACCGCGAGGAAGCCCCGGAATTCGCCGACCGTCTCGTCGCGATCAACCGCGTCAGCAAGACGGTGAAGGGCGGCAAGCGCTTCGGCTTCGCGGCGCTCGTCGTCGTGGGCGACCAGAAGGGCCGCGTGGGCTTTGGCAAGGGCAAGGCCAAGGAGGTCCCGGAGGCGATCCGAAAGGCCACCGAGGCCGCCAAGCGTGGCATGATGCGCGTTCCTCTGCGCGAGGTCCGCACCCTGCACCACGATATCGAGGGACGTCACGGCGCGGGCAAGGTGGTGATGCGCACCGCCCCGCACGGCACCGGCATCATCGCCGGCGGCCCGATGCGCGCCGTGTTCGAGATGCTGGGTGTTCAGGACGTGGTCGCCAAGTCGAACGGCTCGCAGAACCCCTACAACATGATCCGCGCCACGCT
>MDTD01178090.1_pt1 | contig 28056 bp, 24 predicted proteins | sample 811221 | NCBI WGS metagenome assembly MDTD01 (sample SAMN05326646, study PRJNA326480) | marine metagenome | isolation source: seawater | place: Pacific Ocean: South West | collected 2011 | reverse complement strand
TTTTTTGGCACCATGAAACAAGTATTCATAAACCTTTAATGCTCCTTCAAAGGACAAGTAGATGCCCCCACAAATTAAGATGGGAACAATTGCAACTGGGAAAAAAGCACTTAACAAAAAAACAGCAGGAAGAATAATCACTTTGTTTAAAAAAGAGCCTTTTGTTAATTTCCATAAAACGGGAAGTTCTCTACTTGAAACAAAACCAGATGCTTTATCAGCATTTACGGCAAGATCATCAGCAAGAATACCAATGGTTTTTTTTGTTGCAACCTCGGTCATAGCTGCAACATCATCCATGATGACTCCTATATCATCTAGTATGCCGAAAAATCCCGATGCCATAATCGTTTCAAATTATAATTTATAATCAACACAAAGATAATTGAATAGTTAAAACGTCTTTTATTGTTTTGCAAGCTTGCAAAAAATCACATATAAATTAATGTGATCGTCATATTTGCTGTGAACTTTTAAAATTTAATTAATATGCAAAACAAAAAAACACTGTATCACTTTATTGTCGACAAAAGCGGTTCAATGGCGGGTATGGAACAACAAACAATTGACGGGTTTAACACCCAGCTAGAAGAAATACAAGAACTAAAAAATAAAATGCCAGAACAGGAATTTATTTGTTCTCTCACATTTTTCAATTCTTCCATTCACGATATTCTTATCAATGAACCTGTAATACAACTTGAACCATTAAGCATGACAATTTATCGTCCCGATGGCATGACAGCACTACTAGACGCAGTTGGGAAATCTATTACTCAAATAGAAAAAACACACAAAAACCAACTTGAAAACAATGAAATGTCTGTTGTGATGGTAATCATCACAGATGGATATGAAAATGCTTCTCAGTATTTCGATTACCATGAAATTTCAAAAATGATAGGAAGACTTGATGAAACTGGTAAGTGGACTTTTAGTTTTCTAGGTGCAGATTTTGATGCCATACACACATCAAAAATGATGAACATTCGAAAAGAAAACGTGATGAACTTTAGCAAGAGAAAATACAATTCTATGATGTATGATTTGAAAGAATCTATAAGCGAACATGCCTATGAAAAAAGAAAAGGGAATTTAAAGAGAGATATTTTTGATAAATTTAGGGTAAAAGACCGAAGAAATAATTAAAGATTAATATTTAGGGAATGAAGGTACATTTGATACGATCTGAAGAATACGATATAGAAGACTTTAACAATGTTTTAAACCTTTTAAATCAATTTAGTGGTGTTGTTTCTTTTGTGCCTTCAGAACCCATAAAATTGTCTGAATCTGATATTGAAATTGAATATTTTACAAAAAATGATTTTATCAAACAAGATCCAGATGCTATGATGTCATACTCAAGAAAGATGTCTAGTGATGAAGTTAGCAAAGTATCAATATCTTTTCCACACAAGTCAAAAGTTTACACTTGGAAGCAATTGTTTAAAGTGTGTACTGATTTTCGAGAAAATAATCCAGAAGAAGTTTCAGAAAATGACAAAGTGGTTTTATTAACCGAAAAAAGAAATGTTGAAAACTGGTTTGGAGCAGTTGATGAATCTTTAAAGAATTATTTTGTAGAAACTTCTGACTGGGATTTTTATTTTGATTCTATTGATTCTAGATTTCCTGTTGTATATTGTATAACTGGATGGCTTTTAAGAACTGAAATGTTTAAGTCTAGGGAAGAAATGAAAGGTGCGCTTCATTTTGAATCAATCGGGTGTTTGATGGATTTTTGCGAAAACAAAGAGGAGATTTCTTTAAAAATGCGAACAGCAGATATTTGTGATGAATGTTTATCCTATACCCAAAAAAATGATTCAAACAGAGCTTATATTAATCAGATGATTCAAATTATAGATGGTATAAGAAAAAACATGATGTTTAGAAGTCGGTCTCTTTTTCTTAAAAACAAAAGCAGACTAGAAATAAGAGGCCTTATGCATAATATTTACCTCACAGATTTAGGTGACCTTCAGGTCAACTTGAATCCAAAAGAACGTGCCTTATATGTACTTTATTTAAATCATCCAGAAGGAATTTTAAGAAGCAATCTTATTGAACACAAAGAAGAAATTAAAAACTATTATGCCTTTTTTTCAAATGCATGGGACAATGAAACTATTGAAACCGCTGTGAGTCGACTGGTTGATTATACTAACAATAATATGAACGAAGTTTTGTCCCGCATTCGATCTAAATTTAAAAAAGCTGTTGGAGATGATTTATATAAAGATTATTCGATAGAAGTAAAAAATAATATTCATCAAATTTCACTTGATAGAGAACTCGTAAGCTATTTAAATACTGAGATGCCCAAAAGTAATTCAGGATTATACCAATAAATCACAAGTATCTATAAAACAACACATTAACATCTTGCAAGCTTGCAGAAATTGACCTTTTATTAAAGGTATACGTCATATTTGCAGTGAACTTAAAAATAATTTATATGACAAATGCGCAAGCAAGCAGAATGAAAGAAGATGTTAGGTTTCTTACAGAGATTAGACCTTTCCGAAATTATGAAAACATAGAATCTCTAGAAAATGTTGTTGACTACATTAAAGAACAACTATCACAAATTAATGTTGGGCATGCAGAACAAAGATGGTTGGCAAATGGAAATGAATATAAAAACATCCTTTGTTCGTATCAAGCTCAAAAACAAAAAAGACTTATTATAGGGGCCCATTACGATGTATGCGGCGACACCCCAGGAGCCGATGATAACGGAAGTGCGGTTAGTGGGCTTCTTGAGACAATAAGATTAATTTTTGAGTCAAAACCAGAGCTAGATTATGGAATTGATTTTGTTTTTTATTGTCTGGAAGAACCTCCATTTTTTGGCACCGATAAAATGGGGAGTTACATTCATGCTAAATCGGTTTCCAAAAACAAAAACAACATAATTGGCATGATTTGCTATGAGATGATAGGTTATTTTTCTGATGAGAAAAACTCTCAAGATTTTCCCATGCCTGGATTAAACTTAATATATCCTTCGAGAGGAAACTTTATCATGACTGTTGGAATACCAAAATACAATACATTTAATAAAAAAGTGTTTAAAGGCATGAAAAACAAATCAAAAGTGCCCGTTTATAATTTTAGCCACAAATTGGGAAAGTCATTGGCCAGCATGTCTGACCAAAGAAACTATTGGAAATTTGACATCCCAGCACTAATGATCAACGACACTTCATTTATGAGGAATGCCAACTACCATCAATTAAGCGATGACATGGAAACTTTGGATTACGATAAAATGTCTGAAGTGATTAACTCCATGATGAGGTGCTTAACGTGTCTTAACTAATATCTAAACAGATACATAAAGGAGATACCTGTAGCTCCTTTTTTATTATTCAATTAAAAACATTATTTAATTAATATGAAAAAACTAAAATTTTACCTTAAACAAATTTATCGTTTAGCATTAAGCTTTAAAAAGCAAGAAGAAATAGTTTGGAGTGATTTAAAAAAACTTCATGCAGCCTCTGATTGGCAATCTGGGATTTATGAAAAAGAAAAATATATTGAGTCTTTTTTTCAAATTGGCGATGAAAAAGGCGAACGATTTTTTTATGCAATTTTTGATGGTTACTTTGATTGTCGAGTTAGAATATTAGATCAATACCCCGTAGATTTAACCAGCGATATTTTTATTCTTGCTACACATTTTAATAATTTATTAACCAATGGGGTTGTGTTGGTAAATGTAAATGAAAATTATGTGGAATTCCGTCAAAAAAGAGAATGGACAATTCATCTTTTATACCCATCTCAAATATACAGTCAATTAAGTAACCATTTTAGTGCATCCAAAGATATTTATACTGCGTTTCAAAGACTTGTTGATGTGCGCGAAGCCCCAGCTATTATTATTGCAGATTTCCTGAAGGAAAAAGAAAAGGAAAATAATAATGTACAATAAATATGTGGTTTAAAGATTTATTTGGTTTTAATGAGATTTCGCCAGAAAATGTCAGAAAAAATATAAATATTGATGGAAAGAAAATAACTTCAAAAGTCAATGGCAAATCCTATGAGTTTGGAACACTTCAAATACCAACATTAAAAGAGCTAAAAGAAACATCTTATATTGAATTATACAATCAAATAATTACGGTTAATGAAATAATTGGAAGTGTTGAAAAATTACATTGTAAGACAACAAATAAGAATGCCTTATTCCAAGCTGCATCTCAATTCAATTTATTAGAAATGGTTTCTCCTAAAATAACCCCTGAAGATGGAGTTGATAGATATGAACATGATCATACTCAAGGCCCAGCATGTGCCATCGCATGTGGTGCAGGAACAATATATCGAAATTATTTTGTAGGTGTCAATAATCAAATTGGACAATCCTCCAAAAATCAAATTGATTGTCTCGATTTAATTGGAAAAGATTTATGCAATGAAGAATTAAACTTGTGGAAAATGGAAAATGGATATACATTGGTAAATGAGCAAGGAATTTTAAATCTCAACTTTTTAATTAATAACTTAAATAACAAACAAAGAGAACAATTAAAAGAAAAACTTAAAATTGGAATTCAATGGAATACCCAGGTTACTATCAGTGAATCAAAACAACTAGTATCACAAGTGTATTGTTCTGCCTTACCTGTTGCATATTCGAATGTAAATTCAATTTATTGGGAAAGTTTTTCAAGATTAGTTCTAGAAGCAACCTATGAAGCAACATTACATGCAGCTTTAATTAATTATAAAAGAACAAATTCAAATAAGGTTTTTTTAACCCTTGTTGGAGGCGGAGCATTTGGAAATAGAATTGATTGGATAACAGACTCTATTTTGGTTGCAATTAGAAAATTTAAAAAAACACCGCTTGATATTAGTATCGTAAGTTATAAATCTTCAAACATTAAGGTTAGTGAGCTTATAAAAGAGATATGATTTATTTTTTTGTTTAAAAAACAATCTTGATTCAAGGATATAGCATCAAATTAACATTTTATATTCAATTAATTGAACAAAAAAGGGAGCAACTAACAAGCGCTCCCTTTTTGTTAAAAAATTAACAGTAGTTAATTCTTAATGCTCACCACAATGTACTGTGTAATTTTGACCAGTTATAGTGTCAGTGTATCCATTATTCTCCAAGTTCTCTGCATCTTGACCACAGTATTCTCCTAATTCAACTTCTCCATTAGGACCGTCATAATGACATTCGTGACATTCGTCTTTTCCACATGAGCTCATGATTACAAGAGCTGCTGCTGCAATAATAAAATTGACTTTTTTCATAATTATATAATTTAATTGGTTACTATTTAATTTTGCCTTTAATATTCCACTTGGCATTGATGTAAAAACTTCTGCCAGGCTCTGTCAGACCTAAAGACTTTAATCTTGACAGATGATTGATGTACTCAGAATTTAATGCATTTCTAACTCCAAAAGACAATTCAAGAGGCCACTTATGGTTAAACCTCATCGAAAAAGCAACTTGAAGCAGATGATAATCGTCGGTAAAAGATTCAAGAGGCCCAAAACGATCCTGCTTGAAAAAATAAAAGTGCTGTAATAACACACTTGCAAAACCAAACTTTTTGCTTTTACTAAGATCAACTCGAACATTCGATCTCAATCTAGACTGAGGCATAAAATATAAAAACTCCTTATCTGTGAGAATATTAAATGCTGTTTCTCCATAAGATTGACTATAACCTGTTTCGAAGTGTAAAAAATGGGCAAAATGCGGATGGTAATGCAATCGTGCTTCTAATCCATAAATAATGGCAGCATCCATTTGTTCGTATTTCCAAAGATCCATATTGTCAATAACTGAATCTTTTTTTGCTATTTGTATAAAATTGTTTGCATAAGTTATAAATGGATTTAAAACAAATGATAAGTGCTCATTTGAGAAATCATAATTTAAGTCAAGCTGAAAAAATCGTTCTGATCGAAGTGCTGTATCTCCAAGCTCATATCTATTTGTACCATGATGAACACCATCACTCAAAAGTTCAGTTGTATGAGGCGCTCTCGAGCCACTTGATAGATGTAAAGAAATATCATGATTTAAATTTTTGCCCTTCCAATTTCTTCTTAAACCTATGGATCCGTTTAAATTGGTGTAATTTGCTGTAAATGGTTCTGACGAAACATTTCGATTGTCAACTCGAAGGGTTGTATTGAAAAACATTTTTTTAATAGGTACAGATATGGAAGAGTACATTCCGATATCTTGTTGTCGGCTGTCCAATAAAATAATTTCCTCAGCCTTTGCTCCATTTATGTTGAACTGCATAGAGGATTGAACTCCAGAAAGTATTTGCACTTTTGAATTGGGTTTCCACTGATGTCGAATAAATAAGGTACTTGCATTTAAATACATATCAATACCTGGTGTATACACTTTCTCTTCATGTTCCCGTTGGTTATTATATCCATGATTAATTATAAAATCAATTTTATTTTTTGAATCAATAAAATAAGTGCTTTGCAGGTTTACAAAATGATTATTTATTAATTGATGGGGCAAAGATTTGCTTCTATTTTGCTCGTCATACATGAAAGATTCTGCATTAGGAACAAGATCGTGCGTATGTCCAGGCATACCAACAATGGAATTAGAATAAAGATAATTTAATTTAAAATTCCACTTTTTAGTATTGTAACCAAGGTTAAATTTGGCTCCTGCATCCCGCATTCTAGAATCACTTAAAAACCTTCCATTTGGGAGTGTGTAATCTGCATAACTTGAATAAGTTCCGGCCATGCTTAATCGAAGTTTTTTACCTGACATTTTATATACCAATGCATTTTGTGTTCCTAAACTTGTCGTTTCAAATTGAGAAGTCAAATCTAATGAATATGTATTTTGAGGAGCAAACGGTGCGTCTTTTAGATATATTAAACCTCCTGTTGCATCACCAGCATAGATAAGTGACATCGGTCCTTTTATTACTTCAGCGCTACCAACATCAACTTGAGATATACCAAGCCCATGGTCTGCACCCCATTGTTGGTTTTCAACACGCATCCCATTTAAAAAAGTAACAATTCTCATTCCCTGCATTCCTCGTATGACCGGTTTCGCATTTAAAGGTCCATAAGATGCAAGCTGAACACCCTCTAACTGTTCTAAGGAAGCCATTATATTTAAAGGGCTCAGTATTCCCATCTTTTTTAATGATAAATAGTCGGTTTTTTGGGTTTTACTTCCATTTAAATCTTTGGATTGAGCTGTAATAATTACTTCATTTAAATCATGAAGATCAGGTTCAAGAGTAACAGTTATTTGATCACAACAAATTAACTTAACTAGTTTTGTCTCATAACCATTTGCACTAAATTGTGCAACAACCGATTTAGGTAATGAACTACTGATAGTAAACAAGCCATTGGAATCGGTTATATTTTGAATATCAAATTCAAGTATTTGAATATCAACATATGGAATTGATTGATGAGATTGTTGGTCTTTAACAATACCCGTGAACTGTTGTGCGAGGCACATGTATCCCGCAAAAAACGGAATAAAAAGAAATATTTTTAACATTGATTATTTTTATATTCATTACTAACTTAATAGAGCTTAGCTGGCTTTATAGAGCAATGAAAATAGGAGGGCCTCTGCTATTTAAAGAATTTAAGTTAACTGTAAAGGGCGGATCATTAATTACAGATTTAGATCTAGATGACCTTTGAAGTTGATTTTCAATGAATGAATCTGAAGGTAAATCTAAAACATCAAACTCTAAAGAACAGATCTGACATTCCTCTTGTTCAAATACCAATGAGTTAGAGTCTTTTGATGAATGATTAGAATGCTCATTGCATATTTGTTTATGTGAATGATTCTTGCATTCATGAACAAATGTTTTGGGAATGTACATAAGAAGCATTCCTAAAAGAACTGTATATGAGCAGATTATTTTCATTTACGAATGCGAAATTATAAAATCATTTTGATTAATGCAACAGAGTTGCAGGTGATTTTAATTACTTTGATTAAATAATAACATGATTTTTATACTACCTTAGTAATAAGCATGAGGGCTCTATTTTTTATACTTGTAATTCAAGGGACATTATTTTGTCAAAATAGATATGATTACAAAGAAACCACTCAAAAGAAAGACATTGTCTATTTAAAATCTAACATGACACCTGTAAATGGAATTGTATATGTAAAATATCACATAAACTCAGGAGGAAAATTACAAAGTGAAACACATTATAAAAATGGAAAAAAAGATGGCCCACTAAAAAAGTGGTATGCTCAAGGACAAATAAAATGTGAAGGAAATTCGTTAAAAGGCAAGGCAAGTGGCATTTGGAGAAGCTGGCACTCAAATGGTCAATTAAAAGATGAAAAAAACTATAAATCTGGAAAACTAAATGGTTTATATCGATCTTGGCACTCAAATGGTCAATTGTATTATGAGCGACATTACAATGAGGATAAACTATATGGATCATACAAAAGCTGGTATAATCATGGTCAATTGAGAAAAGAATGTCAATATAAAAATGACAAAAGAATTGGAACATGTAGAAGCTGGCACAAAAACGGTCAGTTAAGATGGAAGTGTACATACAAAGACGGAGTAATATCTGGAATTGAAAAGTGTTGGAATGAAAAAGGCAATCCTGCTGACTGCCAAGATATCTTTGGTAATTAATATAATTGTTATTAATTACTCAATTTATTGTTGATAACAAATAAGACATATTTAGAAATACAATTTAAATAATGTCTAATTTAATAGGTGAATAAAACATTCATTAAATGAAAAGAACCATTCAAAGTTTTCAGGATTTTAACAATATTCAGCAAGCTAATATTTATAACTTATTTGAAAATGGAGAACTTGAACGTGTTAAGTTTCCGTTTAAAAACTCTATTTCAGAAGGAGTCATATTTATTCAAGAAGACATCATGTACCTCATCCCTCTTCAATCTATTAAATTATCTAAACAAAAACTCACACAAGAGGAAATAAAAATGCCATTAATCGCTGATGAATACAAGCATGATGAAGAAAAGGACCATCTATCTGATTAATGTTCTTTTTTAAATAATCCTATTTCAAACAAGTTATTTTACTTGTACTAAAAATCTATTAAATATTATAGCGAATATACCTATGTTTTCTCTGAGAAAAAGTACCCTAAGTGGTGTTGTATAAATTAAACTTATAATTTTCATACATTTATGAAAAATTACCAAATGAATAAACTTAAAACACTACAATCAATTTGCTTTACGCTTGCACTTATTTGCACATGTAATATAAGCTTATCACAGACCATTCACAAAGACTATTTAGATGGTCACATATGGATAAAATTAAAAAACAATGTCCCCTTAATCACTTCTATGGATATTACAAGTGGAATGCAAATAAATAATTTTGACCTTGACATTCACGATTACCCTTTTTTAAATTCTGCACTAAAAAATATCAATGTGAGTAAGTTCTCAAGACCTTATTTCATGGTTGCTGAAGAACAAATTAAAAATATATACAGAATTGAATTTACAGATTATTATGAAGTAGATGAAATCATTAAAAGACTCTCACAACTTGACTGTATTGAATATGCAGAAAAAATCCCTTACCTAAAGAAAACACTGACTCCAAATGACCCAAGCTATAACAGTTCAAATGCATGGGGACTATATCAAATACAAGCTGATGCTGCTTGGAATGTTTCTACTGGAAATGCAAATGTCGTTGTTGCTATTGTTGATGATGCTGTAGAAATTACTCATTCAGACTTGAGCGCCTCTATTTGGAATAACTCTGGCGAAATACCAAATAATGGTATTGATGATGACAACAATGGATATATTGATGATGTAAACGGATTTGATGTCGCAGATTCAGACAATGATCCAAACCCGGACAACCCAGTTAGTAGCTATGATCATGGTACACATGTAGCAGGAATTGCGGGTGCAACAACAGATAACAATACAGGTATCGCATCGATTGGTTTTGGAATTTCAATACTACCCGTTAAAGCGACAAATTCTGCTACAGGAGTAACTCATGGATATGATGGGATTGTTTATGCTGTTAATGCTGGAGCAGACGTTATAAATATGTCTTGGGGTGGATCCGGATCGTCAACTACCGGACAAAACATTATCAATTGGGCAAATAATCAAAACATTGTTTTGGTTGCCGCAGCAGGGAATGATGATGTAAGCACCATTTTTTATCCAGCAGGATATACAGATGTTATAGCAGTTGCTTCAACAACTGTGGGAGATGCAAAATCTGGCTTTTCAAATTATGGTTCTTGGATTGATATTTCTGCGCCTGGAAGTGCAATTTTAAGTACAATCCCGGATAATGGATATGCTGTAAAGCAGGGCACATCAATGGCCTCCCCTATGGTGGCTGGACTTTGTGGACTTATGCTTTCCTTAAATCCAACATTACCCCCGTCAAATATAAAATCATGCCTTTTAAGTTCTGCTGATAATATAGATGCTGCAAACAGCTCTTACATTGGCGAACTTGGAGCAGGAAGAATCAATGCACTTGCCGCAATGAATTGTATTTCAGCTACGTTAAATCTTCCTCCTGTTGCAGATTTTTCAGGAAATATGTTCAATATTTTAGAGGGACAATCAATTAATTTCAATGATTTATCTACATACAATCCACAAACTTGGAGTTGGACATTTAGTGGAGGTACACCTGCAACTTTTAGTGGGCAAAATCCACCAGCAATAACTTATAACACTGCTGGGACATTTGATGTGACACTTACAGTTACTAATGCTAATGGAAATGACAGTGAAATTAAGTCTGCATATATCACCGTTAATTCCTTAACTGGATGTGATACCATTTCAAACACTGTTCCTAATGATCAAATTTTGACATGGACTTGGGGTGCGCCAAATGGATTTATAGGAGGGCACAACTTTATAAAACCCAAAAGCATTGCAGACAAGTTTTCAGGACTTGGACCAACTAATATTATGGGCAGCAGATTTTTCTTTACCCGCGGAGAAACAAATGACCCTAATGCTTTTATAACCATAACAGTATGGGAAGATAATGCTGGACAACCTGGAAACATTGTATATACTGAAAATATTCTTATTGAAGAAATAGAAAATAATATCAATGGAGCCGGTGCTGGCTTTTTCTTTCCAACAAATGTAAATTTTGACACTCCTGTTGCAGTTAGCACCAATGACTTTTACATTGGTTATCAAATTACTTATTCTGCAGGTGACACAGTAAGCTGTGCCTTGACAGAAAATTTAAACACCAACAATGCTAGACCGAATACTATGTGGTACTATATTGACCCTGCAGATGACCCACTTAATACAGGAGGTGGATGGATGGAAGTTGAATCTTTAACTTCAACTGGAAGCCAATGGTCAATGCATGCATACCCTAGAATAACCCAAACACCCCCAACAGCTATTCTAAGTGCAAATGATCCTGTATGTGTAGGTGAATTTTTAGATTTTGACGGATCAACTTCTCCCAATACAAACAATTGGGATTGGATCATTAATGGAACTAGCACAAGTAACCCAACAGGTCCAAATCCATCGGTCATCATGTCAAATGCAGGAACTCATACAACATATCTTATTGCATATAATGCCTGTGGATTTTATCACGTAGACTCATTAGTTGTAAATGTAGATGCTACTCCAACATTAAATGTATCTGCTTCACAAACTACAATTTGTCCAGGAGGGTCCTCAAATCTAAATGTTAGTGGTGCTAATTCGTATCTATGGACACCTGCAACTAGTTTAAATAGCAACAATGTTTCAAATCCTGTTGCTACACCATCTGGAACTACAACTTATAATGTTACGGGAACTACCGGAGCTTGTTCAAATGATGCAAGTATTACCATTATTGTCGATGACAATGCTCCAAGTGCAAATCTTATAGCTGATAATGACACGATTTGTGAGGGAGAGACACTTAATTTAAATGGAGCTATATCAACAAATACAAACACATATAATTGGTCTTTTAATGGTGGAGACATTTCTACTTCAACATCAAGTACCCCTAGTGTTATTTATAACTCATCCGGAACATATACTTACACTTTGACAGTAGAAAATACATGTTTACAAACTGACAGCGTATCTGATCAAGTAGTTGTAATGCCTGCTTCATCTACCTATTGCAATTCTACATCAGGAATTAATGAAAATTCTGTTTTAGAGAAGATAATTGTATTTAAAACAAAAGACAATAATAATCTAAATGTACTTTTTAACAAAAACTTCAATAAGCAAACAGATTTATATATAGTTAGTATTTCAGGTAAAATCATATTTCAAAAGAATCTTGATTTTGTGAAAAAAGGCGACCTGATTAAATTTGACATTTCCTCAATATCAGAAGGAATATATATGGTGAATATTATTTCTGAGAGTTCTTATGAATCCAACAAGTTCATCAAATAAGTTTAAAATCAATCTGTTTTACATATAATAAATGAGTGATCAAAAAACAGATAAAGAAAAAATTAAATCTTTAGAACATATATTATCAAAAAAAATAGAAGATTTATTCTCTTTGTCTCTATATGATGATTTAGATCCTGAAAATTTTAATGATGATATTGACAAAAAAATTAACTATGCTTACAAAAAACAGCTCGATAGATTATCAATTAATTTGAGTATTTCATATTTTTTAGTAGCTTTTGTAATTGGAGTAAACTCTTTTATAATTTATCATTTTTTTCATTTTGATGGAATATGGATTCCTTGTATTCTAATGATTGTATATTTTTGGTATTCTGGGAGGAAACGTGAAATAGAAGAGAAAAAAAAATGTTTAAATCGCTTCAAAGAATTAACTGAATTAACTCTATCCTATCATCAGTTATTACACAAAATAAGAGAAGACTTGAGAACCAAACAGAAAGAAGGGGAATAACCTGATGATATAGAATTACTTAAACAGAAAAGAGGTCGTTGATAAAATCAATACGCCCTATATCAAACTTTGAATTAAAGTAAATTTTAGATGAAAGTTAAAATAATAAGTTGCTTTTATTTATTATAACTAATTTAAACATATGAAAATCAAATTTATATTTAAAATATTAGCACGTATAAATAAATTAATACTCCCCTCTATGATTAGAAAAGACCTGTATAATTTAAGTACAATTCAAAAGGCGATAGTGGGATATCGATGTTGGGTAACGAAGAACAGTTTATAAGGATTTAATTAACATTTTCGATTTTAATACAGAATCACTCACTGAAATGCCATTAAAATAATTCCCAATTATATAAATTCCTTTATTTTTTGATTCAAACTCCTCAATACTATTAATTAAACTCTCTTGACCCATGTCATATTGAGGAATTCCGTTTTTCCATCTAAAATGATTTTTTAAAATAACTTCTCCTCTGTGATCGATAAGTGATTCAAGTTCATTTAAAACCATAATTTCTAATGATTCTTTTTTTAAATTACAAAGCTCTTTTTGCCTTTCTCCACCGACTAAAACAGTAAAAAGCTCCTTGTTTCCTTGAGATACATGACTAAAAATTTGAGAATTAAAAAGGATACCTAAATATTTTTTATGATCGGATGGTTTTGTGAGAACACCAAAACCCTTTTTCATTTTATGTATATTTTTTTTATAAAAACCAAAATGAAAAACATCAACTGGATTATATTTCACTTTACTAAGTGCATCTTTGAGGCAGTTACTGAAAACGATATTTTTCAATGAATAAGCAGGTATTGCACAAATCAAACGATCACATATAATTGTTTCATCATCACTAATTACTTCGTAGCCATTCTCTTTTTTTAAAATTTTTGTGGCTTTAAAGTTTAATTTTATTTGACTTTTTAGATTTTCTTCTATTTTTGATATTAACTCGGAAAGTCCTAAAGAAAAATTAAATGATGAAGCGCTTTTCTTTTTACTTTTCATCAAACCTTTTATGATACTCCCATTTTCTTGCTCTAATTTCCATAATATCTTCAAGCTATGTTTAACACTCATGTTTTTTGTGTCACTAGCGTAAATACCTGTTATAAAAGGAACTATAAATTTATCATGAAACTCTTTACCAAATCTTTTACAAACGAACTCATAAACAGTTGTATTTGATTCATGTTTTTTTATGAATAACTCTGCCAAAAACCTCATTTTACCTGAGATGGAAAGTAGAGGAGTAAATAAGAACTTTAAAATTGAAGTTGGGATTGGGGTTAACTGGTCATTGTATAACAGAAATCTATTTTTATTATTCTTAACATTTGGAAGAATAATTTTTTCATACATACCGTAATCTTTAATCAACTCTATTATTGCATCGTTATTTAACAAAACTGTATTAGGACCATTTTCGCATACAAAATTATTTTTTATTTCTGTTTGTATAATTCCACCCGTTTTATTTTTTGACTCTAGAACAACGAAATCTTTTGATTTTTTTGATAGAAAATGTGCCAAACTTAAGCCAGTAATACCAGAACCAATAATAGCTGTGTGGACATTTATTTTCATTTCAAAAAAAGAATATTTTGTTTGTAAAGTTAGAAGAAATAGATAAATAAGAATTATCCATTAAATTTGAGGAAATATTTTTTTATGAAAGCTAAACTATTTATCATATTCTTTTTTTGTTTGAATCTAACTTTTTCGCAAGATACGACTTGGGTTCAAACATTTACATTTGACTCAATTACAACAAGACGTGCCAATTTTGAATTCCCATATGAGTTAAACAATAAAAGATTCGAAAAAGTATTGATGTATTACAAATTAAAATGTAGCCCATTAACTACTTGGGATCAATTTGATTGTGGTGAGTGGGATTACTTAACTTACACAAGGGTTTATAATCACACTGGACTTTTTGACTCTACTCAAGTAAATGGTAAAAAATACCTTGCCAACACTTTAAACCCTGATACTGTTTCCATTACAAGTCCAGGTTTAAACTATTATGACCATTACTACAGAGAAGAGAAAATCACAAATGGATTTACAGCAAATCAAGAAGAAATAACTGACTTTAATACAATAGGTAAATTTCCATTCAATACAGAACACAAAGCAGGTCGCTTTCAAATGATTATAACTGCCAGCGAGTTAATCGCAAACAATGTACCTCCAGGGAATCTCAAATCTTTATTGCTTTATATTGAAAATATTGGCACAAATGGAGAGCTCATTTCACCAACTATATCATTGAAAACAACTTCAGATTCAGTTTTAAATTCATTTCATCAAAGCGGATTTTTAGAGGTTTATAACATCAGTGCCGGAGGAAATTCAAGTCAAGCGCCATTAATTGATGGTCCAAATGAATTTTTCTTTCATACTCCTTTTACATGGAATGGAACTGACAACATAATCATTGAATTTTATTTTGAAAATGAAACACCTGTAGCAAACTCAATTCTATTTGAAAATGATGCAAATTACAGTGACAAATCGGTAAGTTACAGTGGGAAAAATGGATATTTAAATTTTGATGGAACTAACCATACACTTCTTGAACTTTCTGATACATTAATAAATGATGAAATCACAATTGAGTTTTGGGCAAAAGGAATGGGAAATACAGGGGTAAACACCAGTATTCTTGAGGCTTATGATACTGTCAACAATAGAATAATAAATATTCACATGCCATGGAGCAATAACAATTTGTATTTTGATGCTGGAGAGGGCTCCTCTTATGATAGAATATACACTGGTGCATCAGGATCGGAAATTGATGGGACATGGAACCATTGGTCATTTGTAAAAAAACAAAGCACTGGGGAAATGTTTATTTACAAAAATGGTATTTTATGGCTTAATGGAACTGGTAAAGATAGAAATGTAGGTTACATTCATCGGTTTATCATCGGTTCCAATAAAAATTTAGGTAATAATTGGACAGGTAAAATTGATGAATTTAGAATATTTAATCATGCCCTTTCTGATACTGTAATTCAAAATAATTACAATAAAAAACTCACTCAAAATCATCCTTTCTTTAACAATTGCATGGTCTATTATGATTTTGATGACACTCCTTATGCAGTTGATCAATCTCATAATGACTTTAAGCTTATGCCGTCATCCTATGGAATGATTCAATTTGATGAATTGCCGTTAGTTGATGTAAAAACCAACGTTGCTCCAAAAATTGGCATTGGGTATGGTGGAATTACAAGTGTCAATGGAATTGACTCCCTTTTTCACAAGAAACTGAAAGAACCCATAATTGTATTTGAACAACAAGCACTTAACTACCATTTTGACATTTCAAACAGTTGGATTGGATATGAAGAGGGAAATGAAAACACTTTTGATTCTTTAGGGCAAATTATTAATTCTAATCCTTTTTCAATTGACACAAATTTCCTTAACGCTGATATCACACATTATTATGAACCGTATGAAATAATTGAAGACATTGAAATAGCAAGATATATTACTCCTTATGGGATACAGTTTGATCTTGGACCAAATGGTTTTTCTTGGATTTATGATGTCACTGACTATCAAAATTATTTAAAAGATACTGTTGATTTAAGAGCTCATAATACACAAGAATTACTCGACTTAAAATTTGCATTTATTGAAGGCATCCCTCCTAGAGATCTTCATAAAAGAGAGGCCATATGGGATGATTTTAGAAGTTACTCATTCAACAGCATGGCGAATGACAACAACCTATCTGCTAAAAACATCAAACTTTTAGACAGCTCTGATACATATAAGATCAAAACAAGAATGACAGGGCACGGACATCAAGGTAATGCCAATTGTTGTGAATGGGTAGCAAACAATCATCAAATAAAAATTGATGGCACACCAAGATTTAATTGGAATATTTGGCAACCTACTGAATGTGGTGATAATCCTAACATAAGTCAAGGAGGTACTTGGCCTTATGCAAGGGAGGGATGGTGTCCAGGTGATAAAGTAAAGGAATATGAATTTGAATTAACTCCTTACGTTACTCCAGGGGATTCGGTTAGTATCGACTATGATATTAATGACGTACCATCAAATGATCAAGGACAAGGTAGTGGGAATTATATCGCGGCATTTGATCTTATTTCATACTCAGCCCCCAACTTTCAAAATGATGCTGCCATTGTAGACGTTTTAAATCCAAATAACTGGGAATACTATAGCAAATGGAATCCAACTTGCTCAAATCCAAGAGTTTTACTTAAAAATACTGGAGAGCAAGCACTTACATCATGCAAAATAAGATGCTGGATTACTTATGGTAATTTTATTGAATATGAATGGACTGGAAATTTAGCCTTTTTGGAAGAGATTGTTGTTGAGATACCTGTTACAGATCAAACTTGGTGGCATGATTTGGAAGGCAATTTAACATTTACTGCACAAGTATATGATGTAAATGGGCCTTTTGGTGATGATGAGTATACTCAAAACAGTGTTAAACAATCAAAATTTGATGCACCAGAAGTAATTAATGGACCATTTTTTGTCTGGTTAAAAACAAACAATAAGGCTAATGAAAACAATTACAGATTAATTGATGGTGAAGGAAACATTTTGTTTGAAAGAAACCAATTGGACAACAATACTGATTATAAAGACACATTTGATTTATCACCAGGATGCTACAGCATAATAATTGAAGATTCTGATAACGATGGCTTGTCTTTTTGGTATTCTGCACAAGTTGAAGGGGAAACAGCCGGTACAATGAGGGTAAGACTAGTTGGGGGAGGTTATCTTGAGTTTTTTCCTGGTGATTTTGGAAATTATCATAGATATAATTTTTCTGTTGGATTTGCTCTGGATGTAAATGAGGAAGATTTAGACCACGAAATAGCTGTTTTTCCGAACCCAACAAATGGAGATTGCACAATAGAAGTAAATGGTTCTGTATATAATGATGCCAAGTTATATATTTATGATATAATGGGTAAAGAAATACTTATTCAAGATATGAATGCATCTCAATATTTTGCTGATGCACATTTAGACTTAAGTAACTTAAAATCTGGCAGGTACATAGTCAAAATTGTAACAAACAAAAGAACATATACCAAAGACCTGATTAAAAAATAAGCTAAATGAGATTGTATCTTACAAAAGAAGAATATATAGAAACTGAAGAAACCTTAGACATATCAATTCCTGTAAATTTTGAAAATGGAGTTACAGCATGGCATTTGGACAAGTCTAAATCGAAAATTGTAAGGTCTGATAAATTTGTAGGAGCTATTTCTGAAGGTGGAGTTGTTAATTTTAGAGACATCTATTTTAATCCTCATGCACACTGTACACATACAGAATGTTGCGGTCATATTACCTCTGATGTTCACTCTATTAATCAACAACATCGATCAATAGTCTGTAAAGCAGTTTTATGTACGATTAAACCCAAAGAAACTCTTGTTGATGAATCACTTGATTTTGTAATTACTTTGGATCATTTTTCTAATATCGAGAATGACATTAAAGGAAATGAGGCTTTAATTATTAGGACATTTCCAAATTCTGAAAAAAAACTTAGCAAAGATTATTCAGGAACAAACCCTGTTTATTTTGACATTAATGTTTTGGAACTTTTAAATAAATATAAAATAAAACACTTGATTACAGATTTGCCTTCGGTAGATAAGGAACAAGACGGCGGATTACTTTCTTTTCATCATAAATTTTGGGATATTCCTAATAGACCAATTATGGATCGAACAATTACTGAGCTTGCCTATATTTCAAATGATATTAAAGATGGGTCTTATTTGCTTAACCTTCAAATAGCCCCTTTTGAAAACGATGCAAGTCCTAGTAGACCAATTTTATACAAAATAAGAAGGGCTGTGTAAAACAGCCCTTACTTAAAACCAAAAAACCAAAAACCAAAATAATTTGAGTTTGCCTACTTGAGTTTTACCAGAACTCAAAAGGACAAGTTGCTTCTAACTAGGTTTGATTTCTTTATATTTACTTAAACTCTTATCAAACTATAAACTAATGCCTCTCATTGAAGCGAAATCTAACTAAGAAAGAAGCGAACTTGTTTACTCTCCTTATTTCCTATTGTGAAGATATTTAAATCATTATATTATGCCGTGCAAAATGAATATTCTATGGCTTTAGATGAATAATTTAACTCATCTGTCGAATATTGCGAATTTTACAACAAAAAAATAAATGAAATAAACGATAAATAAATGTAGTTATTGAATATTTATAATTTTGTAGTGAATCATTTATATAAATAGATTTATGAAAAACTTAATCTTACTACTAGTTTTTATAACAATATCAATATGGTATAAAGCGCAAATTCACATTTTACCTAAACTAGGATATGATTATGGAGCATATGAGCCATTTATTGATTCTCACACAATGAAAATCCATCATTTAAAGCACCATAAAGGTTACATAAACAAACTAAACCAAGCATTAAAAGGAACAAAAAAAGAAAAAGAATCACTCAGTTCTATACTCATGAACATTAGCTTGTATAATACAGCGGTTAGAAATAATGCTGGCGGACATTACAATCATTCTTTATTTTGGAAAATACTTAAGCCAAAGCCAAACAAACAACCAAGTGAAGATCTGATGAGAGGAATAAGCAAAAGTTTTAAAAATATTAGCAAGCTTAAAGAAGAAATGAACTTGGAGGCTGCCAAAAGATTTGGCTCTGGGTGGGTATGGCTAATTCTTCAATCCAATGGTGAGTTGAAAGTTACATCAACAGCAAATCAAGACAACCCACTTATGGATATTATCAACGATAGAGGTATTCCAATAATTGCTATTGATGTTTGGGAACATGCATACTATTTAAAATATCAAAACAAAAGGAATGACTATTTAGGGGCAATCTGGAACTTAATTGATTGGGGGGTTGTTTCTGATAATTACATTAAGGCATTTAGTTCTCCAATTTTTCAGGAATTAAAAACACATAATTGGCCAGAGTTAAATGTTTTTAGAAATGACTTGTCTCATATTTATTACTCTGCTGAAAGTGAAAATTATGTGCCTTTGAAAACAATGACAAAAGAATTGATGCTGAAATCAATTTATCTCAAAAATTCTGAAATACCTAAAGACCTTAGATCGGATGAATATGGGTATCATGTGATTTTAAATAAAATTGAAAAACAATGCATTGAACTTCATGATCTTGTTTTAGAAAATTCATCTAACAAAACATTATTAAAAAAACTAAACACAATGCATGAAACATTTCATCAGGTTCAAGGTGTTTGTAAACACTATGATGAACATTATCATGAATTTAAAAACAGATAAATTCAATTAAATGGAAATTATAAAAACACAAGAAGGAAAAGTTTGTTTTTTAAAACTTAACAGACCCAATGTATTTAATTCATTTAACAAAGAAATGGCTTTTTCGTTGCAAAAGGAACTAGATTCTTGTTCAAACAACGAAGCTATTAGAGCAGTCGTTATCATTGGAGAAGGGAAAGCATTTTGCGCAGGACAAGACCTTATTGAAGCAACAGATCCTAATGGTCCAGATATGAATAGCATTGTGAAACACCATTACAACCCAATTATTAAGAAAATAAGAACAATTGAAAAACCAATAATTGCTGCTGTAAATGGAGTGGCGGCTGGAGCAGGAGCAAACATCGCTTTGGCCTGTGATATTGTTATTGCATCAGAAAAAGCAAGTTTCATTCAAGCATTTAGTAAAATTGGATTGATTCCTGATTCTGGTGGCACTTTTTTTCTTCCAAGATTAATCGGATTTCAAAAAGCAAGCGCCTTAATGATTAGTGGTGATAAAATATCCGCTAAGGAAGCTGAAGAGATGAATCTAATCTACAAATGCATTTCGGATGAGAAATTCAGCAAATATATAACTGAATTTGCTCAGAAAATTGGAGAAATGCCAACAAAAGGAATTGGATTAACTAAAAGATTACTTAACCAAAGCATGACAAACAATCTGAACAATCAGTTAGATCTTGAAGAAAAGATTCAAACAGAGGCTGGTGGTACTGAAGATTTCAATGAAGGAGTTAAAGCATTTAAGGAAAAAAGAAAACCAACATTTAAAGGTAAATAATATGAGCTTAGACAATTCAAAAATTGGTGTAATTGGAGCAGGAACTATGGGTAGTGGCATTGCGCAAATTGCATCTCAAAATGGGCATACTGTTGTTATAGTAGACTCTAATGAAAAAATACTAACGCAATCAAATGAAAACCTTAAAAAGGTATTAAATCGTCTAATTGAGAAAGGAAGAATAAATGAGGGTGAATCAAATAAAATAATTGAGAATATTACTTATACAACTCAACTCGAATTAATAAAATCTTCAGATATTGTTATTGAAGCAATTATCGAAGATTTAAATGTTAAACACAACTTATTTAAATCTATTGAGAACATAGTATCTGATAAATGTATAATAGCCAGCAACACCTCCTCTTTATCAATAGCATCTCTTGGTGCATCATTAAAAAAACCAAATAGAATTATTGGTGTTCACTTTTTTAACCCAGCTCCTCTAATGCCACTAGTTGAAATCATACCAGCGGTTCAAACTGATCAATCAACTTTAAGTGAAATTCAAAGTCTCATAAAAAGGTGGAATAAAGTTGGTGTTTTGTGTAAAGACACTCCAGGCTTTATTGTAAACCGAGTTGCGAGGCCATTTTACGGAGAAGCTTTAAGAATTTATGAAGAAGGAATTGCTGACTTTGCAACAATAGACTGGGCAATTACTGAAATAGGCGGATTTAAAATGGGGCCATTTACTTTAATGGATTATATAGGAAATGACGTCAATTATGCAGTTACTTGTTCTGTTTTCGAAGCTTTTTATTTTGACCCTAGATTTAAACCTAGTTTTACTCAAAAAAGATATTCTGAAGCAGGTTTTCTTGGGCTTAAATCAGGTAGAGGTTATTATAAGTACAATAATAAACAAACAATAATCCCATCGATAAATAAAGACCATGATTTAGGCACTGCTATATTTGAACGGATTCTTTTTATGTTGATCAATGAAGCTATTGATGCTGTATTTATGCAAGTTGCAAGTGTTGAAGATATTGACTTAGCAATGACCAAAGGAGTAAACTATCCTCAAGGTCTTTTAAGTTGGGCAGATGAAATAGGATTAAAACCAATTTTAGATGGCCTTCAAAACTTATATGAAGAATATGGAGAGGATAGATATCGTCCAAACCCTTTATTAAAAAGAATGGTTAGAAATAATTTGAAATTCTATAGCTAAAATTCAAAATCATCCATAAATTTAGTAGTAAATTTTCCCTTTTGAAAACTCGGATCATCCATTAGTTTTTGATGAAAAGGAATTGTAGACTTAATTCCTTCAACAATATATTCACTCAAAGCACGCTTCATTTTCATAATGGCTTCTTCTCTTGTTTGTGCAACAACTATAAGCTTAGAGATCATTGAGTCATAATTTGGTGGAATCATATAGCCTGAGTAAACATGTGTATCTATTCTAATACCATGACCACCGGGGCAATGATAATTTGATATTTTCCCAGGAGATGGCCTAAAGTCAGCATTGGGATCTTCAGCATTAATTCTACATTGTATTGCATGCATTTTAGGAAAGTAATTCTCTCCTGAAATTTTTTGACCGGCAGCTATTTTAATTTGCTCTTTGATTAAATCAAAACTAATAACTTCCTCAGTAATTGTATGCTCAACCTGAATACGAGTATTCATTTCCATGAAGTAAAAATCTCTGTTTTTATCCACTAAAAACTCTACTGTTCCAACTCCTTCATATTTTACTGCTTTGGCTGCTTTAATAGCAGCTTGACCCATTTTATCTCGAAGCTTATCAGTCATAAATGGCGATGGAGTTTCTTCAACTAATTTCTGATGTCTTCTTTGAATTGAGCAATCTCTTTCAGACATGTGGCAAGCATTTCCAAACTTGTCTCCAGCTATCTGAATCTCAATATGTCTCGGTTCTTCAATATATTTCTCCATGTATAGCCCATCATTGCCAAAGGCAGCAGCTGACTCTTGTTTAGCAGAATCCCAAGCTGGCTGAAGTTCTTCTTCATTCCAAACAATCCTCATTCCTTTACCTCCTCCACCAGCAGTTGCTTTAAGGATAACCGGATATTTGATTTTTTTTGCGATTTTTTTCGCTTCAGGTATGTTTTTTAACAAACCAACAGAGCCAGGTATACATGGCACACCAGCAGCATTCATAGTTGACTTAGCAGTAGCTTTATCTCCCATTCCAGAAATTTGTTCAGGTGTAGCACCAATAAATTTAATTCCATGTTCTTGACAAACTTTTGAAAACTTTTCGTTTTCTGACAAAAATCCATAACCAGGATGTATCGCATCAGAATTAGTAATCTCTGCTGCAGCAATAATATTTGGAATAGATAAGTATGATTCAGAACTTAAAGGTGGGCCTATACAAACCGCCTCATCTGCAAACCTAACTGGTAGACTATCTTTATCTGCAGTTGAATAAACAATAACAGTTTTAATCCCCATTTCTTTACAAGTACGAATTACACGAAGTGCAATTTCGCCTCTATTCGCAATTAATATTTTTTTGAACATAATGTTTATTCTTTTTTGTGATTATGAAGGATCAACTAAGAAAAGTGGCTGATCATATTCTACAGGTGTAGAATCATCAACTAATACTTTAACAATTTTACCAGTATGTATTGCCTCTGCTTCAATTTCATTAAATAATTTCATCGCTTCAATCACACATAATACATCTCCCTCTTTAATTGAATCTCCAACAGAAACAAATTCTGGTTTATCGGGTGTTGGCTTTCTGTAAAACGTACCAATCATAGGTGATTTAATTTCAATAAGATTAGAATTTGAGTCTTCTGCTGGAGCGTTGGGTGCGGCAGGCGCAGGTGCGGCAGGCGCAGGTGCGGCAGGTGCAGGTGCAGCTGGCGCAGAAGGTGCAGGTGCGGCAACTACTGGAGCCGGAGCTGCTTGAACAATAATTGGTTGATCAGAGGATGATTTAGACTTGGTTGCCTCAGATTTTATTGTAATCTTAAAATCTTTTTTCTCTAATTCAACCTCAGTAACGTTCATTTTAGAAACATATTTAATTAAATCTTGAATTTCATTTAAGTTCATAACATATTTAATTTATTTATTGTAAAAATACTTTATTTTTTTTATTAGTTAGTATGCCCATTTTAAATAAAGGGCACCCCATGTAAATCCTCCTCCAAAAGCAGATAAAATTATATTGTCTCCTTTCTTTAATTGACTTTCATAATCCCACAAACATAAAGGCAATGTTCCAGCAGTGGTATTACCATATTTCTGAATATTGATCATTACCTTTTCTTTTGAAAGCCCCATCCTATTAGCAGTAGCATCAATAATTCTAAGATTAGCCTGATGAGGAACCAACCAATCAACATCCTCACTATTTAAGTTATTTTTTTCCATAATAGCAGCCGAAACATCAGCCATATTTGTAACAGCAAACTTAAAAACCTGCTTTCCTTCCTGCTTTACATAGTGCATTCTTTTTTCAACAGTTTCTTGAGTTGGGGGATTTACTGAACCACCAGCTGGTTGAACCAAAAATTCTCTTCCTGAACCATCACAATGCAAAATGAAATCTTGAACACCAAGACCGTTCTGAGTTGGCTCAAGCATGACAGCCCCACACCCATCTCCAAAAATGATACAAGTTGTTCTGTCCTCATAATCAATAATGGAACTCATTTTATCAACACCAACCACGATTATTTTTTTATATCTTCCCGCTTCAATAAATTGTGCCCCTGTAGAAAGGGCATAAATAAAACCAGAGCAAGCAGCATTCATGTCAAAACTCCATGCATTGGAAAGACCTGCTTTATCACATAAAATATTAGCCGTACTTGGGAATGGATAATCTGGAGTTACTGTTGCAACAATAACAACCTCTATATCTTCTGGTTTTGTGTTTGTTTTATTTAATAACTTCTTAACTGCTTCTGCGGCCATATCCGAGCAAGCCCCATCTTTCATCAGCCTTCTCTCTTTAATTCCGGTTCGGGAAGTAATCCACTCATCTGATGTATCAACAATTTTAGCTAAATCATGATTGGTTACTACTGTTTCAGGTAAATATCCTTGTACACCTGTAATTGCTGCGTTTATCTTTTTCATTTAATTATTTAAATGCTTCATTAATTTTATTTGACAAGCCTGACTTTGCCACTTCATAAGAATGAATAAGCATGTTCTTGACGGCTTTGGCATTTGATACACCATGGCCTATAATAACATTGCCTTTTACACCAAGAACAGGAGTGCCACCATAGTTTTCGTAGTTAAATTTATCAAAATAACTGTCTTTTATCCCTCTTTTTTTCAAAAGATAATATATTCCTTCCGCTTCTTTGAGTACAATATTACCCGTAAAACCATCACAAACTATAACATCTGCCTTTCCTAAAAACAAGTCACGACTCTCTATATTTCCTACAAAATTTATCTCTTTTGATTCTGACAACAATTTATGTGCTTCAATTGAAACTGAATTTCCTTTGGTTGGTTCTTCTCCAATATTAAGAAGTGCAACTCTTGGATTTTTAACATCATATACATATTCTGAGTAAACCGAACCCAATACACCAAACTGATAAAGAACATCAGGCTTGCAATCTGCATTAGAACCAACATCTAAAAGAACTGTTTTGTTATCATCTAAGGTTGGAAGAGTCGAAGTGATGCATGGCCTAATAACTCCAGGAGATGCATTTAATATATACATCGCCCCCACAAGCATAGCTCCAGTATTTCCTGTACTTGCAAAAGCATCTATTTTTCCTTCACACAGACAAGATAACCCAATGGATATAGAGCTATTTTGCTTTTGCCTAATAACAGTTGTTGGATGATCATGCATAGTGATGTTTTCTTCCGCATGAATAATTTCAACTCTTGAATGATCAAATTGTACTTCGTTTAATTTGGAATTGATGACCGGTTCATCGCCAATAAGGACAATTGTAACATCCTTTGGAAGTTGAGAAAGGGCCATAAAAACCCCATCTAAATTTGCCTCAGGAGCAAAATCACCACCAAGAATGTCAATTCCGATTCTCATACGCGGAATTTAATTTTGAAAATCTATAATGCTACTTCTTTTTCAGCAACTACTTTTCCTTTGTAGTATAACTTGCCCTCATGCCAGTGTGCATGATGAAACAAATGTGGCTGACCAGTTGTAGGACATGTTGCAATGTTTTTTGCCTCTGCCTTAACGTGAGTTCTTCTTTTATCTCTTCTAGTTTTGGAGATTTTCCGTTTTGGATGTGCCATAATTTTTATTTTAATTTAAACCCTTTAATGCTTCCCACCTTGGGTCAACATCATCAGCATTATTATCATTTTTTCGTTCAAAAGAAAGATGTTTGTTCAGAACAGCAATCATTTCTTCATTACATTCTCCATCATCATGAACGACTCTTGACGGAACAGAAATTGTAATGAATTCATACAACTGTTGTGAAATATTCAATTCAAATGCGCTAAATGGTAATACAACGATTCCATCATCACCCAAATCTTCATCTCCAAAAGTATAAATAAGTCTATACTCAGCACTAACATTGTGTTGGACATATTCAGTACATCTATTACAAGGCATTGAAACTTGACCCTTAATAAAAAAAAGTGCAATCATCATTGTTTCTTTTTTTTCTAGTGTCACGTCGACACACAATTCTCCTTTCTTAAGAATTGAATAATCTCTTTCCTCAAAGAACAAATCATCAACTTCAAAATTAAATTGATGTGTCCCTATTTTCAATCCAGTAAAAGGTATTAAGTATTTATTACTTTTTCTCAAAACTCTTTCTTTATTGAAAATAGGTGGCAAATTTATAAAAAAAGGTTGAAAGAACTAAAGAATATAAGAATGAATACAATAAATTAAACAATGCTTTTTTATTATTACCCTTAAGCTGAGTGTTTTTTGAGTGTATTTTGAGTTAACTTTTTATACTCTTTTCTTTTTTTGTGAATATCTATCGCAGAATAAATAGCACTCCTCATAGATTGAGCAGATGCAACGTTTTTACCAGAAATATCAAATGCAGTCCCATGATCTGGAGATGTCCTTACAATAGGCAGCCCAGCAGTATAATTGACCCCATCATCAAAAGCCAATGCTTTAAATGGCCCCAAACCCTGATCATGAAACATTGCTAAAATACCATCAAATTTTGAAACAGCAGAGGAACCAAAAAAACCATCAGACGGATAAGGTCCATAAGCAAGAATGTCATCTGATTTTGCCTTTTCAATTGCCGGAATAATTATTTCTAATTCTTCTTCTCCTATTTTACCATTTTCACCGGCATGTGGATTAAGTCCTAAAACAGCAAGCTTAGGCTTTATAACTCCAAAATCCTGAATCAAAGACTTATTAAAGGTTACTATTTTATCATAAATTAACTCTTTAGAAAGTGTTTCAGAAACTTTTTTAATTGGTATGTGAGTAGTCACTAGAGCAACCTTTAAAGTAGGAGAAACTAAAACCATTAAAGCTTCATTTAAACCCGCCATTTTTGCTAAAAACTCAGTATGACCAGGGAAGTCAAATCCTGACATTTGAACAGCATCTTTTGAAAATGGAGCAGTCACCATTACATCTAACTTTCCATCTGCTAAATCCTGAGTAACCATTTCTAGAGACTGAATTGATAAACCTCCACTCTCTTTTGTTGGAACACCCATTTGGACAGCATAATCATCTGTTATATTAATCAAATTAACTTTACCAGGAATTAATTTATCAGCCGATGGAATTGATGAAAATTTAAACTCGGAAATGTTTAGTTCCTTTTTATAAAAAGATAGAATAGTTTTTGAAGCATATATCACAGGTGTACAAAGCTCTAACATTCGAACATCTTTAAATGATTTTAAAATAATCTCTGGAGAAATGCCGTTTGGGTCTCCAATAGTAACTCCTAACCTAAGTAGATCCTCTTTATTATCACTCATTTTATTTATTAACAATAAATGAATTATGTTGTTTGAACAAA
>MDTD01079424.1_pt1 | contig 28065 bp, 19 predicted proteins | sample 811221 | NCBI WGS metagenome assembly MDTD01 (sample SAMN05326646, study PRJNA326480) | marine metagenome | isolation source: seawater | place: Pacific Ocean: South West | collected 2011 | reverse complement strand
TTAGCTAAATCAAAGTCGTATTGCTCTTCAAAAAAACTTCTGACCTCATCGCGAAAAGCTAGGTCATCATCGGTAAACTTCACGTCCACTGGACTCTCTCCTTTTAAACTCAAATTTCATATCCAAATTCAGTCATCATAACGGATAGCTACGCGTCCTAGCATGCTCTAGCTCAAAAATAAAATCACTTTTTTTGGTTAATCCGAGATCCCTCGGTTTAGTGACAATACTATCTATATTGATGTTGCCTTCTTAAATGCAGGACGGGATTTCAAGCGCTCATAATATAAATTTGTATTTTCCTTAAAGCCTTCTCTTAGTCCCAGATGCTCTGCAAGATATAACGCAAATCCAACGCATATATCAGCTAAGGTAAATCGACCTGCGCAGAGATATTCTCTATTTTCCACGGCCCGTTCAACGGAACGCAAACGGGAATAAAACCACTGAACATAATCTTTGACAGCTTGAGGCAACCGTCTTTCTTCTGGCTCTAACTGTGTATAACGTAGAACAATTGTCTGTGGAAATGTTAATGTCGCGTCACTGCGATGAATCCAATTGAGATACAAACCATACTCAGGTTCATCCGTCGTCACCGCTAAGTCGGAGGGACCATATCGATCAACCAGATACTGAGCTATCCCCGCGGATTCTGTCATCTCTATGTCACCATCAGTAAAGAACGGCACCGTTCCAATGGGGTTTATGTCAGTGTACCCGGGATGAAAAAATCTGGGTGGGAATTTCATAACCTCAATCTCATAGTCTAGACCCATCTCTTCCATGGTCCAAAGCGGCCTTATTGAGCGAGCCGCTGGGCAATGCCATAATTTTAACTGCATCACTCTCCCCTTTTTTTCACCAAAATTGTAATATCCATGCTTTAATCAATTTCTATCAAGAGCTGATCAGAGGCCACCTGCTCACCAGAGGATACCAGCACCTCAGATACTAAACCGTCAACCTCAGAGCAAATTTCATAGTGCATTTTCATGGCCTCAAGAACCGCGACAACTTGACCTTGCTGAACACGTTCGCCCGCTTCGACTGCTACTTTCAACATTAAACCGTGCATAGGGGCAACAATCCGACCTTCTCCAGTCATTTGAGTGGAATGCCCCTCGTTTTGGATTAAGTCACTATACACAGCTTCACGACCTTCGATTGAAATGTAAATAGACCCGCGCCCCGAAAAACAATATTGCACCTCGCGCTTCTTGTGCTCGATTGAAACGAGTGAACTGCAACCGTCGATATAATGAACCTTTATGTCAGTCGATTGGTCTAGTCCTCGAACCAAGTATCGCCCTCTCCGGTCAATAGCTGAGACGGACAAATCATAAATTATTTCATCAAATTGATAACGCTTGCGAGCCGCAAGTATGCCAACATTTGTCCAATCCTTTAATTGATCAGATACGTTCAAACTAGACTCTTTATATCTTTTGTAATCTACTAAAAGTTCTATAACAGCAGCGATCGCAGCATCTTCAAATAAGGGCTTGTATTTTTTGAATGAATTGCTTTCAAATTCTTGCGAAATAAATGCAGTTGTAACTTCTCCTTTGATAAAGGACTGCCTCTCCAAACAATCTATCAGAAACTCCCTATTATTAGGTATTCCGAACAATGCAGTTTGCTTTAATGCGCCCACCAATTTTTGTCTGGCTGTTTCCCTGTCTGGACCAGAGCAGATAATTTTCGCCAGCATGGGGTCATAAAATGGTGGGATTTCCTGACCCGTCGTTATCCCATCGTCAATGCGGACACCCAGGCCGTCAGCTGGGGCCCACAAGTCGATGTTACCAGTAGCGGGCAAAAAATCTCTAGAAGGGTCTTCAGCATATAGCCTAGCCTCAATCGAGTGCCCAGTGAATCTTACTTCTTCTTGTGTAAAAGGGAGGCACTCCCCCTGGGCCACGCTGATCTGGAGGGAAACGAGATCAAGGCCTGTAATACTTTCTGTCACGGGATGCTCGACCTGAAGCCGAGTATTCATCTCAAGAAAATAAAACTTCTCAGACTCATCTAGCAGAAACTCAACGGTGCCTGCACCTCGATAACTTACGCTTTTGGCGGCCTCTATCGCTGCCTGGCCCATTAGCTCACGAAGCTCATTAGTCATGGCTGGACATGGCGCCTCTTCTATGACCTTCTGATGTCTCCGCTGCACCGAGCAGTCGCGTTCACCCAGATGAATCGTGTTACCAAATTCATCGGCAAAAATCTGTATTTCAACATGCCGAGTGGTTGTTATCGCTTTCTCGAGAATAAGCTCATCCGAACCAAACGCTGACCTAGCTTCTGCGCGAGCCAGATCGAGTGAACTGACAAGTTGCTCAGCATTATCGATGAGACGCATTCCTCTGCCACCGCCGCCAGCGGCTGCTTTAATCATTATTGGAAATTCTATGTCCTTACTTGCGTTAAGAAACGCAGAATCTGTTTGATCTGTACCTTGATAACCCGGGATACAAGGTATCCCGACTTCCAACATTCGCCGCTTTGAACGAGCCTTGTCACCCATGATTGCAATAGCATCACTCGCGGGACCTATAAATATCAGTCCACTCTCAGCACAAGCGTCAGCAAATGCGGCGTTCTCGCTCAAAAAACCATAGCCCGGATGTACAGCTCCTGCTCCCGTCTCTTGTGCCGCTTGGATGACCAATTCCGGCACCAAATATGATTCGGCGACCGGCCCGGGGCCTATCCTGACGGCTTGGTTTGCCAGTTGGACGTGCGGAGATTCGGCGTCGGGATCGGAATAGATCGCAATCGTCTTGTAACCAAGCTTCTGTGCGGTCCTTAAAATCCTACAAGCAATCTCGCCTCGATTTGCAACCAGGATACTGTCAAACCTTCTCATAACATCATTTTCATAGCGATCCTTCAACCCAGTAAGGTTTTCGTTTTTGAATGAAAGCGGCAACGCCTTCAATACCCTCTGGACTCAACATGCATTTTGCAAAACCGGCGGCCGCATAATCCAACACCTCCGAGCGAGGTCGCCTAAGAGATTCGAACAAAATATTTTTAGTAACAGCATTCGCATCGGGAGCACAGACCGATATGTCGGATAAGATTTCATCACAAGCCTCTTCAAGCTCTTCACTATCAGCCACAACAAGGTGAGCGATTCCAAAATTAACTGCCTCAGCTCCCTTAAAACGAGCTCCGGTGAGCATCAGACGACGAGCATGAGTGAGCCCAATGCGCTCTCGCACAAAAGGAGCAATCTGAGCAGGCGGGATACCAAGGCTGGTCTCACTCAGCCTAAAACGACTGTCTGCGGTCACAACTGTAACATCACCGACACAAGCTAGACCAAGTCCGCCCCCGATTGCAGCTCCCTCGATTAGCATTACTACAACCTGAGGCTGCTCATTTAATTGACTCATCAGGTAACCAAATGAGCGATTTCCTCTTGCAATTAGATCTTTATCGGCCCGCTGCATATCTGATTTGAAGCCTTTAATATCTCCGCCAGCGCAAAAAACACCCCCCTTCCCCCTCAGCACAATTGTTCGGATGCTTCTATTTTTCTTGACGAGACCGAGCACCTCGGCCACCTCATCAGTCATCTCTGCAGACAATGCATTTTTTGACTCTGGGCGGTTAAGCCAAATTCTGAGCACACTTCCATTACGTTCAGTAATGATCGTTTTAGCTTCAGGCAAAAAGACATCTTCCGATACACTCATTAAAACCTCCTTTTTAATAATCTCCGTTATAAACGAGAGACCCCATAGCTGTTAGGACGAATGACCCGCCGACGAGCCTCTAGGACAGTTTCTAGTAACATCCCGACGGTGTTTCTTGTTTGACGAGGATCTATCATTCCGTCATCCATGAGATGGCCTGACGTATAAAAAGCATCCGATTGGCTATCAAATTTCATTGCAAGCATTTTCTCCTGCTGGGCAAGCAACTCTTCATCCACATCGGAACCAGATGCTTTTGCCTTGCCACGAGCAACTATGGACATCGTTTTAGCTGCTTGTTCACCTCCCATAACACCGGTAGATGCGTTTGGCCAGGTATATAAAAAGTCGGGTTCAAACGCTCGACCGCACATTCCATAATTTCCGGCCCCAAAGCTTGCTCCAGTCATAAGTGTTATGCGAGGAACTTCTACATTTTGGACGGCCTGAATCATCTTGGATCCATGCTTAATCATTCCTGCTTGTTCTGATTTAGTCCCTACTATGTAGCCAGTTGTATTTTGAAAGAAAAGAACAGGAATATTGGCCTGATCCAGTAGCTGCATGAATTGTGTGGCCTTATTTGCTCCTGAGGGATCGATCGGTCCATTGTTGCCGATAATGCCGCATGCTAGACCAAAAATTTCGGCTTGAAGGCAAACAGTAGAAATCCCTATTTGAGGCTTAAAATCAAGGAATTCGGACCCATCCACAACTCGAGCAACTAACTCCCGCATATCATAAGGAATGCGGTAATCGACCGGAACGATACCCGCTAATTCATCAGGGTCATAAGCAGGCGACGAGCCACGACTACTTGGTAAATCTACGACGTTGTCATTCCAAGCCAGCCGCTTTATCACGTCTCGTGCAGTCTGTATCCCATGCCCATCATTTTCCGCGAGATAATCTACCAAACCAGATATCGCGGCATGCATCTCAACGCCACCCAGTTCTTCTTCTGACGCAATCTCACCAGTCGCTGCTTTTAACAGTGGCGGCCCTGCCAGAAACGCCCGACCATTTCCTTTAACACCAATTACGTAGTCACTAAGTCCAGGCATGTAAGCACCGCCAGCCGTCGATGAGCCGTGCAAAATAGAGACGACTGGGACACCAGCTTTGCTAAGCTTGGCGAGGCCTCCGAATAATGCACCCCCTGCGCTAAAACCCTCAACTGTGTAATTCAAAAGATCTCCGCCAGCACTCTCAACAAGATGCACAAACGGTAATTTCTGCTCTAATGATATTTCTTCTGCCCGACGAATCTTATAGCCCCCTGCCGCAGTCATAGAACCTGCCATAATGCCGCTGTCGTCAACAACGATCATGCACCGGGCTCCATTTATGAAGCCTATACCCGCAATTACAGTAGATCCCGGTATTGATTTTTCGGGATTTTTTGTATCCAAAAGATATCCTGAAAGGTTTCCAATATGCAAAAAAGGCATGCCGGGATCCAACAATCTAGCAAGCCTTTCACGAGGAGTTAATTGCCCGCGAGCATCAAATCTTGGTTTTCTTTTTTCCGAAATTTCTGCTCCTCGACTATTAAGTTCTTCTAACTTTTCGATTAATTCAAGCATCTCTCGCCGATTTCTGTTAAAGCTTTCGGATCGCGGGTTAACCTTCGAATTAAATACTGCCATATCATGACCCTTTAATTAATTGACAAGATGGTTTTCATTACTAGGATTATATTCAACCAGCCAAATCGAAAATAGATTTACTAACCGGGATGTCTATGTCAAGCAGCAACTGCGAAAAACCTTTACCTTGCGGATCGTTACGAATACTTGCCACACCACCGCCACCAAGGACATCATGTATAAGGAAGTTAATCGCGTTACTTCCTGGCATTAAAAAGCGCTCAACGTAAGCAACCTTTTCGCGATCTTCCTGATCCGGGAAAAAATGCGCTAGCCGCTCAGCGACAATCTTTTCAGTCAATCCCGCATAAATATAGGGAAGATACTCAGGCCGACGAGCAATAACGCCGACATTCGCCTTATTTCCTTTATCTCCACTTCGGGCGAATGCAAGTTTCACAAGCGGCAGACTCACTGTCCTTTGGTCAATTGGCTGCAGAGGTGGTGCAGGTCGGAGTTTAGGCTCAGCGGAACAAGTTTCTTCTATAACCTCCAAATATTCGAAAACCGTATCATCATTTTCAATGCATATATTCGGAAGGTTTTTAGGAATTAAAAAAGAATATAACCTGATAATCGGCGATGGTTTTGGTCTGCCACCCTGAAAACCGGACAAACCCGGGGGTGTTGCGAGACCGAGCCCAACAATCTCCTTTAGTAATACCTCAATTCCAGCAGCGGCCGGATGCTTTGCAGCAATTTTGATAGCTACCTCGCGCGGTCGCACAACAGCAGCATGCGACCCGTACTGGCTTTCTGCCCCTATTATTTCCGTGCTTATCTCGGAATAATCAGATAAACCCAACCTTTCACAGCTTTTTCGAGCTCCAGTGAATACCGCATCGGCTAGTTTTTGAGCTTTTTTCGAGGCATCAATTCCGTAAAACGTTAGTATTGTCCCACCTCTGAATCCATCTGCATATGTCGCACAGACCTTGTATTGAGCCGGGGCTGGCCGACCTAAAGCGCCTGAAACCAACACTTTATTATCGCTGACCTGTTCTAGCATCACATTCGAAAAGTCACATATCACATCTGGAAGGATATAGGCTTGGGGATCACCAATCTCATAGACAATCTGCTCAGCAATAGTACCAACGGTCACGATCCCTCCACTACCCTCAGGTTTTGTGCATAGAAAGCCACCATGGTCACAAATTTCAACTATCGGGTAGCCAATTTGAGCCAAGTCATGAACCTGATCCCAGTCAGTAAAATTTCCGCCTGTCGCTTGAGGTCCGCATTCAAGGATATGTCCAGCGAGTGAAGCCATCGCCAACTGATTAAGATCTTCGCGTCTCCATTTGAAAGCATGTAAGCATGCTCCCAGCGTTACAGCACTATCAACACAACGTCCAGTAACAACAATATCAGCACCTGTATCAAGCGCTTTAGCAATTGGAAATGCACCTAAATAGGCATTAATACTGGCCACATCGCCCATTGGGGGAAATGGTTCTCCTGAAAACATCTCGGATATATTCGAGCCGACAAACTGATCAGCCTTGTCAATAAGGTCATCACCTCGCACACAAGCCACTCTGAGATCTAGTCCCATCTCGGAAATAATATTCCGCAGTTGTGCAGCACATGTTTGTGGATTTACTCCTCCAGCATTGGATATAATTTTGATGCCTTGTCGAGAAATTTCCTCTAGGTTCGGCTTCATGGCGCTAGTCAGAAAATCTGTGGCATATCCGGCTTGTTGATTCTTTGCTCTAGCTCTAGCCATAATAGACATGGTGATCTCGGCCAGATAATCGTATACGATGAAGTCGAGGTTCTCTGTTTCAAGGAGCTGAGATGTGGCACGAGCTGAATCCCCCCAAAAACCGCAAGCACCGCCAATTCTTAGCTGTTTATGTTCCATTACCTGCACCTCTCCAAAACGTCTTTACTAAGTGATCGAAAATGTTTCAGATAGTAATCTAAACGTTAATAAAGTTCTTTGTTTTTTATGCCAAGCAATGCGCAGGACGCCAATCTAGTCTTGGACCAGATTTATTCACATAGCTAAATTAATCTTCTTACCGGGACTGCATAGATATATTATCGTCCCGTTTCAATTAAAGCTCAGCGAAGCTCTGTATACACAGATGCAATATAAAAACATGGAATCGTTAAGACCCCAATTAAGTCGCAAGCTAATAGTGCATATGTATAGGGTTCCGACAATCCCATTTCACGCATGATATCTGACGACATACCAAGGATGAGAGCTCCCGACCCAACTCCAAGGAAATTCATCGCTACCAGAGCAACTGCTGTCATGACACCTCGACTCCTTGGTGGACATAAATCCTGTACCAACGAAAATGCAGGACCAAAAAAAGCACCTCCAAAAATTAAAATGGCACTCAATCCAATATAGAAAAAGATCGATTCTGGGTCCCAGAAACGAAAACCAACGGTAAATGGTGTCAATGCCAACATAAATAAAGCCAAAAATCGGGCTCGCCCTCCCCGAAAGTGTCTAGTGTAGACGTCACTGAGAAGTCCACCAGAAAGCATTCCGATGGTCATGAATATAGTCGAATAGACTCCATAGAGAATTGCAACGGACTCATCAAAATCCCGCTCACTTTGCATCCAAATCATGTTGAACGCACCTGCCCCAATCGGAATATGAATCGCAATCGAGCCCAGCAAGATCCAAATAAGTGCCCTAGAATCCTTAAGAATCTCGACAATGTTGCTTAATACCTTAAGGAAAGACTGTTTGCTGCTATCTCCAGAGTTTTCTTGAGAATCTCTGTCCCACACACCTCTGGGAGGGTCCCTAAGAGCAAGCAGGAATAATGTTGCAGAGATACCGATGGCGCCAAGAAAATAAAAACAATTTCGCCAACCCCAAGTTGGCCCCAGGATTCCCGCTATGAAAAAAGCACCTCCAGCACCAAAAGGTATTCCTAGATAATAAATCCCCGCAGCAGCTCCGCGCTTTTCGTTCGGAAACAAATCTGCCATGATTGATATCGCAGAAGGTGTCATAACCGATTCGCCGATACCAACAAATAATCTTGCCAATCCTATTTGATAAAAATTTTTTGCCGCACCAGAAACGGCTGTCAATCCGCTCCAAATAATTAATCCGAAAGCAATTAGTCTTACCCGATTGACTCTATCTGCCAATGTTCCCATCAGAAGGCCAAAAAAACAATAAAACGTGTTGAAGACAAAGCCGGTTAGAAGTCCATACTGAGTATCGCTAAGCTCGAGATCATCAACAATTTGAGGACCAAAGGCAATCAATAGTGTTCGGTCAAGCATATTAAGGATATTTAGCAGAAGGAGAAAAAACAGTATCCAATAGGACCTCAGAGACAGCACTTTGTGATGCATTATTGTTTTCGCGTTCTCATTTTGCTAACCCTAGAGGAAAGATCGTTTTATAAGTTTTTGGCAATGACGTCCCAGATGCGAGGCCACTTCGCCAAGTTTCGAAAAACGAGAGTCTTTTGTCTGCTTGTTGACAAATCGATAATATAACTGCTGGGATATTACAGCCAGTCGAAAATATCCATAGACCTCATAAAAATCCCAGTGCTTTGTCTCAAAGCCTGTTTTACTAAAATAATAATCCAGAATCTCATCACGCCTCATCATGCCACTAGCGTCCGACGGTTGATTTTTCATTGCTCGAAGCTCATCTGGATCGCCCTGCTGGAACCAATACGCCATGGAATTGGCCAGATCCATTCGGGGATCGCCCAAAGCAGCCATTTCCCAATCTAAAACAGCAACAACATTAAAAGGATCTTTTGTATCAACCATAACATTATCAATCCGGAAGTCTCCATGAACTATCGACTTTGCGCTCGTCTCAGCTGGGATATGTGACTGTAACCAATCCCGCACATCCTGGAAATCAGGGACATCCTCAGTCAAAGATGCCAAGTAACGTCGATTCCAGCCCAAGATTTGACGCTCCGTATAACCGTCTGGTTTTCCGAAATTGTCAAGACCTGCTGCAGAATAATTGAGCAGATGTAGCTCGATTAATTTATCAAAAATAATTTGACAAAATTTGTAGCGATCAGAATTATTAAAATTCCATGACTCTGGAAAGCTACTTTTCACCAAAACGCCATCAACTTTTTCCATGAGATAAAACTCTGCACCTAAAAGCGATTCATCAGCAGTATAGAAAATGGATTTTGGTACCGAACTATATACCTTATGCAACCCAGTCAGCACACGATATTCCCTTAACATAGAGTGAGCTGATATGGCCTTTTTCCCAAGAGGCGGTCGCCGAAGAACGATTTCTCTATTAGCATAACTAACTAGATATGTCAGATTAGAATTGCCTGAAGCATATTGTCTTACTTTTGGATGCCCATTAAGTGAGGGCATTACCTCTTTTAAAACCTGATCTAACTTTACCAAATCGAGTTCTTCGCCATCACGCATATCAATTGTCGGGTTTGCTTCCATCAATTAACTTCCAAAATTTTCACAATCGATTTAAAACTTAAAGAGCTCGACACTAATAATTTTTTTAAGCGTTTGAGACAGCTTAAGGTTAAGCTACAAAACGTCGTTAAACTTCTCCCTAGTGTATCTCAACAACCGGCTTGAAACAGATTGGTTAATCAGTAGATGACTAGTTTCAATCATTCAAAAAACAAAGAATTCAAATCGCTAAGTAATTTAGCCAAACTATAAATTAAACAAAAATAAACGTTAAATAAATATTTAATTATTGAAAAACTTATAAAAATATCTTATCAAAAACCAGTTATGACTTGATTTTCAGGCGACGCATTCTTAAAGTTACGCTGCGTCTAATCCATTACTAATTAGCGCATTTGACCTTCAATAGAATCATATCAGACGAGAGGAATACTCGAATGTCATTAGAAACTGTAACAGCAGGGTTACGAGAAAAGGTAGGATCAGATTGTGGCCTAGGCGCCAGCGTTAAATTTGATTTTGGGGACGACGGTTGCCTATTTCTCGATGCAACTGAATCTCCAAATGTCGTTAACAATGATAATGCCGATGCACAATGCACAATGATAATAAGTATTGAAAATTTTATGGAAATGGCATCGGGCGAGTTAGATGGTACTGCCGCTTTTATGTCAGGGAAACTCCGTATCGAGGGGGACATGAGTATCGCCATGAAGCTTGGTCCTATTCTTGCGTAACTGAATTTTATTTTTGAGGCCTAAAGGCACTCTTTAGGCCTAAATATTTGTTGATTTAAGTGTCTGCATCTAATAGCGATCAGTCTACTCTGGCTAACTGGTCGACATGTAGTCCTGTTCTCAAGTGTTAGGGTTTGCCGCGACAAACAGATAACATTGTACTTATAGTCCGAATTGTCTCGCTGCAAGGTCGCGCATAATTTCCTCTGATCCCCCACCTATCGCATTTACCCTTACTTCACGATAAATCCTTTCTATTCTGCTACCTCGCATATAACCCATGCCTCCAAGAATCTGCATAGCCTCTCGCGCGCAAAATTCCATAGTCTGGCTACATTGCACTTTGAGAAGCGCTATGTCACCAGCGTTTTCAAAACCCTGGGCAACCTGAGCGCATACTGCTTGAAGATAGGCGTTAGTCGCGTTAATTCGCTGCTTCATTTCGGCAATTTTATGGCGGATCACTTGATGATCACAGAGTCTCTTTCCGAATGTTTTTCGATTCCGTGACCACTGTACGGCGTCCTCAAGGCAGACCCGTGAAAAAGCCTCCATCCCCGCAGCCATAGCTAATCGTTCTGAGTTGAAGTTGGTCATGATAACTTCAAATCCATTATTTTCCATACCAATGAGGTTTTCTTTTGGGACGATGACATTGTCAAAATAAATCGTGGCAGTATCAGAACACCACCAGCCCTGCTTTCTATCGAGCAATTTTCGTGAAACCCCTGGCAAATCCGATGGGATCAGAAGTGTTGATATCCCTGAAGCCCCCGAGCCACCGGTGCGAACGGCTGTCGTATACCAGTTAGCATTCATTCCTCCTGTGATATACATCTTTGATCCATTTACTACATAATAACCGCCCTCAAGACGAGCGGTCGTCTGCAATTGAGCCACATCCGAACCGGCTGATGGCTCTGTAACTGCGAGTGATATTCTTTTATGTCCTCCCAGAATCGGGGGGATTACTTCATCTGCGAGAGCTTCACTTGCATAGTTCACGAGCGGAGGCAACGCTATACCATGCACCATTAACGTAGCACTTATTCCACCAACACCAATTCGTGCCAGCTCCTCGTTGAGAATCATTTGATGCCAAATATCGATATCCTCTTCGATGCCGCCATATCTTTCTGGGTATCCAAGCCCTAAAATACCAACCTCGGCGGCCTTTGGCCATATTGCTTCAGGGATACAACCCTCTTCATCCCACTCCTCGGCATAGGGAATAACTTCCCGATCAAAAAACCGTCGCACCTGAGTACGCCACTCCTCATGTTCGCTTTTTAGATATGGATTCGGGAGGCGGGCACTATCAAAGTCCAGCGACATTAGAAATTCTCCTTTTCATAAAAAACACTTAATCAGTCACACCACAGATAATAGATTTGAGACCAATATAGGTAAAGCTAATTAACGTCAAATTATGCTAAGAAATGTCAAGAGCTATTCTACGTCAATCCCTGCGATCCCTCGGAGAAATACCATGCCAATTCTAAAAGGCATTTGGGAACGATCCTTGATCGGAATAACCAAATAAAAAGCAATCTCACTTATCGCAAGACAGTTATCAGACAAGTACGGATCGCCGCACATAGACGAACTTTTTACAGAATTTTCAAGAAATTGGTTCCACGATCACTAAGACGGCGTTGTAAGTATTTCTGGAAGCATTCAGCTTACTTGCCACCTTATCGATTGTCACCCCAACCTCTGGCAAGTGCATCGTAATACACTGTTTTAAATTTGCTTGTTAGGTAATCGGTCGGGTTTTCATGGTCAAAAACTGATGAGCAACTGACAATTTCAGTGCATTGGCAGCAATATATATTTTATATGTAAATATAAGTGACTTTCTCACCTATACTGTATATATTAACAGTATAGGTGAGGATTATGCATAATTCTGAAATACTCAATAACCTTTTGTTAAATCGATCTATCTGGCGTGGCAGTAGTAAGCTTGCACCAAAAAATAATCTTCCGACCGGTCATCGAGATCTTGATGTATTACTTAAAGGTGGTTGGCCAAAAGCTGAATTAGTGGAACTGGTTAGCCGTCAAGAAGGAATTGGGGAACTAAACTTGCTACTACCGACACTAGAGAATCATACTCAAAATGATGGGCTCTGCGTCTTGCTCGATCCCCCCTATCAACTTTATGCACCCGCATGGGAAGAAGCAAATATTAATTTAAGGCAAGTATTAATAGTACGAAGTCAAAAATACGATGAATGGTTATGGACAGCAGAGACTGTAATACGTAATGGCTCGCTCTTACTGGCCTGGGCAGGTAATCACATTCCTCGCTATAGCGACCTACGAAAATTAAAAATTGCAGCACTAGACAATCAACAGCATATTTTCTTGTTTAACCATATAAACACCCTATCTGGGGCATCACCGGCTGCTTTACGCTTAGAAATATACAGTGCAAAGCTACACGAACTCATCGTTGTCGTCCGTAAGTTAAAAGGGGAATACGATGGGAAAAGCATACATATCAAACAAATAGAAGCACCTATCAAACACATCCCATTGAACAAATTATTAGCTCCTGTCTATTCTTCTTTCTCAGAAAAATATTTATCACTTAGGCAAGATGGCAGCGAAAAAAATATTTCGAACATATGAAATGATACAAAAATTCAAAGCTAATCCAGATAGAACAAGCTCTATAGCATTCAAAAAAATAGAAATCTGGATCTATCTCTGCTTCCCACGACTTGCGCTGGATGCTCTAACAGTTCAGTTGGTTAAACAAAAATGTAACACACCTATCGCTATTATTTGTCAAAAACGGCAAATAAAACGTATTTATTGCTGCAATGCCGAGGCTGAAAAATATGGCATTGACAACAAGATGTCGCTATCTACTGCACTGGCTTTATGTCCTGACTTACAAATAAAAAATCGTGAGCTAGGCAAAGAAGAATATCATCTGGAAAGATTAGCACTGATTGCTTATCAATTTACTCCTACAGTAGTATCTTATAATCAACTAGGCCTTTTAATAGAGATATCTCAATGCGAGAGATTATATGGCAACTACGACAATTTATTGCAGCAGTTGCACTCTCAAATGAGCAAGTACTCTTCGAAACTAATCAATGGTATGGGGCATACACCCCTGTCGGCATATTTGAACTGTAGATTTGATTTTCAGAAACATGTACCGGATGCCGATTATTTAATCGCGCAATCGCGCATCATAAAACTAGATTCATTAAAACTAAGTCCAAGAAATCATAAGCATCTTAAACAGCTAGGATTGAATACAGTGGATGATGTTCTAAAGTTGCCGCGCAGTACCATCAGCAATCGATTTGAGCATGAATTAACATTACAACTTGACCTATTAACTGGTGTAAAACCCGACTCATACACTCTTTTTACCGTACCTAATAAATTTAGTGATTGTATGCACAATCCTGATGGAATGTACAGCAAGGAAGCTTTACATGTGCCTATGAAAACTCTACTACTCCGACTTTGCGAATATTTAAAAGCTCAAAATAATTTGTGCCAAGAAATTCATTGGTATTTCTTTCCATTGCTTGGCGACTCAACATCTATGCATGTAAAGTTTTCTAAGGCACAACGCAATAGCAGTAATCTCTTCTCGGTTAGCCGGCTGCAACTAGAGCAGATAGAGTTACCACATAGTATTACAAAGATTCTATTAGAGAGTAACCAATTTATCTCAGCACTAGATGATAGTTTAGATTTCTTTGATGATAAGAATGTTTCAAGAAAGAATGAACTAATCGATCAACTCACTGCTAGATTGGGAAATACGGCTCTCTCACAACCGTCCATACACGCAGAATATTTGCCTGAAAAAGCTAACTTGATTAACGAAAAACAATTCTTAGCCGCACGAGGAGATAAAAAAGATATCCCTAAGCCACTCTGGTTGCTGACTAGCCCACTTCCAATTAAAAATAATGGGAATACTTTATTTTGGCATCGACCTCTATCAATACTAAGTGGTCCAGAGAGACTTTGCGATAACTGGTGGAGAAGTGATCAACAAAGAGATTACTACCTAGCCTGCAATGATAAAGGTTCACGCTACTGGTTGTACCGAGACACCCAGAGTAAGCATTGGTTCATACATGGTATATTTGGATAAAAAAGGATTACCCCTTAGCGAGCTGCTCTCGGAGAAGAAACTTTTGAACTTTGCCTGCAGGATTACGCGGCAAAATATCCACTATATGCAATCTACTCGGGAGCTTGTATCGGGCGAGTTTAGGTTCAGCATATTTCCTTAGCTCTTCTAGACTGAGCTCTGTGTCCGGATTCAAAGCAACCACTGCTACTACCGCTTCACCCCATTTTTCATCGGGCATACCAACTACTGCCACCTCGGCAATAGCTTTATGACCGTAAAGAATATTTTCTATCTCTGCTGGATAGACATTCTCACCACCGGTAATCACCATATCTTTTACTCTATCACAGATATATAAAAAGCCTTCCTGATCTAAGTATCCGATATCGCCACTATGGAACCAGCCCAGTTCATCAATCGCCTCAGCCGTAGCATCAGGACGATTCCAATAGCCTTTCATAACATTTGGTCCTTTTATACACACTTCTCCTCGCTCATTAGCTCGAAGCGGTTTATTGTCCTTGTCTACAATTCGTAGCTCAGTATACATAGGAGCAAGGCCCGCTGATCCTATCTTTTTAGTGGCTAAATTACTGGACAATATACTTGCAAAAGGCGCAGTTTCGGTAAGGCCATACCCCTGACAGAAACTCACCCCTTTGGCGGCATATGTTTCAATAAGAGAAACAGGAACGGGAGCGGCACCGCATGTCACAGAGATAATGCTACTGAAATCCGCAGTCTCGAAGGCTTCATGTTGTGCCATCATCAAAAACATTGTAGGGGCACCAAACATAGTTGATACTTTATATTTTTCGATGTCTTGCAGAACACCCCCCGGATCAAAGCTTCTGTGGAGAATAACTTCAATTCCCTTAGCCAGTGACGCATGGGTCGTGACATTAAGGCCGCCTATGTGAAAAAGAGGAGCACAGGTCAGTGAAGCACCCTTCATGTTTTCTTCAATAAAACATACGTTGACAGTATTCCAAAAGATATTACCGTGAGTCAGCATCGCTCCTTTTGGCAAACCCGTAGTCCCTGAGGTATACATGATAAGAGCAATATCATCTTCACTAACATGTTCAATCAGGGATAGCGGTTCTCTATCAGTCAAAAGAGTCTCTAGCCTATCCCACCCTTTAGCATCGTCATCTATCGAGATATATCGTCTGCAATGAAGATGATTTTTTTGATCATCAATCAGGGCTATGAAATTATCATCAGCAAGCATAGTTTGAATGCCTGCATCATTTGCAATGAAGCGAACCTCCGGTCCGGTCAATCTAAAATTTAGTGGAACAAAGATTGCCCCAAGGCACCCACATGCATAGAGTGTTTCCAGGAAACCGGGGCGGTTTAATCCTATATAACCAACTCGGTCGCCCTGGCAAACTCCACCGTCTCTCAATACCCCAGCTATACTTCTTATGCGCTCTCCAAATTCAGCAAAAGTCTGTGACTTACCCTCAAATGTTAACGCTTGTGCGTCGGGAGAGAGCTCTGCTCGTTTGAGTATGGTCTGCGCCATTCCAATATTGGTCTTTTTGGATTGAGACACTATCTTGATTCCTAGAATATTGTTAATTATTCAGCAAAACTGCACCAAATATAATAGGGCATTCTAAGACAATATAAGATCCAGTGTCGAGCAAGTTGAAATATATATTGATTGAAAATACCGGCTACCTTTTATATTAGAAATGAATATGTATATTCACATTTAAACTTTTATATTATATCTAAACTCGACACAATATCCCCTTTATCAGAAATATTCCTATGAACGGAGAAAATATATGAAATTCGAGACGCAAGTAATTCATGCTGGCTTTAACGACGACCCAACTACAAATGCCGTCGCAGTTCCCATCTACCAAACCACTTCATATAGCTTTCGTGATACCCAGCATGGTGCAGATTTATTTAATCTTGCAGAGCCCGGAAATATTTATTCTAGGATAATGAATCCCACGTGTGATGTTCTAGAGCAACGAATAGCAGCGGCAGAAGGTGGAGCTGCTGCTTTGTGTATGGCTTCCGGCATGTCTGCCATAACTGCCACGATTAATACGCTTTGCTGTGCAGGTGATAATATCGTCAGCGTAAATCAGTTATATGGGGGAACTTACAACCTATTCGCTCATACTTTGCCGCAACAAGGGATATGGGTTCGCATGGCATCAGGCGATGATATAAAGGCGTTAGAAGCTGAAATCGACGATAGGACCAAAGCAATATTTTGTGAATCTATCGGAAATCCCGCCGGAAATGTGATCGACATACCATTACTATCGGAGATGGCCCATCGGCACGGTATTCCTGTGATTGTGGATAATACAGTACCCACTCCTTATTTGTGTCGACCTTTCGATCATGGGGCGGACATAGTCGTCCACTCACTAACCAAATATATCGGAGGGCATGGTACTACGATTGGTGGAATTATTGTCGAATCCGGCGATTTTCCATGGAAAGATAATCCACGATTTCCACAATTTAATATTCCAGATCCCTCTTATCATGGCGTTATCTATGCTGATGCATCTGATGTCCCTTTTATATTGCGAGCACGGGTTGTTCCACTCCGAAACATGGGAGCCGCACTATCGCCATTCAATGCCTTCAATATCCTTCAAGGGTTGGAAACATTGGCTCTTAGAATGGAGCGGCATGTCGAAAATGCGATGTCGATTGCCACGCACCTTCAAAATCACGATCAAGTTTTGTGGGTCAATTACGCCGGCCTTCAAGAGGATAAATATCACAGCCTTGCCAAGAAAATATGCGCCGGCAAACCGTCGGCCATCATAAGTTTTGGCATTGAAGGCGGAGAAAAGTCAGGAACAAAGTTCATAGATGCCTTAAAAATGATAAAGAGACTAGTGAATATCGGAGATGCAAAAACATTAGCCTGCCACCCAGCTAGTACCACTCACCGACAGCTGCGGGACGACGAGTTACAACGTGCAGGTGTAACTTCTGATTTAGTTCGAATATCTGTGGGTATAGAGCATGTTGACGACATTATCGCAGATATTGATCAGGCTCTCGCTGCAGCCGCGTCCTGCTAACAATTAATTAAATCAAAAAAAAGATCTACAGCGAGTTATTTTGGGATTTTTTAGCCTGAATTAGATTATGTCGCTTGGCATCGGATTCAGACATCGCAGTTAACTTACTTTGATCAAGTATTCCTCGTGTGTGAGCTTCCAATTTTTCACCATCATAGGTGATATATTTTTCGGGCCTCACTTCAAGAATAACTCTTAGAGGAGAGTCCAATTTTTCCAAAAAATCCTGCGCTGCAGTTTGGTCACCATCACAACGTCTCAAAGCAAATTTAGGATAGAACCAATCCTTAATTTCTCGACTGTTATGGACTATGCAAGTACCTTTAATAGTGATAGTTTTATTAGGCCCTAACGAAGTACCCTTGCTTGTCAGGACTACTGATACCTTTGGATTTCTTCTCACGGCAGACACTCGATGACGCTGCTCAGAACATGTTAACCATGCTTTATTACCATGCCATAACATGGTCATTATGACCCCCATCGGCCAGCTGTCCTTAGTACACCAGTTAAAAACACATTCGCGTTGTGCCTGTAATAGCTGTTCACGTTGCGGTTGATCTAGCCCATAGATAGATACTTTCTCGTAGTTCTTCGGTTGTTCCATTTAAATAAGACTCCATGCGGATAATTATGGGAAAGATATTTTCGACAACCAGCAATTTAGTTCTGAGTATGAATATTATGGTTAAATTAACTTTATGATTAGTATACGTAAGAATATGAGTAGTTGCATGTGATTCTACCAAATTAACTGTATATTTATACAGTTAATTTGGTAGAATCACATAATGAGTTATGCTGAATTACATTGTTTAAGTCACTATAGTTTTTTACGTGGCGCATCACATCCTGCGGATTTGATAAAGACGGCTAAGAGCCTCGGTTACCAAGCTTTAGCAATTACTGATGAGTGCTCCTTAGCTGGAGTAGTTAAAGCTCATGCAGCTGCTCAAGGGTCAAACTTACATTTAATCCTTGGCAGCGAATTCAAACTCGACGGACACAGATTAATTTCTTTGGTAACGAACCAACAATCATATTCTGAATTATCTTCCCTTATTACTTTGGCACGCAGACGGAGCGAAAAAGGGGAATATCAGATAAAGTGGTCTGACATCCAACATAATCTCCATAACAGTCTAGTAATCTGGCTGCCATCAAAACATCCCAGAAATGACAATCAAATCGCCACGAAACTAATTAAATGGTTCCGTGGACGTTTATGGATTGGAGTTGAGCATTTGCTCAATGGTGCTGAATCAGCAGATTATCGTTATTTGTACAATCTAGCTACTTTATGGGAAATTCCAATGGTAGCCTCCGGTGATGTTCACATGCATTGCAAGCAACGTAGGGCACTACAGGATACTTTAACTGCTATCAAATATAACTGTTCCGTTATGGAGCTAGGTCTGCGACGCTTTTCCAATGCGGAACGATATCTACGGCCCTTATCATACTTAAAAAAAATCTATCCGCCTTCATTAATCACAGAAACACTAAAAATCGCCCAACGCTGCACTTTCTGTCTTGATGAACTGCGTTATGAATATCCAAAAGAGGTCGTAGCGAAGCATCTAACTCCAACACAACAACTACAACATTTAGTAGAGATTGGGATTGAAAAACGCTGGCCTCGAGGCGCAAGCTCCAAGATTCTGAAACAAATAGGGTATGAACTAAAAATCATTGCCGAACTTGGTTATGAATTTTATTTTTTAACGGTCTATGACATTGTTGATTTTGCTCGCAACAATAATATTCTTTGTCAAGGCCGCGGATCTGCTGCTAACTCTATAGTTTGCTATTGTTTATTTATTACCGAAGTTTCTCCCGAACAAGTCTCACTTTTATTTGAAAGATTTATTTCTAGAGAACGCAATGAACCTCCAGATATCGATATCGATTTTGAACACGAACGTCGTGAAGAAGTTATTCAATATATATATAAAAAATATACTCGTGAGAGAGCTGCTTTAGCAGCTACTGTAATCACCTATAAACCACGCAGTGCAGTTCGGGATGTCGGCAAAGCTTTGGGGCTAGATCCTCTGTTTATTGAGCAACTTAGCCAATCTATGTCTTGGTGGGAGAAGAGTAAAGATCTGACTAAACGCTTTAAAGAAATAGGCCTTGATCACAATGGACGGCTATCGAACTATTTTTATAGCTTGTTACAAGAAATTATCGGCACGCCCAGACATCTTTCTCAACATGTTGGTGGTTTTATTATTACTGATAATCCAATAAGTACACTTGTACCTGTAGAAAATGCAAGTATGCCTAATCGCACTGTAATTCAATGGGACAAAGAAGATATCGAGACACTTGGATTGTTAAAAATAGATATCTTAGGACTAGGAATGCTGACGGCTATTCGCCGCTGTTTGAATCTAGTAAATGAATGCCACAAAAATACTATACTTTCCTTAGACTCCATACCCAAGGAAGACAAAGCAACCTATGACATGCTCTGCAATGCAGATAGCGTTGGTGTCTTCCAGGTTGAATCACGTGCGCAGATGGCTATGTTACCTCGCCTCAAGCCCCGCTGTTTTTATGACTTGGTAATCGAAATAGCCATAGTTCGACCTGGACCTATTCAAGGTGAGATGGTTCACCCTTACTTACGAAGACGACAAGGTCTCGAAAAAATTAAATATCCAAACCCAGAGATAAAAACAGTCTTGCAACGTACGCTGGGTGTCCCAATATTTCAAGAGCAAGTTATAAAGTTAGCTATGGTAGCAGCAGGATTTTCAGGCGGAGAGGCTGATCAATTACGTCGTTCCATGGCCAGCTGGGGAAGAAATGATCGACTTTCTAACTTTGAAAAGAAACTCGTTACAGGGATGCAAAATAGAGGTTACTCATTAGAATTTGCGCAACGCTTATTTAAACAAATTCAAGGATTTGGCGTATATGGTTTCCCTGAATCCCACTCGGCAAGCTTTGCGCTGCTGGCCTACTTTTCGGCCTGGTTAAAATGCCACCATTCAGCCGCCTTCTATTGTGCGATTCTAAATAGTCAACCCATGGGGTTTTATAGCCCCTCACAGTTAGTGCAAGATGCTTTACGCCATAATGTCCCAGTGCGACCAGTAGATGTCAATCATAGCAACTGGGATCATAGTCTAGAAGAGAACCCTGAAGATTTATCTCAGCCATCTCTGAGACTCGGTTATAGGCTAATCAAGGGAATGTCTCAGAATATCGCTCAGCGCATTATGAGCGCGCGGAAATCAACATCCTATAATATATCTTATTTTACTAGCATTAGAGATTTTTCAGAAAAAACTTCTATATCAGATGGTTTCCTAACGCTACTAAGTTCCTGCGGGGCTTTTGATTCACTATCCGAACATCGCCGTGAAGCATATTGGAAAGCGCTTGAAACGACCAACCAATATCCGATACTGAATGCCATAAACAGGATGTCGCCCGGAAGTTTACAGCAGGATACCAATCCACTATCTAGCAATTATCCTGAGAAGCAGCTTTTACCGCCTGATGAAATAGAAAACTTATATGCTGACTACAACAGTATGGGGTTGTCATTGGGGCGACATCCCATAAGCATATTAAGAGAAAAATTCTCAATCCTGAGGAAATGCTATCGCCACATTGAACTCTCGAAACTAGGAAATCGAAGCTGGGTAAGTATTATTGGGATCGTAACTGGGCGGCAACGTCCTGGGACCAAATCCGGCGTTATATTTCTTACCCTAGAAGATGAAACTGGCAATAGTAATATTATAATCTGGAAAAACGTGCAGAAAGAATACCGCCAGGCACTCTTAAAAGCACAATTACTAATGGTAAAAGGTACCATCGAGTGTGATGGTCCGGTAGTTCACATAATTGCTAAAGAATTGATTGACTGCAGCGAACTTTTGTATAGGACGAAAATACGTTCTCGAAACTTTCATTAAACCTACAATTCAAATAAAAAACTACCAACCTGCAATCTCTTTGAGCCCTGCTCCAATCTCTGCCAGGCTTCGAACGGTCATGACCCCAGCATCATGTAAAGCTGCAAATTTCTCCTCGGCTGTGCCTTTACCACCGGATATGATAGCTCCTGCATGCCCCATCCGTTTTCCGGGAGGTGCTGTAATACCGGCAATATATGACACAACAGGTTTGTCAACATTGTCTTTAATGAACACGGCAGCTTCTTCCTCAGCTGTTCCCCCAATTTCGCCGATCATCACAATGGCTTCCGTATCAGCATCTCGTTCAAACAAGGTTAAAATATCTATAAAACTAGAACCGGGAATGGGATCGCCGCCAATCCCAACGCACGTAGATTGACCGAAACCGTGATCAGTAGTCTGTTTCACAGCTTCATAAGTTAGAGTCCCTGAGCGTGACACAATCCCAGTCTTCCCTGGCAAGTGTATATGACCTGGCATTATCCCCATTTTACACTCACCGGGCGTAATAATTCCTGGACAGTTAGGTCCTATCAAACGCACCCCCAATTGGTCACATCTAACTTTACATTCCAACATATCCAGGGTCGGTATGCCTTCCGTTATGCACACAATCAGCTCTATTCCCGCGTTTGCCGCCTCAAGAATGGAATCCTTACAATATGAGGCCGGAACGTAAATGATTGATGCCTCGGCATCGGTCTCTTTCACAGCTTCATTTACTGTATTAAATACCGGCAAGCCAAGATGAATAGTTCCCCCCTTGCCAGGTGTAACGCCCCCAACCATCCTCGTGCCATATTCAATAGCCTGCTCAGAGTGAAAGGTACCCTGGCTGCCGGTAAACCCTTGACAAATTACTTTTGTGTTTTCGTTTACAAGTATCGACATATTTAGAGCCCCTTCGCTGCTTGAACTACCAGTTTTGCAGCTTCAGCCAACCCATTAGCAGCTATAATGTCAAGCCCTGACTCAGCCAACTTCTGAGAACCTAAGTCCGCATTATTACCTTCTAAGCGAACGACTACCGGGACTGCCACCCCAACATCTTTTACTGCTCCAATAACTCCTTCTGCAATCAAGTCACATCGCACGATACCCCCAAATATATTGATGAGCACCGCTCTAACCTTCTCATCAGATAATATTATCTTAAATGCCTCCGCAACACGTTCCTTAGTCGCGCCACCTCCGACGTCCAAAAAGTTCGCTGGAGAACCACCATTTAATTGAACAATATCCATTGTCCCCATAGCCAAACCTGCTCCATTCACCATGCATCCGATAGACCCATCCAATGCAACATAATTTAAGTCCCATGCGGAGGCTTGGGCTTCTCGAGGATCCTCTTGTGATGGATCGTGCATCTCTTTGAATTTGATTTGCCTGAATAAAGCATTACCATCTACCACAACTTTCGCATCAAGACAATGCATGTTCCCATCAGTGGTGAGCACAAGTGGGTTGATTTCCAATAGTGACAAATCTTTCTCTACAAACATTTTTGCTAGGCCCATGAAGATTTTTACAAATTGTTTGATTTGCGATCCATCTAAACCCAGTTTAAAAGCAAACTCCCTGCCCTGATGAGGTTGCGCCCCCGTCATAGGATCGATCGCAGCCTTCAAAATCTTCTCTGGAGTCTCTAGGGCGACCTTCTCAATCTCCACACCCCCTTCAGTAGACGCCATAAATACGACGCGCCGAGTAGACCGATCCACGACGGCTCCCAGATAATATTCGCGAGCAATTTCTGTAACCGCCTCAACCAAAATACGACTGACCGGTTGCCCGTCTGGGCCCGTCTGATGGGTTATCATTCTTTGGCCTAGCCACTTATCAGCAAATTCCTTAATATCGCTCTTGGAGGTCGCAAGTTTAACGCCACCAGCTTTTCCTCTTCCACCAGCATGCACTTGCACTTTAACCATCCATTGATCTCCACCGATAGCATCAGCTGCAGATATGGCCTCTTCAACGCTCTCAGCAGCGATGCCTTGTGTCACAGGGAGACCATATTCAGCAAATAAGTTTTTCCCCTGATATTCATGGAGATTCATAAGAAATTTCCCAAAAAATAAAGTAAGAGTTTGTTAACAAGCGGATCTGCGCGAGAGCATAGGAAAAAACAACTAACTCTCAACTTCGTTTCCGATTCACTTTGTGTATAGCATTTCCATTGACTGCAAGCGCCGCCTCATGCACGACCTCAGAGAGTGTCGGATGGCCAAACACCGTCATACCAAGGTCTTCAGCACTAGACCCAAATTCCATCGCTATAGCCACCTGCTGCACAAGATCTGCCGCACTAGGACCGACAATATGGCATCCCAAAATTCGATCAGTGGTCTCACAAGCGATCATTTTAACCATCCCTTGCGAATCATCAGCCGCTAACGCTCTTCCACTTGCCGCGAAAGGGAATACCCCCACATTATAGCCTTTCCCCGATACCTTCACCTCCTCTTCTGTCTGGCCGACAGAGGCGACTTCAGGATGCGTATAGATTACGTTTGGTACCACATCATAGTTAAGCTGGGCGCTATGACCTGCCATACGCTCTGCAACCATAATGCCCTCTTCTGAACCTTTATGCGCAAGCATAGGTCCCCTCACTAGGTCGCCGATCGCATAAACACCCTCAATGTTTGTTTCACATTGATTATTTACCAATATAGTACCTCTTTCATCCAGATCAATACCACAATCTGGGGCAAGCAAATTGTCGACAAAAGGTCGGCGACCCACACAGACAATGAGCTTGTCAAAGACCTCTTTTTGCTCCGTTAGATCATTGGACTGATAGGACAAATGAACTTTTTTCGCTTTAACAGAGGTCTTGGTCACTCGCGCTCCCAATCGGATATCGAGTCCTTGACCAGCAAAAATCTTTAATGATTCTCTCGCTATGTCCTTATCCATAACTGGAAGAAAATCCTCTAAGGCTTCTATCATTACCACTTCAGATCCTAATCTTGACCAAACCGAACCCAATTCGAGTCCAATTACACCTGCACCCACAATGCCGAGACGTTCTGGCACTGAAGAAAACTCGAGTGCCCCAGTCGAATCAACTATAAAATCTCCGTCCGTTTGTGCTGCGGGAATCTCGATTGGCACTGAACCTGCGGCTAGTACGACGCGCGGAGCTTTAATTATTGCCTCCTCACCATCATGATTCACGAATTGAACTTCTTTGTTTGACAATAATTTCGCTGTTCCATAGAGGCCGATTACATTATTAGCCTTGAATAGTTGACCAATCCCTCCGGTCAATTGAGAAACTATCTTGTCCTTTCTCCCCATCATTTCGGCTATATCTATCTTAACCGCGCCAGTGGTTATTCCATGCTTGCCAAGTTTTTTTAACGCATCATAATACTTGTGCGAGCTATCGAGGAGAGCTTTCGAGGGAATGCAGCCAACATTTAGGCATGTTCCACCATTAACAAATGCTCCGTTTGGAGACCGCCATTTTTCTATACACGCCACACTCATACCTAATTGACCAGCCCGAATAGCGGCAACATATCCAGCAGGCCCACTTCCTATAACGATGACATCAAAATTATCAGACATTCCAATTCCTTTTCAATGCATTAAGGCTTAAATCTCAAGTAATATCTTAGCCGGATTTTCAATCAATTCTTTCACGGTCACTAAAAACTGTACCGCCTCCTTTCCGTCAATGAGTCTGTGATCATAAGACAACGCAAGGTACATCATAGGTCGGATGACAGACTCACCATGGAGAGCTATAGGTCGCTCCTGAATCTTGTGCATACCGAGAATGGCCGTTTGTGGTGGATTTATAATAGGTGTAGACAATAGTGAACCATACACTCCACCATTAGTAATCGTAAAGGTACCGCCGGTCATTTCTTCGATAGTTAATTTACCTTCTTTTGCTTTAGAGGCATATTCTGATATCCCACTCTCTACAGAGGCAATACTCATATTTTCCGCATTGCGAAGCACGGGCACAACAAGACCACGTTCGGTAGACACCGCAACCCCTATATCCTGATATCCATGGTATACAATGTCAGCACCATCAATGGATGCATTCACGAGAGGAAACCGCTTGAGTGCCTCCACAGACGCTTTAACAAAAAAACCCATGAAACCTAAACGAGTTCCGCTGTGAACTTTTGTAAACTCATCTTGATACTGTCGCCTCAAATCCATGAGCGAGGACATATCAACTTCATTAAAAGTAGTCAAAGAAGCCGTTGTGTGGGTTACCTCAAGAAGGCGTTCTGAAATTCGAGCACGCATCCGCGTCATGGCCACGCGGCGTTCTACCCGATCACCAACTTGAGAACCCAAGGTTTCATCCGTGTCGGAGGAACTCTCTAGCGCACCGGCTGCGGATACATATTCTACTACATCTTCTTTAGTAATTCTTCCATCCTTTCCGGTACCAGGAATGGAAGCAATATCAATATCATATTCACGTGCCAACTTTCTAGCTGCTGGATTGGCGACAACTGCATTGGATTTAGGCGGAGGCGAATCGGCCTCTATTTGCGTTTTAGACGTTTTATGGATGCCTGATTCCTTGGGGGCAAAAGCGTCTTCCTCAATCCGTGCGATCAGTTCATTACTAGCTACCACTTCACCTTCAGCTTTCAAAATTTGCATGAGCTTACCGCTAGCAGGAGCAACCACCTCAAGTACCACTTTGTCGGTTTCTATCTCTACGATTAACTCGTCACGTTCTACCGACTCACCTTCACTCTTATGCCAGGTAGAGAGCGTTCCTTCCTGAATTGATTCGGGATAATTCGGTGCCTTGATTTCTGCTGCCATGACTTATGTCCTAGTCGATATTAATATTTAATGCTTCATTTACAAACTGCATCTGTTCTTCTTTATGCGCAGACATATATCCTGAAGCTGGCGCTGAGGATCCTTGACGACCGACAAAACTGATTTCCAAGCCGGGGTCGCGGCGCGTCAGGGCATTTCTCATGTGATGCTGACTGCTGTACCAAGCACCCTGATTCATTGGCTCTTCTTGGCACCAGAGAACCTCCTGCAGATTTGTCATCGAATCAAGCACCAAATCAAGCTCCTCATGTGGAAACGGATACAACTGCTCCAATCGAACAATTGCTATGTCCTTAATAGCGTTCGCTCTGCGCTGTTCAAGCAGATGGTAGTAGACTTTACCCGAACATAAGATCAAGCGCTTAACGCTTGGTGGTTCAATTTCATTTTCCGAAATAACAGCCTGAAACCCGCCAGAAGAAAGCTCTTCAAGAGTGGATGTTGCTTCCTTATGACGAAGGATCCATTTAGGACTCATGACGATAAGTGGGCGCCTCATGGGACGGATTGCTTGACGCCTGAGCAAATGGAACATCTGAGCAGGTGTTGTAGGGATACAAACCTGCATATTGTGCTGAGCGCATAACTGCAAAAACCGCTCCAGACGGGCAGAGGAATGTTCTGGGCCTTGACCCTCGAATCCATGTGGAAGAAGCATGATAAGACCTGAGAGACGTGCCCACTTTTGTTCGCCGCTCGCGATAAATTGGTCTATTACTACTTGGGCTCCGTTTGCAAAATCACCAAACTGGGCCTCCCATATAACCAATCCTTTCGGGCTTGTTGTCGAATAGCCATATTCGAAAGCTAACACAGCCTCCTCGGAGAGGACTGAATCATATATTCTAAACTCGGCTTGATCATTACCAATGTTCTGCAAGGGAACAAATTCCTCCCCATTCTCTTGGTTTATGATGGCAGCATGACGATGCGAAAACGTACCCCTCTTTACATCTTGCCCAGTGAATCTTATCGGATAGCCCTGCTTTACTAGCGTGCCGTAAGCCAAAAGTTCTGCCATACCCCAGTTCAATGGCATGTTTTCTGTTGCCATCTTTTGACGATCATCATATAACTTTGCAACCTGTCGTTGTACCAAGATACCATCGGGTATTTCATTAATTTTTTGCGCAATATCCCTTAGGACAAAGTAATCAACTTTTGTATCACCTTCAGTTCGCCAGTGATGATTTAGATAGGGCTCCCAATTGACAAACAAAGTCTCGTCTGGCTCGCTTACAAGGTTATGAACCACAAAGTCACCACGATCTAGGCTCAAACGGTAGTGATTATTCATGTCATCTGACTGTTCTAGGGTGACAACACCCTCTTTGATAAGCTTTTCGGCATACAAAGATCTGGTCGTTGGATGCTGCCTAATTGCTTGATACATTAGAGGCTGGGTTGCTGAGGGCTCATCCGTTTCATTGTGTCCACGCCTTCTATAGCATACTAAATCAATGACAATATCTTTACCAAATTCATATCGATAATCGATGGCCAACATAGCGGCAAACATAACTGAATCAGGGTTATCTCCATTGACATGAAGTATTGGTGCCTGCACCATCTTGGCGATATCGGTGCAATA
>MDTD01026471.1_pt1 | contig 28065 bp, 23 predicted proteins | sample 811221 | NCBI WGS metagenome assembly MDTD01 (sample SAMN05326646, study PRJNA326480) | marine metagenome | isolation source: seawater | place: Pacific Ocean: South West | collected 2011 | reverse complement strand
GAACTCCTAACTCCAGAGAGTCCAAATTCTCAAAATAGGTCAACTGACCATCAAGGGCTTTTTGAATAATGAGAGGAAAGAGAATCTGGCTCAGTGTGAAGATCATCAGCGCACTGATCGCTATAATCACCCAGCGCCTATAAGGTTTCATGAAACCCAGGAAACGCTTGGTCACCTCATGATTAAAGCCCGCCCCAAACATGTCTTCTTCGCTGACCTCAGGAGGAGGGGCAGCCGCTCCTGGGGGTAAGGCATCCTGGGCCAGGTAGCGGTTCATCCAAAGCAGTGCTTTTTGGCTCATCTGATTACTCAGTCTAGGGTTTGTAGTTGATAGAGCCGTGCATAGTTGCCCTCCTGCTTCATCAGTTCTTCGTGGTTTCCTCTTTCCAGGATTCTTCCATCTTCCATGTAAACAATCTGATCAGCATGCATTAGTGAAGCAACACGATGAGAGATGATAATGGTCAAGCGCTCAGCTGCGCCTTCCTTGAGGGCTTCGCGAATCTTCTTTTCGGTGCCTGCGTCGACTGCAGAGGTGGAGTCATCGAGTATCAGGATATGAGTCCTAAGTAGCAGCGAGCGAGATATGTTCAGTCGCTGCCGTTGACCACCAGAGAGAGCCAATCCTCGCTCTCCAATCAGTGTGTCGTATTCTTGTGGTAACTTGGCAACGTGTTCATGAAGTTGGGCACGCTCTGCTGCAGAGACGACATCTGGTTTAGCTGCCCAAGGATCACCGTAGAGTACGTTATTGCTCACAGAAGATGTGAACAGGAAGGTATCCTGCTGAACGAGGCTGATAGATTTTCGAAGAGATTTCAGCGAGTAGTCCTTCAGTGGGTAGCCATTGTAGAGAATTTCCCCAGCAGCAGGTTCATGGAAGCGTGGAACCAATTGGACTAGGGTACTCTTGCCACAGCCTTGAGGGCCTACGATTCCGAGTGTCTTGCCGGGCTGAATTTCTAGCGAAATATCTTTGATCACCTCCGGCTGATTTTCGCCGGGATAGTGAAAAGAGACATTACGGAATTCCAAAGAGCCCAAATCTTCTAACTCTAGAGCGCTCTCAAGCTCATCTACATACTCAGCGGAATCCAGAACCCGAAACAGACGCTCCCCGCAGGAACTGGCGCGAGAAAAGGAGTTGATCAGCATGCCAATCTGCCGCACGGGTTGCTGGAGAATGGTCATGAAGGCAAGGAAGGCGGTCAGCATTCCCAGACTGATTTCCCCATCTCGGACTTGCTGCCCTCCAAACCAGAGCACCAGCGTCATTGAGGTGAGGAAGGCCAGCGACATCATCGAGTCATTGGAAGTGCGGATGAAAATTTGCCTGTCAAACAACTCTAGCGCCTTGGCAGCGGCTTCGTCATATTTCTTTAACTCATGATCCCGTGCGTAAAACGCTCGCACAACTCGGATTCCGTTGAGGTTTTCATCCATCACCTTGGTCAGCAGTGAGAGGCGCTCTTGAATCTGCAACCAGTTTTTGCGGAGTCCCAGACTAGAGAGCGTTCCTCGCCAAACAAGAACTGGTACAAAAGTCAAAGAGATGATGGTCAGGAAGAGATTTGCTTCCAGCATCAGGGTCAGCCCACCTCCTAGCAGAGTCAGCAGGAAGAAGATTCGCAAAAGCCCAGTGTTGATGAATATTCGGACACCCTCGATGTCTAGAATACCAAGAGTAATCAAGTCGCCCGTGTGCACATGGTCATGATAACCGAAGGAGAGCTTGGATAGCTGCTCAAAGTACTTCATCCTAAGTTCATAGCCCATGTACTGGCCAATAGCTTCCCCCAAAAACGAATGCAGAAAGCCGAAGATGCCACGAACTGCTGCGATCGAGAAGAGGATTAGTGCAGTCCAGTAGAGTGGACTTAGATCTGTATTTGGATCTTGACCCACAGCCTCTAAGAGTGCGCTGGCTTGATCAACTGCTTGCCCCAGAAATTCTGGAATCATCAATTGTAGTGCAGCTCCAGTCACGACCGCAACAATGGCTACCGTCAACTGAAGTGGGTTTTTCAGTGAAAGCTGCAGCACCCGGTAGATGATGCGAACAAAAGAATAGGGGTCTGAGAAAACAGAATTCACAGGGCTAGAAGTGGCTAGGGGCTTTAGTGACAGTGTGATACAATTAAGTTTCAACTGGGTTCAGGAAGTGGGGTGCGCGTTCTTGCTTGAGGAGAGGCGGATATGGGGTCACAACGCCTGGATAATCTGCAGGCTCAAACGACAAGGCTTCCAACTTTAATATCTCAGAATTACGCTTTTTTTAAGATTTAGTCCACCACGTTTTGAAAATTTGAAATAACTTTTGCCTAGTCTTTGGCAGCAATAGAGTGGATCAGTTGAGTCTTTTTTCTGGCCCTCGAAGGGCTCGGTGCTTTAGAGAGAGATTTGGTTCAGTGGCAGAAGCCTAGGGGGGCCATGGAGTTAGGGATTATTGGTCTAGGCTCTCTGCTTTGATTAAAACTACTTAGTTTTTCAGAATCACATGGATTTTTAATATTCTACTGCTGGTCTAGGTGTTTCTGCTCCTCGTAGCTCAATCAAATTACCTCCCTCATCTTCCACTAGCTGAACTATCACTCGCTGTTTTGGGCGGCTTCAGTGTCTTGCTAATGGCTCTTTGTAAATCCCTCTTGCCTGTGCACAATAGCTCTAATCGTGATTGGATCCAGACATCTATTTACCTACGTAATCAGATTAACATTATCAAAGTTGTACCGATCATTTCAGCCGCCAAAAAGGTGACTAAAGAGCCAGATGAGGGCTTAAACTAAACTCCATCTCTCTTCAGTTTTCAAATTTCCATCAGCGCCCTCAGTCACTATTTTCTGCACTTCCACATTCAACGGATCATGACGTCTGGTAAATGGTCTCCATTGAGAAAAAATTGGGTCAATAGGCTGGATGAAGGATTGTTTACAAAGCAAAGTAATCCAACGAATCACATCTGTTAAGGAAACCAAGTAGGCTTAGAACTTCATACCAAATTGACGGTCTAAGGACTCGGCCAAGGCTTCAACACGTTCAGTTGTGATGGGTTGAAGGGGAGGCCGCAGATTTCCCCATGAAGGTTGCTCCAACTGGCGGGCTAACAGAGCTTTTTGAGCAGGAATTGGGGCATATTCTTGGAAGAGCTTGCGGATAGAGCAGACACTTTCGTGTTTAGCTGCAGCTGCCTCCCATTGACCAGCGTGACACAGTGAGATCACTTCAGCGATTCGGGCACTGTTGAGGTTAGCCGTTGCCGAGATGCAGCCAGGAGAACCGATACGAATGGCTTCAATCACGGGTAGTTCGGCACCTGGGTAAACAATCAATCCATCGATCTCTAGCAAAGCTTTGGTGTGCTCCCAGTTCCCGGAACTGTCCTTGATGCCCACAACCACTTCAGGAAATTTATTATGCAATCGCGTGACGAGGGGGATTGATAGGCCCACGCCGCTAACCTGTGGAATGTGATAAAGGTAGATTTTCAGTCGATAATCATTGATGGCCTCAATGAGGCGGACAAAGTAATCAAAAAGTCCCTGATCGTTCATTCTCTTGTAATAGAAGGGTGGTAGGATCATTACCCCGGCACAGCCCAGTTCCATGGCATGTCGACACAACTCTACTGTATCAGGTAAGTTGCAGAGCCCTGTCCCTGGTATCAATACGGCTGGATTCACGCCTGCTTTCGACAGCCCCTCCAAAGCCGTCTTTCGTTCTGCTGAACTCACCGAGAGCGCCTCTCCTGTTGTCCCGAAGGGAGCCAGTCCTACGCAACCACTACTAAGAAGCCGATGCGCAAGTACATTGAATTTTTCCTGATCAACCGTTAGACGGTCGTCAAAGGGTGTGAGAATCGGAGCGATGAGTCCTTTAATCATGTGAGTCCTTTTGGAAAATTATCAATCTCTGCAAAAAAGCTATTCTATCGGTGCTGTTAAGAGCTGTTTGAGGGCAAGATACCTTCAAACAAGTTTTTCTGAGCCATCAGTTTGGGGACAATGAAATCTACCAACACCCTCACTCTTGCGGAGCGTCTCAAATCCGCATTGATGAGCAGCCAGAGTCGATCTCTAGTTTCAGTCGGCTCTGATACCCTCCGCAAATCTGTATTTTGGTCTCCTACGAAGCAAGGAAGGAAACCTTGGGCTTTTGAAGCTTTTAGAGCAGATAACATTCCTGCCACTCCCTGAACCTGTAGAATCTCTCTTTTGGCAATGGCTTCTTGTTGCTGCCGAATAACCTGATTTCTAGCCATGCCCATATGTCTTAGCCAGGGCAAATCTGCACCCTTTGTAGTTCTGGAAGCATATCTACACCAAGCTATGCCAGCTAGATTGCGTCCCACAGCATTTTCCGAAGGTTGTGAGGTCGCCCGAAAGGCAATATCCGTACTTCGCTCCAAATCCAGCAAGCTATCATCAGGTAACAAAATCACATGAACATGTTCGTGTTCTTCTGAGAATGCTACCAAGTGAGGTGTTATCAGAGAAACCATTGCTTGGGGCAGAGTGATTCGGACTTCTCCTGCTACGTGTTGATCATGGCCCATTACTGTACGAAAAGCAGCGAAGATTGATTCTTCAACTTCTTTTATGTGTGAAAGCAATGCTTCTCCTGCATTGGTGAGACGATAGCCTCGGGGACCTTTTTCAAACAGGGAGATCCCGAATCCCTCCTCAAAAGATTTTAGCCGCCGATGTATGGTGGCTACATTCAATTTCAGTTCATCTGCCGCGCCAGTGAGCGTCCCAGTTTTGGCAACTGCCAGAAAAAGTCGCAGATCATCCCATTGCTTCATTTTGTAATTTTGCAAATCTATTTTGATTAATTAACTATTTATTTTTGAAAAATGTAGGTTTAGCATAATTTTTATTTTTAGAACATCAATGCAAAGATCCGTTGGAAAATTTGCTGTTTGCTAAACAACCAAGGTCAAGGAGAGATTAAATGAAGAAGATGCTACTTGTGTTTTTGGCCACGATCGGCTTTATCCATCTCAGTGGATTCTTTGGAGCTCAAGCAACCACCCGTTATCAGCTGGATGCCACTCACTCCACGGTAGGTTTTACAGTTAAATACAAGCTCTTCAGCACAGTCCGGGGAAAATTCAACGATGTCCGAGCTATAGCTGAAATTGACGAGGCAACGGGAAGCTTGAGTGCGGTACGTGCAGAAATCAAGGTGGCTTCCGTCGATACCGATAACCCCAAGCGGGACGGGCATTTGAAAAGCGATGACTTCTTCAATGCTCAGCGTTTTCCAAATATCACCTTTGAGAGCACAAGTGTGAAACTAGAAGGTAACGGAGAGTACAGCGTAAATGGAATACTGACGATTCGTGATGTCAGTAAGCCGATAACCCTTGAGGGAAAAATGCTGGGGAAAATACCAGGCAGAGTTGCGTTTGAAGCTTCTGGTCAGATCAACCGCCAAGATTTCAATGTTACTTGGAACAAAGTCTTGCAGGCAGTGGGCGGGCTGATGGTTTCTGATGAAGTGGATCTAAATATTGAGGTTGCGCTGTATGTTCCCAAAGGTTGAAAAAAACCTTTCAGCAACATGGTTTCAACTCAATCAGCAACATGAATTGATTCACAACTCGCAACAGTTGGAGCACACTTTAGTATGCCTGATTGTTAACGAATGTCTTACCAGCAGTTTTTATGCTGACCGATTAGAAAATCAAATCTTGCCAACATACCGATTTCAGCGTCGTAGCTGACGAATAGTGTGCCTCAAATTGGTTCATGACTCGGCAACACTCGGTTGATATCTTGGCAGATAAGGTAGAGTAGTTACACCCATTATAATTTGGGCTGCTATGAAAGTTTTTGTAAGTGATCAATGCACTCAGCGTAAGGGATTTGGAGCCATGTTTGGGAGAATCCCCCAACTTGGTGGAGACTACGAGAAAATAGGTGCTACTATCTCAATCGTACCTTCGCCGAAATAACAAATTCTGCTAGTAGTTGAGCGCCAGCTTGGTTACTAGCGCCAAGCAAGGTTCCAAAGGCTACACTCAGTTGTGATTGATATACTATGAAAAGTGCGAGAGCAAAGAAGAGTGAAAACCATGAAGTTAATCAATTCCGGCCAACTGTCCAAGAGTAATGGGTTTGATGGGTGAACGTACCCGAAAATAGCCAACATCAGCTGGAGAAACTTGGCGTTCATCAGCGATGATCTCAGAGACAGTCAGTCCACACATCCTCCCCTGACAGGGGCCCATTCCACAACGAATCATCGGCTTGACTCGATCAGGGCTTAGGGCACCCAGGCGCACAGCATCCCGGATCTCACGAACGCGGACTTCCTCACAGCGACAGACCAATGTCTCCTCATTCTGCGGGACTAGCCATGGACGTCTTGGTGGGAAAAGTGTGTCGAGGAAAGGACGAATCGCCAATTCCTGATTCTGTCTGTTGAGTAAAGGAACTGCTAGAGCAGTCTGTTTGGATGAATCGATCTTGCCCAGAACTCTGGCAGTTTCCAGAGCCGCTAGTCGACCGGTGAGCACTGAATTGGCTGAGCCGCAGACGCGACCAGAATCTCCAGCTACAGCAACATTTTCAATGCTAGTATTGCCCCATTGATCAAGGACGGGTTCCCAGTAGCGTTGCTTCTCGTACCATGCGTGCTCACAACCAAGCTGTCGGGTGATCTGTACGTTGGGAACCACACCATGATGCAGGAGCAGGAGGTCTACAGGCAGCTCCTTCCAGGTAGCAGATCCTTGCTGGAATCGCACTTTTTCCAGGTGTGCCTCGCCCTGTGCTACTATTGCTGTGACACCAAGGTGAACTTTCGCTCCAGAAGTGAACATTTGCCAGAGCATAGCGATTCCCTTGCGAAGATAACCATGTCCTCGTAAGGCCCCGGGCAAGTAGGGTAGTGCATGAAAAGGTGCGAGATGTGGATTTGTATCCAGATAGGCCGCAATTTTGACTCCAGCATCAAGCAAGCGGCAGGCGATCAACAATAACAGCGGTCCACTACCCAGCAAAACGATTTCACCACGGGGCAACAAACCAGAGCTTTTGTAAAGTACGTCTGCTGCAGTGCAGGCCAGCACACCGGGAAGTGTCCAGCCTGGGAAAGGCATCGGTCGCTCCATGGCACCAGTGGCAATCAGGATGCGTTGAGCATGGCATGTTTCCGAAGGTCCTCCATCCTGTCCAATATGGTATAGCGTCAAATCCGAATCAATTTGCCAGATTGATCGGCCTGGCTGATACTTGGCTTTAGAGGAGCGGAATCTTTGAGTCAGTTCAAAGGCCTCCTGATAATCAGCGTCCAGCTGATGGAATTCACCTGGACGCTGTTCCTTCAGATCTTCTATATTTCTATAGATTTGACCCCCAACAGTTGGTTGTTCATCCAGCACCAGTACATTTAGTCCATATTGGCAAGCTTCGACAGCCGCAGCCATGCCAGCAGGGCCTGCTCCGATGATTACGTAGTCATACTTTGGTAGACTCATACACGCTCCCCTTTCTTCAGTTGACGCTGGATCTTCATACCCTCACGAACTTGGATCATGCAGGATTGTTGGTTGGGCTGGCCATCGATTTCAAGCAGGCAGTCAAAACAGATCCCCATCATGCAGAAGGCTGCTCTGGTTTCTCCGCTGACCGCCGAATTTCGCAGCGTCAGGTAGCCTTCTCCCATCAGTGCTGCAGCAACGGTTTGCCTAGGGGCCACTTGGTAGGTCTGCCCCTCAAAGGTGATTTGAATTGTCTTGGCAACATTAGGCGGTGGCTGGAACATCAAACCTCGCAGAATCAAAAACCTCAAACATCGGTTGGGTTTGGCCGGACAAAATCCAGTCGACCAGGTAATTGCTGTGAATTGAAGCCAGACTTACCCCACTGTGACTGGTTACAGCAAAAGCTCCAGGACAACTTTGTGACTCCACATAAACTGGTTTTTGGTCCGGTGTGAGCACGCGCAGGGATCCCCAGCTGCGGATCAATTGTAGATTTTTCAGGGTCGGAAAGACTGTCAAGGCGTGGTTGGCAATGTCTTGCAAAATACCGTTGGTAGTACTGAGGTCGTAACCGACTTCTTCGTGGGAGGCTCCGAACATGAAGCTTCCATCGAAATTTTGGCGGATCCGGCCCGTGGCGAATGGGAAAAGCTGATCAGTTTTTTCTGTCACGAGCACTTGCCCACGTTGAGGTCGCACGGGCACCCTGATGCCCACCAGAGCAGACAACTTGGTGGTAGCTAGGCCACTGGCGATAACAAGTTTTCTGGTCGAGAATTTTGTTATATTGGTCTGAATCAGGAAACCATCTGTGTTATGCTCAATCGTCTGTACATCTGCACTTGGGAAGAATTGTCCCTTGAGTTGAATAAAGGCTTGATGCAGTGCGCGCAACAAATGCAGGGGGTTGGCAAAGCCGTCGTGGGGACAAAAGGATGCTCCAGAAACCATTGGTCCCAAGGATAGTTTGGGGATCATATTCTGTAACTCATCCCGGCTGATCATCTCACAGTCATAGGTGCCTGTCAGGGATTGGGTTCGCATCTCTTCGAGGAATGTACTTCGCTTGCTGTATTCTTCCTCTCCCACACAAATTTGGAAGCCACCAGTTCGATGATAGTACTGAGGAATGCCGGTCTGGTCCTCAAGCTTTTTTGCAAAGTTTGACCACAGTTCTATGGCTTCCTGGCTCCACTGCGCATACCGTGGCATGCCGTGTCCCTTACCCTGTAGCCATACAAGTCCGAAATTTCCTCGAGAAGCCGTTAACTGAAAATCCTCTCGATCCAGCATGAAGACTGAGGCCTTTTGTGCTGCCAGCCCGTAGGCCACAGCGGCTCCAATTACACCGCCTCCGATTACTACTACATCGGGGTTCATTGTTTTCATGGTGATGCTTCTGTTAGTTGATTAGTCTGATTGAACTCCTCCAAACGGACACAGTGTGTTTGATGAGGCTTGTGATCGTCCGGTTTTAGTTGCAAAAAGGCTTGTTGACAAACTGTTGTTACGTTTGGACAACAAGGTGAAAAGCGAGGTCCAAGAGGTAACCGATTAATCGGACAGGAGCCCTCTCCACGAATGGTTGATAATGGACGAGTGACGCAGGGATTAGACACTGGTACTGTATTGATAAGGCCCTGGGTTTAGTGGTGCTGGGGATCGCGGATGATCTTCCATGTCCGTTCCATCTCTACAGCTTGGTTCAAACACATGATCATAAATCGGTCTGCAGTGTGTACAAGAATCGATAGATCACGCGAGATATAAAAATAGAAAATGCCATTGCGAATATTATTGATAACTTAAATTATCAAGATTTATCAAAGTCTTTGTTTTTTTCCAAAGGCTCACTATTAAAATCAGTCCAACTCCCGTCTTGATTATTGGAAGGGTCGTAATTCAGGGTTTGTACTGGGCTTTCCTGACGAAAGATTTTGTTGTCTTGGTTGGTGATAGCTGTCATTACACCATTGTATTGAGGTTCTTCTCTGGCGAATCTTAGACCTTTGTTGAAGGTAGAGAAAGTTGGGACCTTCAAAGATTACTCAACAAGGTTAAATTGTGAACATTTCTTTGACTTGGTTGATCAATTCCTTGTCGACTTCAATTTTGATGTGGTCACCTATTTTATAGTTAACGGTGATGTAATCTAGGTGATAAATAGCAATTATAAGAAAAAATCACTCTTCATAACTTGCTCCCAGGTTTTGTTAAACTCATCTGCTTTGCCCATTTGAAGTCCTGTTTTAGGTGTTCTTAAAATTCGGATGAAGTAACACCGGACATCATCACTAACTAACTGGTTATAACTAGTGAACTACTGATTGTCTTCTGCTTTTTGTCTCTGAAAGCCAAAGCAACATAGCCAGGTTAGATGAAAAAATGGAGCAGATTACGAGGAGGTGGATTAAAAGCCTTGGGGAAAGATGCTGGAAGAGATAAATTATTTATCAAGAGAGAGTGTTACGCATCACACATTCATTGTAGTTAGCATTGCTGCTCATGACTGATGTACAACTCATGGAACAAGCACTTAATTGGCTAAGAAAGAGGACAGCGATGCTGAAAAGTAGGATTCTCATAGTTCTCCATAGGGGAAGGAGTCACTGGCAAGGCATGCTGCATCCAGTTTAAATCGAGTGATAAATTATTATTTGTTCATTCAAGAACTAGGCGAGCTTAGCTTTGGGATTTTTTGCAGCTTCTGCAATGAGTTCTTCTATCCTGTTCTCAGGTAAGATCGAGCCAATGAAAGCAAGTCCAACCACTTTTTCTTCTTCAACCTTGAAGACTCGGGTGACACGGGAGGAAATTGGCAAGCATGGTTTATGACCTGCCTCAGTTCTCAGAAAAAAAGTTAGTCGTACATGAGCAGAGGGGTTGAGCAGTTGTTTGCAGAGAATGCGGCACCCTGCCAAGCTCAAGTCAATCACCTTTACGTGCGATACCCGTTGGCCTTCTTCCATCTTGGCCAGCAGTTGGACACGGTATCTAGGATGTACACGATGTTCTTTTTTCAAAGAGGCCTCCTGTCAGCAGCGCTAAAAATTTAGGTGTGTTGTGAGATTTCTAAAATTCTGGTTCGATCTTAGTTTATCTTATTGTGGTTCAACGAGTGTGTTAAACGAAAAACTTTTGACCAGAAGACTAAGCAGTATCCTGATTGTTGCCAAAATTATGCAAGATTTCTGAGTAGCTTGATGAACAAAAGATCATGATATTTCAGGGAATTCATGATGTTCCAGCCACTCAGTTTTCTGCAATCGATAGAGTATGTACCTTTGCAAAGGATGATTTATAGATAAGTTAGCATAATCAAAAGTATCTTCAGGACTACACCCCATACCAATTTTCTGCATCACCCGGACGGATGGATGATTTAACGCTGTCGTGAATGAAACAATTTCAGATAATCCCAAATCAAGAAAACCAAAGCGCAAAACATATTTAGTTGCCTCTGGCGCTAGCCCATTACCCCAGAAGCTCTTGTGAAGCCTCCAACATTTCAACAGCTGCTGCAAAACGGGCTGAAAAGGGAACCTTCATCAAACCACACCAGCCCGCAAATGCGTTACTATCGTTTAGGTGTGGTGCAAACAAGGAAGATTCGTTTTTCTGGTGGTGCGCAATGATCCTTTGCAGCAGAGCAGCACTTTCGTCAGAGTTCAGAGTTGATAGGAAATAAGGCACGAACTCGGGGTCCGCGTTCAGTCTGACTAACTCCGAAAGGTGTGATTGTGAAAAAACAGTCAATTTCAGCCGGCTCGTGAAAGGTGAATGATTCATACATCATTCTTTGCAGCACAGAAAGATTTAGTAGTATTGACTACTTAAACACAAATTGCATTTTCCATATGATCAATAATTTTCAGTTTTCAAACTTTTTAGTCCACAAATGGGGACCCGTATGGATCTGAATCTGGAGGGAAGCAAGATAATCGTGTCGGCAGGAGGTTCTGGTATTGGTTTAGCCATCGTCCAGGGATTTCTTGCTGAAGGAGCAAAGGTAGCGACCTGTGATATCAGCCTAGATTTGGTCTCTCAGTTGAGACAAAATTATCCAGAAGTTTACTGTAAAGAAGTAGATGTCGCCGATGCTCAGGCAGTTCAAAAATTTACACAGTCTGCTATTGGACAACTTGGGGGCCTGGATTGTTTGGTCAACAATGCTGGCATTGCCGGGCCAACCTCCCCAATCGAAGAAATTCAGCAAACAGACTGGGAGCGGTGTCTTTCGGTTTGTCTGAGCAGTCAATATTTTTTCACAAAGGCAGCTGTCTCATCTCTTCGGAAGAGTAAAAATTCCTCCATCATCAATATCTCCTCGGCAGCTGGAAAGTGTGGCTTTGCCTTCCGCACTCCCTACTCGACGGCTAAGTGGGGGGTGATCGGTCTGACCAAGTCATTAGCTATTGAATTGGGGCCTGATCAGATTCGCGTCAATGCGATCCTCCCTGGTTTGGTATCTGGAGAGCGGCAGCAACAAGTGTTGACGGCTAAAGCTGAGAAAAGGGGTGTCTCCTTTGAAGAAATCGAGCAAGAAGCTTTCTCTTATACCTCCATCAAGTCCTATGTCACCCCACAGGACATTGCTAACCAAGTGCTCTACCTAGCTGCAGAGAAAGGGAAATTAATCTCTGGCCAAGCTATCTCAGTAGATGGTGACACTCGTATGCTGGCCTAGAAGTTGACCTGATTCCCTCCTTTGAGTTGCAGCATTTTCCTGGCTTCGTCTGGAGTAGCCACGTCTACCGAGAGACCTTCCAAGACCTTCCGGGCCTTTAAGACTTGCTGAGCGTTACTTTCTGCCAAGATACCTTTGGATAGCCAGAGAGAGTCTTCCAATCCGACCCGTACTGAACCACCTTGCGCTGCAGACATGGCTGCAATTTGCATCTGCGAACGTCCAGTTCCAAGTACCGACCAGACATATTGATCACCAAACAGTCGGTCTGCTGTTCGTCTCATGTGAGCCACATCTTCAGGATGGGTTCCGATTCCTCCCAAGATACCAAATACTGTTTGAACCAGTATTGGCACTTTGACTAGTCCACGATCCAGAAAATGAGCAAGATTATAGAGATGGCTTGTATCATAGCACTCAAACTCGAAACGTGTGCCGCTGGAAGAACACGTCGTCAAGATCTCCTCAATATCTTGAAATGTGTTCCTGAACACCAGATCACGACTATTTTCCAGGTGCTGTCGTTCCCAGTCATGTTTAAAGTCGCTGTAGCGTTTAAGCATCGGATAGAGCCCAAAGTTCATTGATCCCATATTCAGAGAAGCCAGCTCTGGTTGAAGCTCCTTGGCAGGAGACATACGCTGGGCCAGGGTCATCTGGGGTGCACCTCCTGTTGTGATGTTGATCACTACGTTACAAGCCTGCTTGATTCGGGGTAGGAACTTCAGAAAGGCTTCTGGAGTTTGATTAGGACGTCCGTTTTCTTCATCGCGTGCGTGGAGATGAATGATGGAAGCCCCAGCTTCTGCTGCAGCAATCGCAGCTTTGGCAATTTCATCAGCAGTCACCGGTAGATGTGGGGACATCGATGGGGTATGGATTGCTCCAGTGGGAGCGCAAGTCAGGATTGCTTTTTGAGTCATCGGACATTCTCCTGGCAGGAAATTGTTGGTTTACCTGCGATCAAACGCCATCAGAGACATCGATGCAAGGGTTTTGTGGACCTGATTGGCCCCAGATGATGGTGATTGGCTCTGTTCATAACGCCAAATTAATTTGAAAAGCAATTGAAAGTCTGCATCTGTAATTGAGATTTTCTGGAAAATGTCTAGATTCTCGTAGTCTTCAAGTTTAAATTGATAATAATTTTTTGATCCAAAAATATATCGATATTTCTGTTGAAGGTTCAGCATGTCAACTCGCCCATCACTAGATTTCAAGCGTCTGAATCACTTGGATAACTTGCTGAGCAACACTATCGGAAAACCAGGACAATTGCCTGGTGTACAAGTTTTGGTCTGGCGCCGAGGAGATTTATCCTATTTCCGTTGGGCGGGGTTACGAGATATCGAGAGAGGATTGCCGATAGAACAAGACACGATCTTTCGGATCTACTCGATGACTAAGCCAATTGTCAGTGTTGCTTTGTTGATGTTACTTGAAGAAGGCCGGTTCCGCTTGGATACGCCTGCTTCGGAACTCTTGCCAAAGTTCTCTGAGTTGGAGGCGTATGCAGGAATGGATGAAAAGACCGGGGAAATGAAGACAGAAGCCTGTAAACGCCCAGTGACGATTCATCAGCTTTTGACCCACACTTCAGGGCTAACCTATGAAATGCACGCGGAGCATCATCCAGTAGCCAAGTTGTATAAACAATCTTCTGCAGATAGAGCTCCATTAAGTCTTGAGGAGATGGTCAATCATTTAATGAATTTTCCGTTGGCTTATCAGCCGGGTACTCGCTGGCACTACAGCGTGTCGACTGATGTATGCGCTCGCCTAGTTGAAATTATTTCAGGACAACCAATCGATTGTTTTCTTCAGCAGCGCATCTTTGATCCTCTAGGAATGAAAGATACGGGCTATCACCTACCTGTTCAGAAACTATCACGTCTGGCTGAACTCTACAGTATTGCTGATTGGTTTGATCCAAACCTTACACCAGAGATCCTTGAGAGGGCTTCACAAGAAGGAGGTCAGCTCCAACTTTTGAACAGCTTTGAACCAGAGATTTATAAAGCTCCACATAACTGCCTTCGTGGTGGCCATGGGTTAGCTTCTACTGCTTTGGACTACCTGAAGTTCGCGCGCATGTTGTTGCAATACGGCAATTGGGAGGGAGAGCGTCTGCTGAGCCACAAGACCATTGAGCTAATGCGTATCAACCATCTTTCGGCAGAGCTATTCCCATTGGAAATTTGCAACAATCCACTCAAAGGTGAGGGTTGGGGCTTGGGTGTTTCTGTCAACATGGGCCCTGCACAAAGCATGTGCCTGGGAACTAAGGGGAGCTTTGGTTGGGCTGGCTTGGCTTCTACGAAGTTCTTAATTGATCCACAAGAAGAGCTGATTTTGATACAGATGGGGCAATTGATTCCTCCTCCGGAACACTTGTTTTTTCAGTATCTGCGGAATGTTGTCTATCAGGCTTTGACACCCTGAGAGCTGGGGCACAGCTTAGATCCGCTATATTACCTTCGATTCACAATTGACATAATCAAAGAGGGTGATTATTTTGCGGACAGAATTTGGCACTTTTCAACCTGCTGAGGGGAAGTTAGCTTATGAAGCGATCAGATTTTACATTAGAGAGGGGACAATCGCGTTCTCGCAACGCTCTTCCCTTGCAGCGCCTGAATATGCCTGTGGATCATAATGTTTCATTGAAAAATTATACTTCTGGTCGAACTACTCGGATACCTAAAGATCTTGGCCCTGCTCAGTCATTACAAGGTTTTGATCCCACATACAGAAACATCATTGATTACATTGTTCGAATTACATATCGAATTTGGGAAACCAATGACCGTGAGGTTGAGTACATCGGTGAATGCTATTCACTAGATAGCCAGGTGTTCGATGACTACGGGCTTCAACTCGGCAACCAAAAAATCATTGTCGATACCCACCACACAACATCTGCTTTCCCTGATATTATTCTAGATGCTGAAGAAGTGATCTGGGCAGGAAATGACCAAATTGGGTTCCATACGTCACACCTTACACGCATTAGTGGTACGAATACCGGATCAAGCAGATACGGTAACGCCACCGGTAAAACAGTAAATTTTTTGGTGATTGCAAACTGCGTGGCTCTTCAGAACGATATTTTTCTGGAGCACGTGCTTTACAATACTTCTGCAATGCTTCAACAGCTTGGTATTGACCCTTGGGAGGAGTCAGCTAGATTGGTAAAAAATCCTCCTGCCGGTTGGCCTCGTTCTCAGAAGAACTGGGATCAGCTTCGATCAGCAACCTCTCCTGCAATTCCAATTTCACAGGCGGAGCCAATTACAGGATTTGATCCAGATACCTTTACTCGTGAAATTCACGACAATATTTGGAATGGTAACCAGTCGGCAATTATAAATTCATATGCAGAGAATTTGTTGTTTGAGGGCGCGACTGAGCGCATTTTTTCTGGAAGAACAGCTTATCGACAATATGTGAACGAACTGCGTAGTGTTTTTCCAGACTTACAGTTGCAGGTTGATGAGGTCTATTGGATGGGCAATGAACTGGATGGGTGGCTCATTTCAACTCGTTGGAGCGCAGAGGGTACTCATTTAGGCAATGGGATTTATCGAAGCCCCTCTGGTAGGACTTGTCAAATGTGGGGAATCACTCAATGGCAGGTCCTCAATGGTATCGTCCAGAAAGAGTGGCAACTATTCAATGAACTAGATCTGATGATGCAGATCTTAGCGGACTAGCCCTAATCACGAGACTCCATGATTACTGAAGATCAACATTTTCGTTTCCAGCAGCAAGGATACATTGTTCTGGAGAAAATACTGAGTGAATCTGTTCTCACGTGGCTGCAAAGTCGTTGTGACGAAGCTGTGGATTGGAAAGCCAGTGGGATGCGCTCCTTAGGAATTGAGGAAGACGGTATCAACCTACTCGGCAAACGCTATTTTGTCAGTGGTTACCGGAAGCAGAACATTGAGCTAGATCGCTTTTTGTTTGGGGATGTGATGGCCGAAATTTCGAGTGGATTACTAGGTGAGACTGTCTATTTGCACAATGAGCAATTTGTTGTCAAAGGGCAGGACCAGCGTAGTCGCTTTGCATGGCATCAGGATAGTGGCTACTCAGTCTATCGAGGAGGAGCCGAATTACATGCTCCCTACCTAACCTGCTGGATTGCTCTGGACGACATGTCTGCGCAAAATGGAACCATCTCGGTGCTTTCCTTTGATGAATTCGGAGAAGGCCGACTAATGGAACACTGGTGGGATGAGGATGAAGCTGCAATGGTTGGGTACTCTGGAGAGCAACCGGGTTCATTGATGGAAGTGCCGGCCGGTTCGATTGTTTGCTTCTCCAGTTTTACAATGCACCGCAGCGGTATGAATCAAACAGAGCGACTACGTCGGAGTTATATTGTTCAGTACGCTTCAACGGCATTTGGCTTCCAAAATGATCCTCAAAGACGCTATGCTCCTTCTGGGGGTGTTGATTTCATCAAAGCAAGCCAGCGAGTGATTCAGCCAGAGCCCCTGCCTAATTGATTTGTTGAATGTTAGAGGTCGAAGCCTAAGACGTTGTTTAGCTTGTGAATGAGTGACTTCGAAGAGATTGCCAACTTTGATTTAGACTCACTTTAGCTAGGTGTTTTGCGATGTAACCGAGTGGTGTAATGCTGGAGTTGGCCGTTGAAAGATTCAACTTGGATCCTGAAGCACTTTATCTGATAGCGCAGAGTGCATGTTAAGAAATCCTCATTGACTCTAGGGGCCATCAGTCCTTTGGCCCAGTGTTGGTAGGTCGTTTAGTTGACGGCATTACTCTCCGCCAGTTCTGTTCTTTCCTTCACCACAGATCAAATCTAGGCCTTTGCCAAAAGTAGGATGGTTGGCAACCCAGATCCAGCATTTCGAATTTTTTGCTACAAACTGATTAGTCTATCGACTTTGATGTAGGAGCAAGCCTGTGTTTTTAGCCAGCTTTCTGTTAACTTTTCGAGAGTTTTGACTAACTATCGGGAACCTGTCTTGTGATGGACAAAAGTATTCTACCGGTTGAGAGACTTATGCAGGTAAATCACCATCTTTCTACTCAACTCCACAGACTTTACATTTCCTGCATCTTTTCAAACTCCTGCTGAACTGACTTATCTTTCGGAATACGAAACTTTTTGGTTCGGCTATGGTGTCTTGCTGAGTTGGATGAGCTTACATGTTTTTGAAGAATTTGCTCCCTGTATCTACGCACTTCGTTGGATTTCTTGAATGACCAAAAAAGCTGCCGGGCCCTTGCCATTGCTGCTTCAGGCAAGACAATAGGTGTTTCATAAGTTATTGGAAGCTTAATATTCATCGACTTGCGATCAATCCATCCCAGTTCCCACGGTGCTGCTAGCCAAGGCATCGGCAGTTCAGCCAACTCTGGAACCCATTGATGGATGAACTCCCCCTCAGCATCATGTTCTAAGGCTTGCTTGACTGGATTATAAATCCGGATTGTGTTGATCCCAGTCACTCCGGCCTGCATTTGAAATTGGGGATAGTGAATGCCAGGTTCAAAATCTAGAAAATACCGTGCTAAGTGCTCCACACCTGACTTCCAGTTCAATCTCAACAGATGAGTCAAGCAGGACACTAGGAGGGCCCGCATCCTAAAGTTCAGGAAGCCTGTTTGGGCAACACAACGCATGCAGGCATCCACCAGGGGAATACCGGTGCGCCCGTTTTGCCAAGCCAGCAGATGCTGCTCGTTGTTTCGCCAGGGAAAACTAAGATAGCCTGGATTGAGATCTGTGAACTCAATGTTGGGTTGGGTCTCAAACTTTTGAATGAAGTGACAATGCCAGTGCAAGCGATAGCCAAAAGCTCGAAAGGAATTGCGGGGACGCTGGACCTGCTGAAGTGCATGCCATATTTGCCGCATTGACAGGCAACCATAAGCAAGATATGGGCTCAGGCGACTGGTGTTTAAAGGAGACGTAAGTGGTTTGGAAATATGCCTAGAATAACCATATCCGCCTCCTTTGAGAAATTGATGCAAGGCCAATTGCGCCTGTTCCTCTCCACCCATTTGAAAATTTGAGTGTTTTTGATTGACCCCAATCGGCAATTGAGGTCCCTTTTGTTCTGCATACCACCTAGAATCCAGTTCAACTCCATGCCACTCGGACCAATCGACTTGATGCTGAGGTTGACTCATCTGGGTTTTCCACTGCTTGTCCCAGCCATCTCGGTTCAAACGCCGACGTTGAATACCATTGCAAGGAAATTCCACCCAACTAATTTCACAATCAGCAAACCACCGAGCTAGTCGTCGATCACGTCTATAAGTGATCTCCAGTCCGGTTTCTTCATAACTGTAAACCGTATTGATCCGAAATTTTTCAGCCAACAACATCCAGACTTCTTCACACTCACGATGAAAAAGGTAAAGCTTGACCCCACGATCCCGAAACTGCCGATAGCAATCCACAACCGATTCATAGAGAAAGCGCCAATGGCGGAGGTCGGTATGGCGGTCTTTCCAAAGAGAGGGTTCAAAGACGAAGAGAAGCAACACGGGTAAATTTTCCCTAGAGGCTTGCTCTAAAGCAGCGTGATCTTCCAAGCGTAGATCTCGTTTGAACCACACGACGTTGATAAGAGGCTTCATCTAGGTGACTAGAAAGGAAGAAAATGAATATTTACTCTGAGTTAATGGGAAAATCTGTTCTGAAACTGTGCCAAGCTTTTTTTGGAAAGAGAGTGGAAATGTGCTTCCAGAGATGTTTTAAGTAGATTTGTTTACAATTGATTGACGAAGTTGAGTATCAGAAGCCCATCCAAAGTAAAAATGTTTTAGAAATTTTAAAACCCTTTGCCAATAAGTTTTTAATGAGTGCCCAAGTCCAAAAACCAATGTCTCAAATACGCAAAGAACTTCGCATCAAGTTGTATCGTTGCCTAATTGATCCCAACATTTTGCGAGAACTTTCCAAGCCAAGCGACTTTCAAGGATTCAAGATGGCTCTTGGACACTTGGGATTATGGCTGCTCACCGGTTCGCTCAGTTTCTATTTTGCAATCGAACAGTTTTGGTTAGGATTCCTGCTGTCAATTTTCCTTCATGGGACAGTGGGTACCTTCTTCAGTGCCCCACAATACGAGCTGTGTCACGGAACGGTTTTTAAAACCAAGCAATTAAACTAGATTTTTCTAAAGATTTTTTCGACTCTGGGGACGCAAAATTTTCTTATCTACAAGATGAGCCACAGTTATCATCATCGTTTCACGCTCCATCCCATTGCTGATAAAGAAGTAGCACTGCCTAAGACACCATCCCTAAGAGTTCTGTATTTGCTTCAGTTATTTACTTTCAATATCACTGGTGGGTTTGAATCGAGGGGTTTGATCCCAACGATGCGTGGGCTTTTTTGGGTTGCTGCTGACAAGATGGAGCAACCCTACAACGAGTGGGGAGCAGAACTCTACGCCAAATTTCCGGAAGAGCGCTTGAAAGCAGTGTATTGGGCTCGATACCTGATTGCTGTTCACCTGAGCTTCGCACTCTTTACCGTGCTAATTGGCTATCCAATCTTGATTCTGATTGTTGCCTTGCATCCCTTTATTGGCAATTGGTTACGCTATTTTGTAGGGTCCCCGATGCACTGTGGACTTCGAAGTGATGTTTCAGATTTTCGAAAATGCGTTAGAACCATCACGCTAGATCCGATCTTAGAATTCCTGTACTGGCACATGAACTGGCACTTGAAGCATCATATGTTTGCAGCAGTTCCCTGCTATAACCTGAAGAAATTGTATGAAGCAGTCGCAGAAGATATGCCTAAACCCAGAACCTTGATCAGTTCCTGGAAAGAGATGTTAGAAGTTGTCAAACAACAGAAGACTGACCCAGCTTATGAATTCGACACGCCCGTCCCCCCACAAAGAACAAGAAAAGAGAAAAAGCAGCAACTTGAATTGGAAGCTTCCATTGGAGATCTAGCTCCTACCGCGATTGCCTGACCCGATTGGATTCAATCCCAATCGAGCCTCTTGGAGACACAGAACAGGGTGTCCAAAACAGTTTTACATCAGCACTCTTCACAGTAAGTTTAACCGGCGATTCGATTTTCTCCCCCTCAAAAAAAAAGCTTTGCTCCATGTCTATACCCCTATTGCTCACAGCCACAACCAATCCTGGCGAAACCATCAATGTAACAGTGAATTCTGTTGAAGATCGCCGTCAACAATACTTGAGTGCTCTGGAGTTCTATTTGGACTCAAAAGTATTTCAGAGGGTGATTTTCGCTGAAAATTCTGGCGATAACTTAGATTTCCTAATTCCTGTCAAAAAAAAGGCAGAGAACTTGGGGATTGAAATAGAACTATTGGAAAACTGCGGATCTAACGAATGGCCTGCTTACGGTAAGGGTCGTGGTGAATTATCAATTATTCAACAGGCTTTTAAGCGGTCCCAGTGGTTACAAAAAAAAAATGATCGAGCTCTGAAGATTACAGGCCGCTATATTATAAAAAATATTGATCGACTAACAAATGAAATTAATAGGATTTTAGCAGAGGTGATTTGTGATTTACGAGGCAATCTCTCTACCGCTGATTCCAGAATCTTTGTAGGGAGTAAAAGATTTATTGAGGAAGATTTTTTTCCAAAATTTGAGTTGATTGATGACCGACAGGAAATCTACCTTGAACATGTGCTGGCTCAAGCCGCTCATTTCAGCATGAGTAAGGGTTACAATTGGGAACTATTACCAGATTTGCCAATTATTGATGGAATAAATGGTACTACTGGAGAGAAAATAAGGATATCCCTTTCTAAGATAATAAGATATCAATTAAAGAAAAAGTTAGTGAAGTACTGAGAAATTAACTTGTTTACTTGGATAGGCTATTAACATAAAGAATAATGTGATTATATTCACTGATTAGCTCAAAATTTTTATTTTTATCTAAATTGTCCAAACAAGCTGTTAAATTTTCAATCATATATGCATTAGTTTCTTTTGCTAATAACCAATATTCTCTTCGCAAGGCAAGTTGGTGAAATCGGTCTGCTTGCTGCTCTCCACACGGATAGTTAGTAGAACCAGCAATGTAATTTACTTCCTTTTGTTGAAAATGAACTCCCAGTGAATTCTGAACTGCAACACCCTCTTCAAAATGATACTTCGTCTTTACCTCATTTAATTCCTGATGAATCTCGAAATGCTTTGATGTTGGCCAAGCGCTTTTTACTTCTTGGCCTATACTAGATGGTAGCAATAACAATATCCCAATAATCCAAGTTAATATGATTAATTGTTGTATCCTGTTTGGAATGTATTGCCAGTATTTTTGCCAGTCCCGTGTGCTCAAAATTATGATAATTGCTACTAGTAAAAGTGATGAACTAACATCATCGTAGTGATAAGAGGAACTCCGCATTACCTCTCTTCCTACAAGATTAATCGCTATCGCTGGATATGCTAATATTCCAATTCTAAAATAAATGAGGGGTAAAAATCCCAAGGGGAGTAGTAACTTGAACAAATAAATAGATTTTCCAGAAACATCCCCAAAAAAATCTAGTTTTGGAGTAGTCCAAGCTTGGAGGCCATTTAAGTAGTACGGTTTAAGCCCATATGTCAGACCAAACATACTAATTACACCTAACAAAATAAGTATTATTCCTATTTTTCTACTATTGCGTTGTGCCAAGATGCAATAACAACCAAATCCAACTGGCACAGCCCCCATATGTTCCTTGAGCCCTAACAGAAAGATGAGACCGAGGCTGAATTTAATCCACTCTTCTTTTAGCAGCCAAAGGAGGCAGAAAACAATAACTGGAGGAGCTAAACAGGAGGGTTGCCATTCAAACCACAGACTATTTACTGCGGGTTTGTACCAGATTAGCCAGGCTGAGCTAGTTAATAATGTGAGAATGACGGCTTTGTCAAATTGCTGATTCTGAAATTTGGAAATTTGCCAGAACCCCAAAGGGACTAGAGCATATGAAAGGATTTTTGCTAGAATTATCCACACAAAATGTGGATGCATCCAGTAGAATGGAGCGAGAATCCCTATGGAAGGAGTAAAATGATCAGCCCAGGGATGTACTTCGTAGTGGGACCACCACAAATCCCCCTGAGACATATTATATATAACGTTGCTGAAAATACCTGAATCCCAGATGCCCCACTGGAAACTGAGATAGCGAAGGACAGCTCGCAAACAACAAAGCAGCAAGAATATTCCAAGAGCCCACTTTCCATATGAAAAGGCCTTATTCACTAATCTCTGCGATGGCCAAGTGATTATGAAAACGCCCTTATCTTTCCAAATACGCCACCCTGCAAAGGGCAACCAACATATTAAAGGAAGTAGATAGAGATCTCTTCCCCCAATCCCTAGAAACCAGATCAGAAAAGCTGCATTAAGAGCTAGAATAGTTCCGAGGTGATAGCTAAACTTCAATTTTGGGTACATTTGAAAGCAGATCTATGATTTTTTCCCTAAAGAATTGAAACAGATTGGGCCAATTTTGTTGTGAAAGGGATGCTTTAATAATGTGAAATGGCAAAAATGAAATGAATACGCCATGTGTGCTTTCATTATTTTGAGACATTGCGCTGTCAGATAGATACCACGAAAGAAATAATAAGGTCAGATAGCCATAGTCTGGGTGTCAGTGATGGAAGATTAGCCCTAGCTTCCCAGACAAAATCCATTGATATCTGAACTGAGTCGATTTTTTGAAATTTAGACTAAAGTTCTCCAGCAAGCTGTCGATAAAGTATACATAGAACATTTTGGATTGTTCACTGTAACATTCACCCTGGAGTCAGGCCATGCGCATCAAGCATAATATTTCCTCACTTAATTCTCTGCGCCACGCAGGTAACACGATGGATCGTGTTAAAGATTCATTGCAGAAATTAAGTTCGGGACTGAGTATCAATTCTGGCGCAGATAGCCCCGCAAATTTGATTGCCTCTGAAAGAATGAGAGGACGAATTATTGGCTTGCAGCAAGCACACGAGAACGCATCGCTATCTGTTTCAATTGTTCAGACTGCAGAAGGGGCTTTGAACGAGATCAGTAGCATTTTGCTTCGTCTGAAGCAGTTAACTGTTCACGCTGCTAACGAAGCTACCAATGACAAGCAAATGCTTGCCGCGGATCAGCAAGAAATTGAACATCTATTGAGTTCACTAGATCGAATTGCGAAAAACACGGTTTGGGGGACAAAAAACCTATTAGATGGATCGATGGGCGTTAACGGTACAACCGTTGGTGAGAATCTTCGTTTCATTTCGGCAGAGGCATACACCAACATGTCTCCTGAAGATGGATTTGAAATTGATATCACCCAGGTAGCGACTCGAGCTGAAAAGAAGGGGAGCATTGCGATTGATGTTGATAATATGGGAGAAGGCTTAGTGCTCTTCCTTAATGAAGGCGGCAAAAATGCTACCATCGACACCCGCTATGGGGATTTTAAAGTAGAAATTGAAAAGATCCGAAAAAATGCCATAGAAAATCCTCAGAGATTTCCCCCCGAAGATATGTCACGTGATATTCGAACTATTGTTGTCAATCGACTTCAATCTGCAATTGATGAAGCAGGATTAGCACTGCATACCTTTATGGATCCTAACGGATTACTTACAGTTCGTCACAACGATTTTGGAGACAAGGCCATATTCTCAGTGACAAGCTCCATTGCTGGTATTGGTTCTGAAGAAGCAAACGTTGCTGCCTTCTCTAGAGCAGGGAAGAATGTTGAAGGAACGATTGCCGGCCAGATTGCGATGGGCGATGGTCAGTTCCTGACGGCAATTGATGGTACAAAAGCTAGTGGAGTCACAGTTGCGTATGAGCGAGAGATTGGCTTGAAGGAAGTACCGGTATTAGATCAGCGTGGTGTCCAGGTCGGGACCGAATTTATTGAGGAAACCAACGAGGAAGTCGTTGGTGGTGGTCCAGAAGGATATGTTCATGTGGCTCAGTTCTCAAACGAGTTCCAACTTGGTCCGAATGCTGGACAAAGTGAGCGATTATCCTTGAAGAACGTGAAAGCTAACATGCTTGGTCAAGGAATTGAGAATAGTAGCGGGTTTCAAAGTCTCACAGACATTGATGTGACCACCTCTCAAGGCGCTCAGGATTCGAATAAGGTTGTGGACTCAGCGATTGATCAAATTTCAACACTGCGAGCTGATCTTGGGGCGTTCCAAAAGAACGCACTGGAAAGCAATTTGAACAGTCTCCGCATTGCTGAAGAAAATCTGACTAGTGCTGAGTCAACCATCCGCGATGCGGATGTGGCCCAGCAGATGTCACAGTTGACCGGCGATCAGATCATGCTCTCAGCTAATACCGCCATGATTGCTCAAGCCAATCAGGTACCACGAACCGTTCTTGGATTGATCGAAAATTCATCTTTCTAAGCTAAACCTACAGGAGCCCGATGACTTTCAGGCTCCTTCTTCTCCCTCATTATCTCCCCTCCCATCGAATTATTTGGTTCCCAACAAGGAAAAACTGCCCAAGAAAATAGAAGACTCTGCTCTGGCTGTGTTTCTAGATCCCTAAAAATGTCACTTGTTTTGAACAAATGGGGGTTCAGGACTAACTTGGTCAATCCCAGATGTGTATGGCCATATGAAGGGGTGAAAGCAGAACTTTTTAGCAGTAGAGGACCTCACTGAAGCCGGAACGAAGTTTAAATACTTCATTGATCACAGATTTTTGTTTGACGATCACTGCTGTCATTAACTCTGCTAACTCTCCCATTTGTTCTGGCCCCATACCACAGCGAGTCATCTCCTGCACACCGATTCGTAGACCGGTCGGGTTGCGAGGATCCTGATCCCCGGGGAGCATGTTGTAATTACTGATAATGTTACTTTCTGCAAGTCGTCGAGCAATCTCCTTACCTGATCCAAAAGAAGAAACATTGATCGCGATTTGGTGGCTCTTCGTAAATCCAAATTCTTTTGCTTCCACTGGAACTCCGGCTGTATCTAGTGCAGTTCCAAGAGCTTGTGCGTTATGGATAATATCAGCAGCATAGTTTTTCCCGTGCACCATCATTTCTCGGATTGTCATTGCTAGACCAGGTATCGTATGCAGGTGGTGGTTACTGGAAGATCCTGGCATTACACCCCGATCCACACTGCTCCACCATTTCAATTCCTCTGGTGTATTCATGTTGCCAAGAATCACTCCTCGTTGTGGTCCTGGAAAAGTCTTGTGTGTACTAGCTGTGATCAGATGTGCGCCTTCGGCAAATGGGTGCTGAAACTGTCCTCCCAGAATCAGTCCCAAAACATGAGCCGCGTCGTAAAGTACTGGAATTCCAAAGGTTCGACAGACTTCTGCCACCTGATTCACTGGTTCTGGAAAGAGAAACATGCTCTTGCCAAGAATCACCAACTGTGGCTTTTTCTGCTCCACTAGATCCACGCAGGCAGGGCCATCTAAGTGGTATCCGTCTGGCGTTGTAGGCCAGAAAGCCATGTTGATCGAATTTTCTTTCTGTAAAGCCAGTACCTGTCCACGTATTTGAATTCGCCGGCCAAATACTCCAATTGGATTGTGGCTGATGTGGCCTCCCACATCAATCGAGTTACAGAGAACTGTATCCCCACCTCGTAATAATGCCAGTGCAACAGCTGTATTGGCCTGGTTGCCACTGATTGGGCGAATGTCTGCCTGTTTGCATCTTGCAAGATCAATAATCTCCTTGGTTGCTAGAGCTTCCACCTCATCAATAAAACGAGTTCCTTCATAATATCGCTGGTCGGCTTCTGGAGTGTTTGGGTGTCCTTCTGCGTAGCGACACATGAAGTCGTTGTCCTCGATTTGTTGGACAGCAGATGATTGGACATTCTCACTTGCGATTAGATTAATACATTCTTGACGACGCCAGCGCTGCTGGTTTTGCACGATATCAAGGATGTCTTGTGTTACAACACTCATCAGATTTCTCCACAGTGCATTTGGAAAGAATATGGCGGGGGGGGGTAGGAAGTCAGGGTGCTTGTGGGACCAAGCACCCTGCTAGGGTCAATCGTCTTCGTCGCGAAGTTTCTCAGCACGCTCTTTCATTACTTTCTCTTGAATGAAAGACGGGCAAGATGTGTATTTTTCAAACTCCATGGAATACTGTGCCTTGCCAGCAGTCATCGAACGGAGTTCTGTCGCATAACCAAACATTTCGCTCAATGGCACTCCGGCAAGAATGACAGTTTCGTCTCCTTGCACCTCTGAACCGTAGATAACCCCTCGTCTAGAACTCAAGTCTCCGATCACAGAACCTTGATAGTCACTTGGTGTCTCTACTTCGACCTTCATGATTGGTTCTAGGAGAATGGGCTGGGCTTTGTTGACCGCTTGCTTCATTGCTTGCCTGGAAGCAAGTCGGTAGGCTAGGTCACTGGAGTCTACATCATGGTATTTTCCGTCGGTTAGGGTGACTTTGATGTTCACCATAGGGAAGGCTGCAAGTGGCCCCTTGATCATCACATCCTGAAAGCCCTTTTCACAGGCAGGGATGTGCTCAGCGGGAATAGCACCACCGAAGATACTGTTGATAAATTCGAAGGGATCTTCGCTGTTATCGGGGAGAGGCTCAATTTTTCCGCTGACTCCAGCATACTGGCCAGAACCACCGGTCTGCTTTTTGTGCAGATAGTCGAAGTCAGCTGCAGCCGTGATTGCTTCACGGTAGTTGACTTGAGGAGCCCCTACGATAACGTCTGCGCTGTACTCGCGCTTCATCCTCTCAATGTAGATGTCGAGGTGAAGCTCACCCATCCCAGAAATTATGGTTTCTCCAGATTCCTCATCTGAGGAAACTCGGAAGGTTGGATCTTCACGCATGAAGCGGGAGAGTGCCTTACTCATTCGCATGTGAGCATCATTGTCCTTACCCTTGACAGCCAGGGATATTACTGGGTCAGGGACAAAAATGGATTCACAAGCGACTCGTGTATCTCCGCCACAGAAAGTGTCTCCTGAGGCACAATCAACACCCACCATTGCAACAATATCTCCCGCCTCAGCAATGTCGATGTTTTCACGATCATTGGAGTGCATACGCACCATGCGACCAACGCGGAGTTTTCTCCCCGTACGTGAGTTGACAACCTGATCACCCTTGCGCAGGCGGCCTTGATAGATGCGGGTGTATGTCAATTGACCAAACTGTTCTTCTGTCAGTTTGAATGCCATGGCGACAAGATCCTCATCTGGGTCGCACTTCAATTCCAATTTCCCCTGCTCCTCATCACCCCCTTTGACAATGGTAGCCACATTGGCGGAAGCTTCCAGTGGGGATGGCAAGTAGGTATTTACGGCGTCCAATAGTTTCTGCACCCCACGGTTTTTGAAAGCCGATCCAAGATATACTGGTACAAATTCAAGGCTGTTAACTCCCTTCTTGATCGCAGCATGAATTGCTGCTTCTGTGATCTCTTTTTCTTCCAATAGGTCTTCCATCATCTGCTCATCAAACATCGAGACAGCTTCCAGCATCTCCTGGCGCTTTTCTTGAGCGTCATCAACCATGTCAGTTGGGATCTCTTCCTCCCGCACAGTCTCACCGTTGTCTCCATCAAAGAAGTAGGCCTTCATGGTGACAAGGTCCACTACACCGTCATGGTTCTCTTCCAGACCGATGGGGAGTTGCATTGCAACAGCGTTTAAACCGAGGACATCGCGAATCCCCTGGATTCCTCTCCAAGGGTTTGCACCCATTCGGTCTAACTTGTTTATGAAGGCTAATCTAGGTACTTTGTAGCGCTTCATCTGCCGGTCTACCGTAATGGACTGCGATTGTACTCCAGAGACTCCACACAACACAAGAATGGCGCCATCCAAGACACGCAGCGAACGTTCTACTTCTACGGTAAAGTCCACGTGTCCGGGAG
>MDTD01089743.1_pt1 | contig 28076 bp, 27 predicted proteins | sample 811221 | NCBI WGS metagenome assembly MDTD01 (sample SAMN05326646, study PRJNA326480) | marine metagenome | isolation source: seawater | place: Pacific Ocean: South West | collected 2011 | reverse complement strand
TTGCAAAGATTCAAAAAGTCCCCGCCTGGGTCTTCGACGAGAGCTTGTGCGGATTATAAAAAAACTGCACAGACTTTTTTGTATCTACTAAGGTCCTTGCTCATGACTGAAGCTTCGGTCACATAGGCCTATTAAAGCCTGTTTTTTGCACCTATGCGCACTTAGTGCTGGTGACGTGACACTATATATTGTGTAAACGTATCCAGTATATTGATGTGCCATCTCCAAAAAATCATTTGGTTCACAGTCTTAAAAAAGCGTCTTAGTGACATTCGATTGCAAATTTAGTTTCCAATTGCCATACTATAGAGGTAATACACGGATTTCGCACTTTATTGCATTGTCCGAGAATTAAACAAAAATTTTATTGATGTAGACGGTCATCCATTCGAATAATAAAATGAGCGTATTGTTAGCAATTTCACTAACGACGGGAGTTCTCTCCGGACTATGGGGTTGGCTGTCTGTTTCTCTCGGGTTAATAACTTGGGCCGGCTTTTTAGGCTGCACCAGCTATTTCGCATCTCCCACTGAGGGGCCGAAAGGACTTTTCTACAGCAGTATTTCGAACTTATCAGGAGTGTTTTGGGCTACAATCATCATCAAGCTGTCTCAGTATTTTGCCATTGAGATTATCAGTTATGTTGTTATCGCTTTTGTAGTTTTCGCAATGTGCATTCAGGCGCGCCTCGCTTTCCTATCCTATATCCCGGGTACTTTCATAGGCTGTTGTGCAATGTTTGCATCTGATGGGGATTGGCTAGTCCTATGCAGTTCACTGGTGGTCGGCGGTGTATTTGGCTTCCTAATGAAATCATCTGGGTTGTGGCTGCATGAAAAAGTTGCTAGCAATACTACTAATCAAGAACAACCGACACCCTAGTCGATCCATGTCGATTGCTGTTATATCTTTTGAGGTACATAAATGTGAACACAGGTGTTTGTCCCATGTGGGATAAATTGTTACTCAGAGGCGTTTTATCAGCCAAAAAACAACCTAGTTTTGTTTATGGTAGGTAGGTACAGCTCAAAAAGGTCTTAAAGTTATTGATTTTATAAGAGCTTAAAGTCCAGCCGTAGCCACCAACCAACCGATTTGCGGTGGGTGTCAATTCCCTTCTTAAATCTTTTATTACTCCAAGGTCTGCTTTTCAGTAGTACATCACCCTAAATAGCGGTCAATCGGTCCAGTTCTATCTAATTCGAAATAGCTTCCCAGGTGTGCTGTGTGTGACAAAAAATATTTCTCCCTTCGAGTTAATGTCGAAGGAAGAAATCCTTCCGTAACCAGCCAAGTCAATCACTTTCTGTTGAGGGCGCGCTTGATTTAACTTTAGCACCACGAGCATTTCAAATTTCAAAGAAGCTATCACAATACTATTGTCAAGCTCTGGAAAAAGTTCGTTCTGTTCCACGTACTTTAACTCTCGAGGGGCGATAGAAGGCAAATAGTAAAGAACTGAATCCTTATATTCATCGATTCTCTCGACACCAATAATACCCCCTCCGTATTCTTCCCCGAAGGTTGCTAATGGCCACCCATAATTGAGCCCCGCAGTGAGGACGTTAATTTCATCACCTCCTTGTGGGCCATGCTCGGCAGCTAAGACAGTATCAAACTCGACGGCCACGTCAATTCCCTGGGGATTTCTATGCCCCTTGGAAAAAACTTCAGGTCTGCCTAACTGCTTGAAGGGGTTATCAAGGCTCGCCACTAGTTTGCCGTCGTCCTGTATATCGAATCTTAGGATTTTGCCCCGTTGATCGCCTTCGTCTTGAGCGCAAGGCCGGCAATGCCTGTCGCCAGAGGAGACAAATACCTGCTCCCCTACAATCTGTACGTCCCCTCCAAAATGGTACTCGCTGTTTGAATTTACCTCGGTTTTGTATTGCCGATATGGTGCACTCACTGTTAGGCCATCAGTAATCGAAATGGTGGAGGAATATACCGCCAACTCGGCTGTTCGATCATCGTTCATTACCGCGGCTGCAAAAATTATTTCAAAATTGTTATCACTTCCTGTTCTAAAATCAAAATTGTAAAGCCCCCCCTGTCCCTGCTTGAAGAGATCTATGGTTTCGTTTACGTCAAAACGATGTACCTCTTGATCCACCAAATCATAGAGGACAAAAAAGCCGTCTTGGCGCGTTGCTAAGAAGTGATCATCATCCAAGAATTTCCCGCCCCAAAATTTTGTGTCTTCTGAATGCAGTTCCTCTACGATCATATTCGAATCTACCTGATCATAATTTAGATAATCACGTTCGTTCTCTGTAATTGGGAAGTATGGACCTAGATGAAGCTCTTGGACATCTGTTACGGTCACTGCCAGTGCCTTGGACGCGGATGACGTGCCGCTTGACGCTTCGATAGTAATCTCATAGGTATTATCACTATCGTCACTAGCTGGATTTTCAAAATCAGGCGCACTAACAAAGCTCAGTTGTGAACCCGCAACCAACTCAAAGTGTTCATTATCTGGACCCGTAATCTGAAGTTCAGCGTCTTGCAGATCTCCGTTGACTAGTTTAATGTCCGCCACGGTTGTAAGGTTCTCCTCAACAACCAAATTTTCGTCCACATCAATCGCGAGCGAAGGTGGGACGTCTTCAATATAAGTCGAACCCGACCTTCCGCATCCGCTCAACCACAGCATTGATCCGACAGCGAAAACGAATGTGATAGTACGCAACATAGTCCATTCCCCTTTTTTTATTTTTTGCTGTAGACGTACGGAATAAGTTTTCTATCGGATCCAAGTAGTTGTTTGCCGAATTGCAGAAAACTCACAATCTGAGTTTTTGAGCGAAGATTTGAACTTTGCCAATAGCCAGAGATCAGGGATGAAAAAAAACCTATTAACCAAATTTTTTCTCGGTTAAGGCTGAGCCAAATAAACATGGACCCAGTCCAATTTCTTATCACGAGGTGGCGACTAAAATTTTACGGGCGTCCCGACAACTCTCTTCTGGCATATGAAAACGTAGGAGCTCACTATTCCGGCAAAAGCTCTTAATGAGTTATCAATAATCTAGTAATTAAAAAATTTATTGTCCCTTGTATTCAGGGTCCCCCGGTGATCTGTACCTGTCCATTGGACTTCTCAGACAATCGCTGCCGAAGTAAAAGCCCGACCCAACGCTTTTTTCCGTTAAAAGAAAGATGCTCGAGTATGTCCCCTCATTTGCTGATTTCATCCCCATCTCAGCTGGTGTTCGCCCATGTCGGGCCGCCATAGGTCTTGTCATATCGGTCTCAATAAACCCCGGCGTGCAAGCGTTAATTTTTAGATTTGGATAGAGTCTCGCTTGAACCATGGTCAGAGCATTAGTACAAGCTTTCGAAAATCCATAAACATCGTCGATCAATTGAGTTTTTACCCGAGCCGGCGCATTGTTATATTTTCTGACATAGTCGCTACATATCTCTCTGATTTGATTCCAACTTACACTCTCACTGGTCAAGATCTCGCGGGTCATTCTGTCACATCTAGATAAGTAGTTAGGTCCAGATGCTGACGTAACGTTAACTACGCGACCGTCATCTGGTTGTAAAATCTCGAAAAAATGATCAATCACTCGCTTTGGTCCCATGGTGTTGACTTCCAAAACTTCGTCTGGACCGCTGTCCGATCGGGCTATGCCTGCATTATTAACGATTCCAAAAAGATTTGGCCCACTCGAAGCATTGTATTTCCTGATTCTGTCTGCCGCCACCTGCACAGAAGTATCATCAGTAACATCAATTTCAATGAGAGCAATGCGGTTCTCACACTCGGGATTTTTCTCGAGAATTGTCTTAATGGCTCTGTTTCCTAGATCTGTGTTTCGACAACCGAGAAAAACAAATGTCTCTGAGTATGACTCTAGCAAGGCCTCGCAAACAGCCAAGCCTATACCTTTGTTTGCTCCTGTCACGAGGATTTTCTTTGTTACTCCCACTCTGCTCCTCCATCTTTGAGTTCTGTTTTAAAGTCAGCAGTTATAACGGTTGGCGCATATTTATGACCCGAGACAGCTTTAACTCCATCGATGACAACATATTATTCTATAAACGCTCCCACTAAAAGCTATTGCACCACTAGATTACCATGAATAAAAACTGCTTTAATTTTCCATTCGCTACCTACTTTCACTAATAAATGGGTCGCATCCGTGTTAGAAATCTCGCAGTCACTCCCATCTAATCTTGAACATTTGAATCTAACCATTGAAGTCGTTGCATCCTCCAAAACGGTTCTAATGAATTGGTGTTTTACTTTTCCCATCCTGTCTTGCGCAGGGCTTCAAAATCGATGGCGTCACTGTATTGTTCGAATAAACTGATTTTATGATCAATTATGAGCACACAGGACGCATCAAACATGGGGTCTTAGGCGCACGCATCCGCTTCGTTGAACAGATTGAAGAAATTTATTACGGTTTCAGATGGAGAGTTGCTGGTCTCAATCTCCTCGCTATCAGTCATGTCTAATTCCTTTGCATTTTGAAACAAATTCTCTTAGAAAAATGATTTAATCAATATTAAAAACACTATCTGCAGAGTGGGCACTGCATAAACATAACAAACTCAATAAGCACGGTGTCTTTGATTGTGACGCCCAAAAATTTTATGTTGTGCAAAATGCATTACCTGATCACACTTATCAAGAGGCACTTAGTGATCTCGAGCAGCTCAAGAATGAGTGGGTAATAAGCAATACACCTTGGCGTCGAGGCTCTGCAATTGGAGGACATGAGCTCAGAAAAACATGTTCTGGGCATTGGCTTGAATACCTGCAATCCCGCAGGTTCATTGCCAAAGTTCGAGAAGCAACGGGGTTGAAGTCTCTTGAATATGTGCCTGCTGAGAATACAAATCGCTCAAGCGTATTGCTCTATGAAGGTAGCAACGGCGGTGATGGTATCGACTGGCACGTGGATGGAAGTATCTATTTGGGCCAGCGTTGGGCAGGCATACTGGTCCTTGTTGAGAACACAAAAGAAAACTTTGCTAAGTTAGAACTCCAGCCAAATTTGGTTACTACCACTCTACCAAAATCAAATATTGTAAACTCTCTGGTGTTGTTTCAAGGTAATCATGTTAGGCATCTTGTCCGGCCGATGCTCGAAGGGGGAAAAACGAATTGTATTGAGTCTCCTGTTTTCTGATTGGCCACAGAGAACTCGAAAAATTTTTCTCCGCCGCTATCAATCCAGAGTCAATAAAGTTTTCTACAATAACCCCAACCCCTAATTTAAACTATTTGAGTAAAGTTTTTGATTGGATAGATAAGAAAACTAATTGTTTGAGTAGCAAGATGAGATAAGATCTTTAATATGGCAAAATTTAAAACATTAGGAGTGCCTAACAAACCAGTGAGAAAAGTGTCTTTTCAACAGGTTTAGACCGTTGATTATGGGCAGGATTGCAAGAGATAACCGAAAAGAGTGTCAGCTATGCAAATGGATCCGGCAGTGATTCGAGGGTAAAACTAAACAATGCTTGACTTTCCGCAACAAAAGAAGACTGATAATCGTCTTTACTTAGAGGAGACAGACGCACCTTTACCCGAAGTCCTTAATCCAAAAACACGTTATGCATTTTTTTCCACGCTTGCGACTGGAGGCAAGTCGCTAATCCAATCGTGTCGCGATCTGCATCTGCGTCGAACTGTTTGCTACAAGACATTAAAAAAGAAGTATCAAAAAGACCCAATTGAAAATAAGCGCCTGCTTAGAGAGGCTCGCATTTGTGCCATGCTGCAGCATCCCAATACAATACCAGCACATGAAATAGGGCGCGACAATCGCGGCAACTACTATTTCACAATGAAATTGGTCCATGGTTATACTTTGCGGGAGGTAATGAATTATCGCGAGCGCTATGATTTGACACAATTGATGGATGTAATAATTCAATTAGGAAACGCGCTTGGCTATGCACACTCTGTCGGAGTTTTGCACCGTGATGTTAAGCCCGAAAATATCTTGATTGGACCTTACGGCGAAGTGTTATTGCTCGACTGGGGATTAGCTAAAGTTTGGCATAAAGATCCCCTTCGGGCCGAGGATAACTTTGAGCAAACTGAAATTGATAACGAAGTCGGTATGACAGGGGAAGCCAAACTTCAGGGCACAGTAATGTACATGTCGCCTGAGCAAATTGATCGCGATCCAGCGATTAGTTTTCAAGCAGATATTTATAGTTTAGGAGCCGTTTTGTATGAGGTTTTAACGGGGTCTACCCCCTTTCAAGGCGAGATCGTGAGGGTTTTAATGGATCAAATACGTTCAGATATTCCGAAAGATGCAAAATCGGTAGGTGGTCCATCCGTACCTAATGTGCTTGCTGATCTGGCGATGCGGTGCCTGCAGAAAGAGCCGCATAATCGCCCGGCATCCGCTGGCGAGATTGTTCGCATTCTCAAGGAAAATTGGGTTTCCGGGAGCCCTAACTTAGAATGAGCAACTAGATGGATTTCTTTGAATGTAAATTATTATTGTTGGGAGCTGTTCTTTGCCACAAATAAATCCTCGTCACCTAGAGGATATCGAAGCTGACTTGGCAAAGTCTCAATCTGATTTGTCTTTCGTCTTTCATACGTGCTCCGACAGCAATATCGGTCTTGTTCGAACCACCAATGAGGACGCTCTCTATGTGGATGAGAAGAAAGGCTTATGGTTAGTCGCAGACGGCATGGGTGGCCACTTGCGCGGAGACAAGGCAAGTGCTTCTGTTATAGACAGTATCCGAAGTTTTGCACCTCTCGAAACGCTGACTGAAAGTGTAAAGGACTTAGAGACTCGCTTTCTTCTAGCTAATAATACTTGTCGAAACATGTATGGTAAAAAAGTTGTGGGCAGCACGGTCGCTGCCTTGTTTGCTTATCGGTCACTGGCTATTTTTCTATGGGCTGGCGATAGCCGAATATATCGCTTACGCGGTGGAGTTTTGGATCTGATGACCGAAGACCACTGTTTAGCGCAGGAGCGATTTCGTCGTGGCGAGATCTCTCGGGACGAGGCTCAATTGCTTCCTTCCGCAAACGTGTTGACTCGTGCAATTGGTATCCATCAGAATCTCAGGATAGAGATGCAAAGCGCAGTCATAAAATCTGGCGATCGATATCTCATCAGCAGCGACGGGCTATATCGAGAATTTGCTTTTGATGAAGTTCAGAATATGCTGCAAGGCAATCGGCCAGAGAAAATTCTAAAAAAAATAACCTGTCAGGCGTTGGAAAGAGGAGGTAAAGACAATATTACCGGAATCCTGATGACCGTTTCTTGAATTGAAAACTCTATGACAGGTCTAGACTATATGCCGAAACCGCAGAATTTCTCATAATGCATTCCTGATCGTGGCCGTTATATTCTGAGATACATGTTCTAATAAGATCAATCGCTCCGCTGTAATCTGAAGCTAAATTGCAAACAGGCCAATCTGATCCTGCCATAACTCTCCCAGGCCCGAAGAGTTCAATAACACGACTGACGTAAGGAGCAATGTCTGCATGGGACCAGTTTTTCCAGTCCGCCTCCGTCACTAGTCCAGATAATTTAATCCATACACGATCTCGAAAGTCAGCTAAACGAGAGATAGCATCTTCCCAATCAATATCCCAACCCTGAGAAATCTTCGGCTTCGCTATATGGTCGATTACGAAAGTTTGACCCGGCAGCCTCTCTATGCAAGAAACGGCCGCGGGAATTTCACGCGGTCGGATCAGCAAATCATAAGTAAGACCGTATTCTCGAAGCGCAGCCAACCCTCTCAGCACCTGCGAGTTAATTAGCCAATTTTCATCTGGTTCGTCGTGTACTTGATGACGTAAACCTTTTAGATAGGTCGCATGAGGATGCGCCATAAGCCTGTCAATCTGTGGTACGACATTTTCTTTAAAATTAACCCAACCGATCACGCCTGCTATAAACTATGTTTGGCCGGCCAAAGATAAGAATTTTTCCGTTTCTTCAAGACTACTCCAAGTTTGAACTAAAATGGTATGACTGATCCGTGCTTCAAGAAGAAGCGGCTTCAAATCATCCAGTGTAAACTCTCTGTCTATCGGCTTATGAGCCGCAGTCATCCAGGAGAAGTCCCCAACTGAAGGATCCCAGATATGATGATGACTATCTATAGCCAGCACACTAGATCTCGGAATGCTTCTGCGATGTAATGACATATCTTCCTACAATAGATTTAGTCAAATTGAAGCCCGCCATTCATATCTATTACCTCCCCAGTGATAAAACCTGCTAAGGGTGACGCAAGAAATGCAACCGTATGCGCCACCTCCTCCGGTCGGCAAAAACGACCTACTGGAATGGCTTTAAGCTGGTTATTCCGCTCCTCGTGTGACAGTTGCTCGGTGACCATCGGCGACATAACATAAGCAGGAGCAATTGCATTTGCAGTTACACCATGTGCTGCAAAATCCCGAGCGACAGAAAATGTTAGCCCTATCATCGCAGATTTCGAAGTCGTATATGCGACGCCTGCAGTAAGGCCACCACATTTTGCTGCATAGGAGGACATGTTGATAACTCGCCCCCACTTACGGTCAACCATGCCAGGTAAAAACGCCTTCAAAATTATGAGCGCCGAATCAAGATTGACACGAAAGATTCTATCCCAGTCGGACACAGATTGATCGATGATTTTTTCTCCCTGAAGGATGCCTGCATTGTTGACAACAATGTCGACGGCACCTATTTCATCAAGCACTGACGGTAATACATCTAGATTTTCAAGGTCCAGGCAGATCGTCTTGATATCTAATCGATTTTCAAGGTCGCTTAGCGCTCTCGTATCTACGTCAATGCCAATGAGTTCGATACCATCTTTTATTAAACGCCGGCAAATGGCCTGGCCTATAGTTCCAGCAGCGCCAGTGACAAGAGCAATTTTTTTTGCATCATTCATTAACTCTTTCTTGATCATTGATTGATTAAAACCTGATGTTACTAGATTCATGTGCCAATTTATATTTATGGTTCTGCATATTGCTTAACCAGAATTTTCAGCCGTATCCCAAGTAACCTTAATTTCAAGCCGCACGGCAGCTATATTTAAAAAACTGATTGTGCTTAATTAGGCAATGAATCGATTAAACTGGTGTAATGTAATGGACACCATGCTCCTTGACCAAATAACAAATTGTCAGATAAATCAAAACGACAAACCGCGCAAAGAGAGAACCAATTTATCATGGATTATTGCCAAGGTTGATGCAAAGTACCATTATAAATGAATCAAGCTAATGAACAGAAGCAGCTTACTTACTAACACTGTACGGTGATAAGAATGGCAAGACATCAAGGCACATATAAGCCGGATAAGGCAGACATTCCTTTCGAGCTTTCACGGAGTAAAATTGAAGACTTTATCAAATGTAAAGCATGCTTCTGGCTTGAAAAAGTGAGAGGAGTCAAGCGCCCAGCAATTCCAGGATTTAATATAAACACAAATACCGATACGCTCCTTAAAAGAGACTTTGATTCTGTTAGGGGAGAAGAATCCCATCCATTTTTGATAAACAACGGGTTGGGACACTTAATTCCATTTGATCATGACAACATAGAGTTGTGGACACAATCGATGCACTTTGGTTTGCCTGGCCGCTTCAACACTCTTCACAAAGAGACAAACATCTTGTTTGGAGGAGGGATCGATGATATCTACCAGAACAAGGAAACTGGAGAACTTCATGTTGTCGACTACAAATCAACTGCCAATCTATCTAAAAATCCAACCAGAGTTTCCCTAGAGGGCAAGTGGAAAGAGGGTTACAAACGTCAAGCAGATATGTACACATGGGTCTTGAGGAGAAAAGGATTCGCCGTGAGCGATACGTCCTACTTTGTTTATGTTGATGGCCTGCATGTAGGCTATAACGGCATGATTGACGACGACACATCTCTAGCAACAATGAAATTTGAGACAACGCTTCTATCATACCTAACTGACACATCCTGGATAGAGCCCGCCTTATTTAAAATAAAAGATTTACTCTCGACACCGAAATGCCCAGAGCATAGCTGGAATTGTGAGTATGGAACTTATCTTAAGCAGGCTACCGAAGCCACATTGTAGAAACTATTCGTGTGTCACACAAAAAATTAATGATAAAAATAGGCTTATTGGCGCCTAGTCCAATTACACTGAATGGATTCCCGGCTGACATTTCATTAATCCTAAAAAAAATAATAAAACCCCCTTACTTTGGCTACCTTTATGCCGGAAAATGCGGCGATCTATGCTGTCACTCTAACGACAATTTTTGCTATTTGGAGTTGCAGCTTTTTCGCTTTAATCTAAAGCTAGCATGAACAAGAAAAAAGGTAATTTGCGAGCACGAACTCAAATTCTTGATACAGATTTCGCATTCCACACTACCCAGCTAGCAAGTAAACAGATTTTCACTGAAACAGCCATTACGCTGTTTCTCCGGCAAATCAGCAACCCTCCGTTGCTATCCATCTACTTAAATATGAGCTAACAAAACGTTGGTAGCCAAAATAAGAATCTTTTCATTTTACTCGCATAATCCACTGTGGGTCAGAAATTCTCAAATATTGCAGTTGAGACGACCTTATTGGTCAGTTTTGCCAAATAAATAACCAATGTGAATACCCTTATTCCTGTATCAAGTCAGCGATTAAATTCTTCCTTTTCCAAATCTCGGCTTCTGTCAGACAAGCCCGAACAAATTCTAATGCCGGTTCCTTGATAGTTTTGGTGTGGTTACCTTCTGCATCACAATGGATATTGGTTGCCAAGACGCCAGTCCCCTGCTCAAATAATTTAATCAGATCAAGCACAAATACATTCTCCAAGCTAAGTTTTTTTTCCATCATCTTACTCGATCGCCTTGTAGAGATACCCTGCTTGCTCGGCCATCAGCTCAAGCTTCGAAATAAATGACGCTTTCCCTGTGCCCAACCGAGAAAAGAAGACGGTGGCCTCAACACTCGGAAGGAGCCTTAACTTCTTAGATAAACCCTCCGCTGCCGCGGTCACCTCAAGCAGACGCTGCTTAACATTGCTGTTGGTTGCACCTCTATCTGCACTGATATACATAGCATATACACTGTAAAGATCTGTTAGGCGCCGATATAGATCAAATGGATTTTTAAATTTATAAAGTTCTGCTATCTGTATGCACCGTTCTCTCGAAAATAGTTGCAGTGTCTCTCCCAGTAAAAAGCCTTCCGGGAGATCGGGCTTTTTTTGAATCATCTGCCATTGGGGGTCAAACTACCTGGAAAAGTCCTAACCAGGCATTAACATCCTTACTGGCTAGGTAATCTGATTTAAAAAATTCAATCGTTTTCCAACTGGACTTTGAAGCTAACTCTTTAATCTTTTTGTCAAAGCCATGACTCTCGTATATGCCCTCATTTACAGTAAAGCAAATCCAACCCTTTCTTTTAGTAATTCTCACAAATTCCTCTAAAACAATGGGTTTTAAGTGCCCGTAAGTAAACGTCCCAACACAAATAACCGCATCATAAAAGTTGTCTGTAATAGGAATCTTTTCATTAAGATCAACTCTCCATAGTTTTCGATAGATGCCTTCAGAAACACTATCTAACGAGTTCTGTGACAAATCTGCGCCGTCAATATTACAATAATGAGCCTTGTGGAGCTCTTTCCCAACAAGGCCAGTGCCGCAACCAGCATCAAATATCAAAATATCTCTTCTCTTTGCATATCTGATGATTGTTCTAACAGCCTCTGAAGGACCAGTGTAGTTCCAATCCACCATATCTCTGTCATATTTTTCATCCTCAGCCCATTCATCATAGAATTGCCTAACTTGATCAGTCGAATTGAGTGTGTGCAACGGTATTTTGTTGCCTATGTCTTTTTGTGCCATTGGGGATTTTCTCGTCATGTCTTAAATTATTGCTATCAATATTACCAAGAGTAGCATGATAAAATAATATAAGAAGGACACTCTGAGCATGCGAATAATTAATTGAAGCACGAAAGGAATTAAAGCGATTAAAACACTGGCCTTTGCAATTTTTATCGTCACACTTGAGCCAAATTACGAAGGCTTAACATTTTCTGTCTTTTGTCTGTATTACTTCTATAATTCTGTTTACGGATACGACTCAGTTTCGGGAAATGCTATTCGATCTGTTTCTCAAGCTATCGTAAAATCGGATCGATCCGAAAGTTCAAGTAATGCTGAACCCAGTGACAACCTAATCGGAGAACAATAGACCGTAATAATTAACCAAGCATGGGTCAATATTATCTAAATTTTTTAATGTTTCAAGTAAATGAAAACAGACACTGAATATTTTGATGTGGTAATCGTTGGCGCCGGTTTGTCGGGTATTGGCTCAGCATGTCATCTTCTCAAGGAGTGCCCCAATCACAAATACATCATTCTAGAAGCTAGGGCGTCCATGGGAGGCACATGGGATTTATTCCGATACCCCGGTGTCCGGTCTGATAGCGACATGCATACCTTGGGTTTTGGCTTTAGACCATGGGATGGTTCAAAAACCATTACAGATGGCTCATCTATTCTTAATTACCTTTTGGAAACGGCCCAGGAATACAGGGTCGAGAATAACGTTCGTTATAACCAAAAACTCAAGACTGCAGATTGGTCCAGTGAAAATTCCTGCTGGACTCTAGAGATAGAGGACACCTTAAACAATAAAAGCATGAAACTATATACTAACTTCTTGCATATGTGCTCAGGATACTACGACTATGAGACGGCTTATAAACCAGACCTTCCGAATTTGAGACAATTTAAAGGGATCTTGGTTAACCCTCAGTTCTGGCCAGAGAAGTTGGATTATTTGGGTAAAAGAGTAGTCGTTATCGGGTCGGGTGCCACCGCTGTTACTATTGTTCCTTCGATGGCCGAAACAGCCCAGCATGTGACGATGCTTCAACGATCCCCCAGTTATTTTCTTTCTTGGCCATCTAAAGATCGATTTGCGTCAATTCTAAAAATGATATTACCCCGCAAGTGGGCTCACTCATTGACCCGACTGCGCTACATACTTTTTCAAGAGCTGCTTTATAAATTGACTCGTGTTGCACCGACCCTAATTAAAAATCGTCTAATCGGTCGAGTGCGCAAGACGTTGGGTTCGGAGTTCGATATCGAAAAGCACTTTACTCCAGACTATAACCCCTGGGATCAGAGACTCTGCTTGGTTCCGGATAATGATTTTTTCTCGGCATTAATATCGAGAAAAGCCAGTGTTGTTACCGACAATATCGTACGATTCACAGCTACTGGTATCCTGCTCGAATCGGGTACACATTTAGATGCCGACATAGTGATCACTGCCACGGGTCTCAAATTAATCGTTCTTGGTGGGGTAAAATTCTCAATTGATCGCAACCCGGTGGACATATCCCAAGCATGGAGCTACAAAGCATTAATGATCACAGGTGTGCCTAACATGGTCTCAACGTTCGGTTACGTCAATGCCTCTTGGACATTGCGTTCTGACATTACGGCGAAATGGGTCTGTAAAGTGTTAAATCATATGGCACGCACAAATACTACCTCTGTCGTGCCTTTCATGCCAGCCGAGTTTGAGAAGATGGAATTCCAGCCTTGGATTGCTGATTTCCCTGCCAGTTATATTAAGCGGGTTATGCACCTTTTCCCAAAACAAGCATTTATGGAACCTTGGTTAAACTCGCAAGACTTTCGGAAAGACAAGAGGATGTTTAACGAACCTCTGGAGACGGACAAGTCATTGAAATTCAGATAGAGAAATGAAGCATTTTATTTACTCGAACTTCAGCGATGGGCTCGGTGAAAAATTGGTTCGAAGATCAGCTCTGAGTGATCGGATATCGCAGGTTGGTGCAAATACTCCAATACATTTATACTTCAATCTTAAAAATTGAAACATCAAAAATAAGGAGCAAGGCTTGTAATGACAGCATGGCAACTTAATGGATTCGGGCTAAAAAATTTAAAGCCTGCACAGATTACTCACGGCGAACCAGGGGCGGACGATGTGCTGATACAATTTGAAGCTGCATCAGTAAATCCACGTGACTATCAGATCATCGAAGGCCTCTTCACACAAAATGTAAATTTTCCTCTGACACCGCTTTCCGACGGCGCTGGAATCGTTGTTGCTAAGGGTGACGATGTAACCGAACTTGAACTGGGGGACAGAGTCACGCCGCTATTTTTTCCTAACTGGAGAAGGGGTGAAGCGTTATATGATGAACGTAAAATTTCTAGCGGTCTGGAGACTGACGGGGTATTGCGAAAATTTGGTGTGTATAACCAAAACGCCGTGATTAAGATTCCTGGCTACCTTTCCGCATGCGAAGCGGCCTGCTTGCCATGCGCTGGACTCACTGCCTGGACCGCACTGGTTCCCGTGGCAAACATACAATCGTCTAGTACGGTGCTTGTTCAGGGCACCGGTGGAGTTGCAATCGCTGCCCTTCAACTCAGCAAGGCTTTGGGGGCAAAAGTGGTTATCATATCCTCAAGCGATGAGAAACTTGCCCGTGCCAAAAGCATCGGGGCCGATCTTTGCATCAACTATATAAAACAACCAGATTGGGGTAGCGAAGCATTTGAGTTCGCTGGGCATGGAGTTGATGCTGTAATAGAAATTGGTGGTTCGGGCACCATGGAGCAATCGTTAAGTGCCATTCGTCATGGCGGTCATATTGCAGTAATTGGCTATATGGCCGGAATTCAGCTCAATGTGACAGTCTTTCCGCTAATAATAAAATGTGCAAATCTACATGGTATTGCCACCGGCAATCGCGAAAACTTTGAACAAATGCTTGCCTTCATGGAAGAACACAAAATAAAACCGTCAATCTCAAGGTTTTATTCTTACGATGAAGCAAACACGGCCGTAAATGCTATATTTTCAGGTGACCACTTTGGAAAACTCGTCATTGATTTCACTCAGTGACAAAAATTATAGATCCTGCGTTCTAACTCTCTGCTGGAACAAAGTCCAGAACTGAGGCATTAATGCAATACCGAGGCATGCCGTTGGGTCCGTCAGGGAAAACATGACCCAGATGTATGTCGGAGCTAACGGAGCGGATTTCAATGCGCTTCATCCCAAACCGGTAATCTAATCTGCGATAGACAGCTCCGTCAATTGCCTTAGTGAATGACAGCCAACCAGTCTTTGAATTGAAGCGATCACGCGTGTCAAACAATGGAACTCCACTTAACTTATCAACGAAAGTTCCATCTGGCGTATTCTTGAATACTTCATACTCCCTGCAAAAGCGAGGGTCTGTTCCATCCCGAAATGCAACTTTAAATGCATCACTGTTGCCCAATTTGACCATGCCAAGCGCATTATAAAATTCTTTTGGCGACATATACCCCGTGAAACCCAATTCCTCTCGACCGTCGCGCAGGAATATTACTGTCGGTGTAGCCCAAGTTGGCGTTGTAATGGTTAACCCCCCGAGTTGTGAGGATGTTCTGTACGAAATAGGTATCGATCCTAAATATTTCTCAGTGACATCGGATCGAAACTTCTCGCAATATGGGCAATATCCCTGCGCTTCAACAACCAGAATATGCAAGCCTGTCAGCAGAGCATCATTTGTGATCTCAGAAGCCGCCCGTTTGCTAAACTTAACTCCTGTTGAGTGATCTGGACAATAGCCATCGGGATTTTTGGCGAGATAATCTTGATGGTAAGACTCTGCTTCGACGAAGGATTTATACTCCTCAATAATTGTCTTTACACTTCCGTAACCCGATCTTGTCAACAACAGCTGGTAATCATCGAGAACTCGCTGAGCAATTGTTTTTTGATCATTGTCTCTTACAAAAATAACTGACCTATATTGTGTCCCCACATCATTCCCTTGTCGATTTAATTGTGTTGGATCATGCAATTCAAAAAAGAATCTAAGCAACCACTCGAGCCCAACCTCATTACTATTGAAAGTCACTTCTACCACTTCGGCATGATTCTTCGGGTTCATGCGATTTGCGAGCGCTGTTATTGCTTTATATGAGGCATCCACTCCCTCTCCACCAGCATATCCAGACACCACATCTATAACTCCGGGTATCTGCTCATAAGCCTTCTCCACTCCCCAAAAACAACCCGCTCCTATAACAATCTTTTCAAGATGTTTGGTGGACAACGCATTTTCGGCCTGAATTGAGGCGTTCGCCAATACCACAAGCAAGAATATTGAGTGCTTCAATAAATTAATCAACGTTTTTTCCATTCAGTTTATATAACTCTCAAATCATATTTATACCTTGGTTTGAACAACCCGACACCCGTTTATCGAACACAACAATCGTGCCTAAATTGATTGGGATTGACTTTTTGACCGTGAGCAAGTTAAGGGCGCAGACCGGCAAAAATATGTCCAAGGTAGCTTTCTCTCTGATAGAGACAACACAAACTAGATACGTAAAATTTTACAATCGGATTCCTACGCAAAAATCCGGTTACCAAGCTGATTGATAGATATGAGCATCTTTTCGAGGTGTCTACATGCCACTTCATTTCAGTCTCAAAATCTTTTACCAGTAACCGAGCCATATCCTAAAACATCCTCCCACTTGCAGAGATAGAACTCCCTCCCAGAATGGTTAGCGCGCGTTTAAACCAACCTAATGAACAAAACTTTAAATCTTTATTCAAATAACTCGCCGCAAACGGGTCGGTGCTTTGCTACCAGGTGCCATCTGGTAAGTTCTTTCCCTAAACCAAAGATTGCAAGCCCATTTTTCTCCTTTGGACACGGGCAGACCTGCGTGAAGACTATATGGATGACGAATTGTGCCTTCACTATGACAGTTGTAAAAAAGCAGCATCCTACCCTTCTTCGCTTGCACCTCTAAGTCAAGTTTGGGAAAGCAAGTACCGCCGCCCTCAGACACATCATTCAAATAAAAGAGGCAAGTCAACAAACGCTGTCCTCCTTTTTCCATGCATCTCATGCCGCGTTCGGTAGCGGCATCCCATGCGTCAAAATGCGGCGCATATTCTTGATTTTCACCATAATGAACCACCTGAAAAGATTCAGCATTCTGCCGAGGCAAATCTATTAAGTGCGCCACACGAGATAAGATCTGTTCTGTTGTATCACTATGATTATGTTTCAACCAACAATTGCGACCTGACCGACCGGCACTTTCCACACCGGATGCTGCGGAACTCACCAATGCTCTTTGCATTCTTGAGCCAGCCGCATCGAGTAAATGTTCTGCTTCCACGGAGGTCAAAAAATTTTCAAAAACCCAAACTAAGGGCTCTTCATTAACTTTAGCTCCATGCTCGTAGTCCTGTTTCAATTTCATAAGTGTCACCATTTAGGATGTTTTAGTTCCATGATCGCACAGAAAATATTTAGGGTTGCTAATACCCCCTTGACCTCTAATTACAACACTTTTTGGTTTGTTGTCTAGTCTGTCAATAAATTAGGGTAAGGTGACATAAGAAGATCTTGACTCCGCATACAAGCAACGACCAAAGAGCTTATCATCGAGAAGCACGCCGAACTGATGACGATCCAAAGTAATTAGGGCCTAAAATTTCATGATTAGTAGCTAAATTGCGAATCTGGCTCGAGATAGGCTACACCCTTCCATAATGCTCGATCCGCCAAACTGCTGTCTTGAAATTCGATAAGCTTGATAATCTTCTCATCCTCAAATTTAAAGAAATGCGCATAAATCTGATCATATGGCTCACCAGAAGAAGCTAGGCCGCCGGCTTCACAGATCGCCGCCACGCAGTGCTCATTTGCACTCATTATTTTAAACCTTTTACAAAAGGTAAAATTATCCAAATCAAGGCATGAAATCACTAGTGGAAATATTTCTTCGACTAATCGCGTTTTCCCAAAATAAGTCCCGGTAAGGACTCCTTTTTTAATTGGCAAAGACAGTTCAATGTTCTCATGAATCAGTGAACTGTATAGATCCATATCACCCTCTATGATTGACTTATAAAAATCATTGACTATGCGTTCGTTCCTATCCATCTTTTGTACCCGCTTTCTTTTTAATTGAACACTCCCCCCAATGCGATGCATCATGGCCAACTAACACCGTCAAAAAATTTGACTTAACGGCATCTATCTTAGCAAGAAGTCGCTCTGATCCCATTGCTAGGCAAGCATAATAACCCCAGTTTTCGTAAATACACACTCCAAACCTAACCTAACTGAACGGGGTATTCGTCGTTCTTTTCTTTTTAATTCTCATTCAGAACAAGTTAGCAAAAATAGCAGCCTATTTCCAAAACATAGGTATATATACTTCTATCGCAAAAAAATGTTTTAATACAGAGAATTACGGGTTAGAAAGCAAACGATAACGTCGTCCAATCTTAAAATTGATGTGCTGATAATGACAAAACTGCTTTTATTTTTTGTGCTTACCGCCACCACAACCGTCTTTGCCCAAGAACTGATTTACTATGTTGAAGGTTATAATGAGCTCGATACATTCGTTTATGGGGAATTAGAAGGCAACCTCGATGACGCGCAAGTGGAGGGCTACTTAACCGATGAAGCGGGCAACGAATTTTTTTTTGTTGGTGATTGGATAGGTAATGGTGAATTCGAAGGCTACGACGATGATGGCAACTTCTACACCCTTAGGCTTGAGTAAAAAGCAGCCGCTCTTAAGATTTCCCAGTCACTTAGAACGTTTGTCTTCAGGCTCGATGGGTAAACTTTCTCTAATGCCGTTTTCCGGAATTAAAGTAGTCTTGCATCGCTAGCCCACTAGCTACGCTGGTAAAAGGGTCGTGCTCCACAACTTTATCAGGAAACATATTCTCGAGAATTGCCTTAACTGCTGGAATTTGTGACGAACCACCGGTTCTAATCACAAGGTCGATGTCTGGCAAAGTTTTTCCTGCCATGGTCAGAACCTTCGCGATAGCTTGCTCTAGTTGACGGAGTATTCCCGCAATCATGGTCTCAAACTCATCACGAGTTACGCTAACCTCGATATCGGCCTCCGGTATATCAAGTTGGGCCTCGGTTTCTGAAGACAATTTCACCTTAAGGCACTTGATAGCTTCGAAAACATGATAACTGTAGTTCTGATTGATTAGATCATAAAGTCTTCTAAATTTTTTGGCGGCTGGGTCAGATTGCATCATGCGATGCGTTACTGGAGCGGTAAATTTATTTTGATTCAGCATATAGCTCACCGGCCAATTCAGTAACAACTCTTCAAATTCACCGAAGGGGAATAATGTATCAACGTCCTCTCCGTCAACTACTCGCGACCACCGTTCTCCTTTACCCAACAAAGGGAAAATTAGCTTGCGAAAGATAGTCTGATCAATCTTGTCCCCGCCTAAGGCCAACCCATGAGTTGCCTCAACTTCCCAAGATTGTGAGTCACTTTTGAGGATACTCAAATCAAGCGTGCCTCCACCAAAGTCCAAGGTTAAAATTAAAGATGTCTCTTCGACTATATTTTGGTTCAGATAACTAATCGCTGCCGCAACAGGCTCCGGGCAGAGACATTGTTGCGATATACCCGCATAATTATATGCCTCTTGCAGACGCTGAAGACCCAATTCATTGCGGTTTTCATCAACTCCTTCAAATTCCACAGGATGTCCTATGCATGCATGACTTCCCGTTACAGAAATATTTTTGAGCGAGTCGCATATGCGAATCAAGATAGGCGTGACCAAAGCAACCAAACGGAAGTTCCGTTGGAATATCGTGATTCGTTCGTTCGATGAATCCCCGAGCAACCGCTTAGTGCCCCGAAATAGCCGTCCTGGCAAAGCCATATCATTAATCGCTTGACCAAAGACCTTGGAAGTTTCATTTTCAGCGGGTGGGCCTTCCAATCCGCCCGCGGAAGTTCTTTCTTCACCCAATAATTCTGCACTGAGTTCGACTCGTCTTCCTTGATTACCGAGAATAAAGTCATCGATAGCTGTTTGACCTACTGAAATAGTAAAATCTCGCATGACATAGCTAGCCGTCGGCATTACCGCATTAGAATTATCAAGAGGTACCAAAGTAGTTCGCTCACCATCATAGATAGCGGCTACGCTGTTACTGGTTCCGAAATCTATACCAATGCCGATTTTAGATTTTTTACTTGTCATAGATCGTAGCCTTCGGTTAATCACCAGTTGGAAGAGTCATTTTATACTATACGACCCCTGATCTTTTCAGAAGCATGCTTGCCGGACATGCCCGTTGGGAGGTCATGCGTTTCATCAAACGCCAAGGATTATCTATAGGTCTTTTTACAAACTCACTACTTAGCTATGTATTGCGGAACTATATCGCGAAAGGTCTATTTTTGGTTTGGCAATGATTTTCATCTGGCCTTTCGATGATCCCAAATCGGAGTTTCACCTTTTCCGAGGCAAAAAATCGTGTGCCTATAATGGCATCCCATACAGAAAGAACACTGCCAAAATTTACGTTTGGATGATCCACACTGTGATGCAGTTGATGCTGTGCAGGGCTTATGAAAATGCGTTCCAAACGCCCAAAAGACAGCCAAACGGGAGAGTGTCTTAAATTTGCTGCCGCAAAATTAAATAAGAAGCCAAACATATCTACACCCAAAATCTTTAAGCCAGTCAACTGCTGTGAGAATAGCCAGACAAAAATTCCTGTCACCAAGCCAAATACGAACAAGCTTCTAAAAAAATAAAGCATACTCTCGACAGGATGCACTCGGAAAACTGTAAATGGCGTTAAAACAGTGGCGCTGTGATGAGTCTTGTGAAATGACCATAGGAAATCGAACCGATGCATACAGAAATGCAGCACGAAACGACTAAGATCATCAGCGAGTAGCAACCCAGTGCTAAAAAGGATAGCGATCCACCACCAAGATAAATTAACATGCGGCGCGTCACCGAGATGCGTTTGCAAAAACCCTCCAACCAATACAGTGACCGCTAAGTGGCTACCAAAAGTTGGGATTAGTAACGAAAGTCGCATGATGGAGTTGAAAAACATCAGAGCAAAATCGAGCAAACTGGAACGAGAAAACCAGTAACTGGCATCCAAAAGACTTTTGAGCTGTTTGATCGGTCTGAAACGGCCTTCTTGCCAGGAAACAGCGGCGGACGCGACAACCAAAGCGCTAAGCAGGTACACCCAATATACTCGTTTGGAGGGATCCACAATAAACTGAGCGGGGGTGGCTAATAGCTCAAAGAACATATGTAAGTATCCAATTAAAACCTGTATTTCACTCGCCCTAGAATTGTACGGGGCAGATTAGGCCTCGCGCCGTATGGCCTATGTGAGACAATGGTTGAAGTATCAGTAACATTTCTGATCAATAGGCTCAAATCAGTTGCGTCATTAAAAAACCAAGTCATCGAAAGATCCAACTGTGTCAAAGTATCTGTCTTGAGACCCTCTGAGATGCCGCCAGACCCAGGCTCCTCCCGCATCTCATGTTGATGCTTTACCGAGATATCTAGGGACCAATGCTCAGTCTCAACACCTAATTGCGCGCGACCCACATGCCTTGGGATGTAGGGCAACTCATCGCCCTTGCGAACCAGTCCCCATTGTGAAAACTGAGAAAAAAACGTTGTCTTAAATTCCGACTCAGAGTATGTATAGTTTAATCTTCCGGTGACCAGATACGCATCACTCACATATATTTGAGATTCGCTGACGAGCTCTAGCCCCCTAACCTTGACATCGCCGCCACTAAACTCTTGCCCAATGTCACAATCAGAATCTGAAGCGCGACATCGGCCAAGCAGGTTGTCGTAGTCGCTTCGGAACCAGATAAGCTCCCCAGAAAAGATTTCGGAGGTGTAGCGAAAACCATACTCTATGTTTGTACTCTCCTCAGATTCAACACCCGATTTACCAGGACCAGAAGGCGAGAATCCCTTATAGATTCCTGCCAATATACCTAAAGAGGGCGTAAGTTGTTTATGAATACCTAGCCCCGGCGCTGTGATACTTTGATCGTTAGTCGACACTGCAGCGGAAAGTTTGTTGTCCACGCTACCTTGGATATCTTCATATCTAATGCCCAGATTTAGGGTCCAGTCCAACCAATTCAACTCATTCGAGAAAAATACGGCTATTGCATCGGTTTGAGCATGATTAATCGTCTTGTAGGGCCGAGCAATACCATCCGAGACCATTTCACCTGACGCCATCAAGTAACTTCTTTGTTTGTGATGACGACGAACGTCGTCTTCGTGATAACGCATCCCAAGTTTGACTCTGTAGTCTATTGTTGAGAAGAGAAAATCTTTCGTCAGATCCACCTGTATGCCTCGGGAGGAATACTTTCGGTTATTGTCCGTTACATCGATAGTGAGATCCGTAAAATACCCAACCTTTGAATCCCTCTTTCCTGTCAGTGTTTCGTAAGCACTCACATAGCTTGAGGGATCACGCAAAACGTTTTGAGGACTCGGCCCATCAATAAAACCTGCGAACTTGTTCCATGAACGATGAAACTCATTAAAATAAGCCTTCGTGTCAAGCCCGAAACCAGAATCGAAGTCGGCAGAGTAATTGAGGTGCACCTGTCTGTGTTTTGACACAAAGCGATCCAGCTTGGACGCCGGATAGCGTCTCTCTGGGGATTGGTGTGAATCAGCGTCTGTGAGTCCGAGATAGCTTTCGTCCGCATCTTCCTCGGCAAATCCGAGCTTAAGTGTGATTGCTTGATCCACCTCCGTGTCAGGCTCCCAGCGAAACTTCGCGTTAATATCATTCCGAATGAATCCGGTATCACCTCCCCCATCTAGCTGTTTGAAGCCGTCGCTGCCATAACTCAACGCGCTTAAAAGATATCCGAAGTTATCGTGCACGCGTCCCACAGAACCGACTACTTTGTGGAAAGAATCTGTGCCCGTTGTCAACTCGACCTCATTAATATTTTTGGTCGGCACCGGGCGTGTAATTAAGTTTACCGCTCCTCCAACAGTGTGCGGGCCAGCCTGAATAGCCGATGGTCCCTTAAGCACCTCCACGGAGAAAAGTCTGGAAGGGTTCGTGATATAGTATGCCGCAGGTGCTGAATAAGGTGCTGGAGTTATTAAGACACCATCCTCCATCAGGGTAATTTTTTGACTACGGTCAGAAGTTGCTCCTCTTATGCCGATGTTGGGCCGCAACCCGAATGCGTCTTCTTCGCGGACATACACTCCAGGTGCAGAACTTAAAATTTCGTTGAGATCGCTATAATCTTGTTTTGCTAATTGTGAGGGCCCGATCTGCGTGCCGGATCCTGGCAATTTTTCTTTTTGTTCTTTAGTTCCAAAAACAAGAACTTCTCGGATGTCAGGACTGTCACCTTGCGAGGCCATTAAACTTGTTGAGGTTAGGAAGACAAAAGCAACAAACAAACCTTTAAACATTTTGACACTTACCTCATATATTCGATCATGGCTACACCATTGCAACGAGTGTCCTGAACCCTGGTAACTTTCCATGCAAGTGTTGTTTTCCCACGAACGCCGCAACAAGGCCTTGAGCGCTTTCAAACGTTTCGACAAGACCCAGCTATACCTCGACGTACTTGAACCGAAGAGTCATCGCCATCTTTGATCGCTTCCTTCAGTTGTGAAGGCATGAGGTGCTATGCTACTCAGTCTTTGAACACCACCAAATAATCAGAAAAACAATAGCCGTTGTGTTTCTTACTATCGTCAACTTTAATCTGAACCTTTTTATCCAGCGCAAACGCCATTTGCGCATTCTGCAAGAGCAACCTCGCATCTGCTTTAGTTGCATAAACGCCACTGCAGCTAAAAGTTAAGAAATTATTGGTGGGGCAACTTGGTAACAAAGCCCTAGGGGTTTGGAACTTGGGGCCAGCACTCTTAAGTTTGACCATACAACCGCCATAATTGTCTGTCCCTGACCCGCTGGACAGCAAAATTTGGTCGATCTTAGCATCATCTACATACGCTATATCTGCTAAGGTCTGACCGCAAGCCAGTATGCCAAACACCAATCCCAAAACAATCTTTTTCATCACAGTATCTCCACCTTTTTTCATCCAACTAACCTAGCTTTTAAATTTAAGAATTTGAACCATTAGTCTGTATCGCCCTGAGCTGCTTCAGGCAGCGAAACGCCCAGATAAGTAACGAATTCAATTTTTAACTTATCTGTAACTTTTTTCATCTTGCCCGCCAGCGTGCAAATCTGAGGATCTCCCTCGCTATCGGGATTTGCAAAAGCGTTTCCGCAAGCGTTGATTGCTCCATTTGCCTCTATCGATGACACATGCGCCTTGAGGGACGTTGGGCCCGCCGAGGCTTCGAGCTCTTCTATTTTAGTCACCACGTCTGTAATAAGTCCTTTGAAAAGGGATGAAAACTCGCTGTCGCTCTCGTCAGCGAGGTTGTCAAGACCGCTGTCAAATACCGCGAGAAATTGCTCTGCATTGGCTTTGATGTTGCTAAGAGACGTCTCGCTATATTGGGACTCGATAAACTTAGGGCATAAGTCCTCTACGCAGAGACGATCCTGACCGATGACTGCAGCTAATTTAGCTGACTTGGTGTACTTTTCAAAATAGAACATGCTGTCCGTTAAAAGCTGGAAATTGGTTCCCGACTCATCGGGATCAATAAACTCAGCCCGATAACCCGACCATTCATCCTGAATCTTTGCGGCATTCAGGGCAATGTCCTGAGCTATTTTGAGTGCGAGGTCATACCTTTGACTCTTTCGAGCAGCGTCGGAAAGCCCATTCCACCCAGCCACGGCAGACACGCCACTTCCGCATGAGTGCGACAAGTCTTCGTTAAAAAGGAGGTATTCCAAAGCAATCATACCTCGCGTGTTTATGTTGGAGTCAGCAACCTCGCGAGAGCCGTCATTGGCCTTTACGACCAACACATCAGTACCGCAGCTCGAGAACTCATCAAACGAATCCAAGCTGGGGCCTCCTAGGTAGTACCCGTGTATGCGATTACGTAAGTCCTGCTTGTTCTTGGCAGCAGGCCCTAAAATATGCATGTCATTGGCCTGCACCACCTGCATCAGTTGTTTCCATCCATTGCGAGCGGCCAGGAGGCTGTCGGCTTCGGTTTTGTAGTAACCACCCCCAGTATTAGCCGGGACTAGTGAGGCTCCATAGTTCTGCAACACCCCGCCTTCTTCAGCAAATTCAGAGGCTAAACTGGCTAAGGACTCCACATTTGGCAGTATGATGTTATCAACTATTGTTGTTAGAGCCGAGACTTTTGAATTGACCGAGGAAGAATCTATGACGTTTACGGTTCTCGTCACCGGTGTGGCGGAATTTCCGGCAGCGTCCTTCGCGGTGTAAGTCACGACGTAACTTCCCACTGCAGAGGTGTTGACCTGCGAAGAATCAATTTCAACTGTTTCGCCCGAATCAGCAGTTGCCCCCGCTTCTACGTATGCGGTGTTGATTTGAACTGTCTGCGGGTTCGGCCCATTCAGGGTGATCACAGGCGCAGTAGTATCAATGCCTCCACCTGAATCAATAACGTTGACAGTGCGAGTAACCGTTGCTGCAGCGTTGCCGGCAGCGTCTGTTGCGTTGTAGGTAACTGAATAGGATCCAGCGACTGAAGTATTCACACCAGACGCATCAATAGTGACTGATTCGCCGGTGTCAGTAGTCGCTCCAGCTTCTATATATTGCGAACCTAGTTGAACCGTCTGAGGGTTAGAACCATTCAATGTAATTACCGGCGCCACCGTATCTTCCCCAGCAACTACGTTTACAGTGCGCGTCAAAGTCGCAGACTTGTTACCTGCGGCGTCCGATGAGTTATACGTCACGGTGTAACTACCTAGCGTGGAAGTGTCCACATTAGACGCGTCGATAACCACAGTTTCGCCCGTATCGGTCGTTGCGCCGAGTTCTATGTAAGTCGATCCCAGTTGAACAGTCTGTGGATTAGCCCCAATGAGAGTGATTACAGGTGCCGAGCTGTCAACTGATGAGGTTTTTCCAATGTTAGCGAAAAGCGACCAGTTAAGGGCTTCAATTGGCGCATCGCTTTGATCCAATGGATCTGAACCCCACTCAACCTCGTCAGAATCGGAATACCCATCGTCGTCGGAATCAATGAAAGAGGAGTTGATGACGTTCACCGTTCTCAAAACGGGAACTGCGCTATTGCCAGCTGCGTCAGTTGCGGTATAAGTTACTGTGTAACTCCCAACCGTACCCGTGTCAACCGCCGAGGAATCAATGACCACAGTCTCGCCGGTGTCAGCTGTGGCGCCGGCCTCCACGTAAGAAGTTCCCGCCTCAACCGTCAGCGGGTTGTCGCCCAGTAACGTTATGACCGGCGCTGTAACATCACTACTTGCTGGCCTTACAACATTCACGGTTCTTGTGACGGTGGTAGCTACATTGCCTGCCGAATCTGTAGCGTCATAAGTAACTGAATAACTACCAACAGCACTAGTATCCACTTCAGAGGAGTCGATAACTACTGTTTCCCCAGTGTCGGTTGTAGCCCCCGCTTCCACGTACGGCGATCCCAACTCGACCTCTTGCGGGTTATCGCCCTGCAGCGTAATGACTGGGGCTTGTGAATCACCCTCCACAACGGCAAGTGTGCTGACCATCGAGCTATGCGCAGAGCAATAATAAGTAACTGTGGTCTTCGAAAAGGTGGCGGGGATAGTTACAGTAAGAGTCTGACCAGTCGATATCGAACCAACCCCCGACACAACGCTTGAGGAAGAATCGCTTGAGGTCTCCAATTCAGAATCAGCCACCCTCCATCCGGCGCCCACATTAAATGGATGTCCAGCTGTGTTAGTGGAAATAAACTTATATGTTGAACCCTTTTCAAGAGTGAAGGTTTCCGATGGCCCGCCAGATGTTGACGAAAAAATATAGTAAGGGGCCTGAAAAGGATCTGAGTTGTTTCTAACATAAATGTTAACAGTTTCACCAAATGCTGGTAAACAAAGCAAGCAGACCGCCAGAAATGCGGAAATCGCGGCGGCTCGGACATCCGTCAACAATTTAAATTGGGTGATAGTAAATTTCATTAAAATCCTACGGACACTATGTTCCTTTGGTCTACATTTTTTTTAGAACTTCGCGTTGCAGCTTCAACAATGGGCCGGCTCATTCCGGCCCACCATTTTGAAGGCTTGCTCTTTACGCAGTTTCAGATTTTACCAGCTAGTTGTATTACCTTCTGAGAATCCATAGGCGTTTTGCAAAGTCGTCCGAACTGTCTTCAGATCGGCCATGTATGCATCTATGGCTTCTTGCGCACTGCCAGTCGGAGCAACTCCCATTTGACTGCCATCTGCAAGCACAGGGCCATCACCCAGCAAGGACAAGGCTGTTTTCAGATCATCCAAATCTACCGCAGTAACAGACGGATCTCTAAACGGAGAGTGAGGGCTGAACTGCAAACTCAACGCGAATCCCTTGAGTTCAGACCAATGCTTTGCGAGGGTTTCAAAATTATCCAAGCTCTCGGAGTATCCGTTGGAGAATCCGCCCATATCAGTGAGCACGTCGTTGACATAGTGCACTGCAGTAGCAGCAATACACTTCTCCCAAGCGAGTGACGCATGCTTAATGTGCTCTTTTAACTTCGCATTTTCCTCATCGGTCAGATCAGGCTCAAGCTTGTTAGCGCCATTGCTTAAGATTTGACGCGCCGCAATCATTGCGGTCGCTGCCTCTGACGAAAAGTCAGTAGGATCGTCGCCAGATGAGGAGCCTACATCACGCTTTGCGCAATTTTGCGCATGACCGAAGACGTATTCACTCCGAGGATCGATTAGCCCATCACCATCGGTATCATGATAGCCATTTTTCCAGCCGTCCCTACCACTCTTGGCTCTCGCTTCCAGGTCGGTGTAATGCAGTATATCTCTTGCCGCTCCGTAATAGCCGAATCCCTCGTCAAACTTATGCTCGGCATAAGAATAACCCTTAGTGCCATCTTGGTAAGCTAGCACGTGCGCACCGTCTTTGGTTCCATCGAAGTCAGTCATGAAATAGTCATTGGTACCTTGCGAAAAACTAACTGCTCCCATCAGGAACTTCTGCATGAGCTGTCGGTAGTTACGTCCCATCGCATCGGTATTCACGTTGACTGCTGACGTGGCTCCAGTGGCGTCTGTT
>MDTD01110205.1_pt1 | contig 28077 bp, 22 predicted proteins | sample 811221 | NCBI WGS metagenome assembly MDTD01 (sample SAMN05326646, study PRJNA326480) | marine metagenome | isolation source: seawater | place: Pacific Ocean: South West | collected 2011 | reverse complement strand
GGGGTTCGGGGAGCAGGCACCATCGGTGTAGAGCTCCACGAGCGGCTTGTGATCGATCGGGGCTTCGGTGGTCATGAGCGGGCAGCGTAGGCGGTACGATCCGGCATGCTCACCGACGCCGCCCCTTCGCCCGCCGTTGCTGTCCATCGCATCGAAGTCCACCCCCAAGCGCACGCCGGCGATCCGCTTGCTGACCGCGTGATCCGCGAAGCGGCGGCACTGGGCATGGTGGTCGCCGGCGTGCGCACCGCCCGGGTCTATCTCATCGAAGCGGCGATCGATCCGGATACACTAGACCGGCTGGTCGGGGGCTTGCTCGCCGACCCCGTCACGGAGCACGCCGTCGTCGGCGCCACGGTGCTCGAGCTTGACGCCCTCGTCGAGGTCCACCCCCTGCCCGGCGTGATGGATCCTGCGGCCGCGTCGGTGCGCGATGCGATCCGCGACCTGTTTGCGATCGAGGCGGAGGTCTCCACCGGCACCCGCTACGCGTTCGCAGGGATCACGCAGGCCCAGGCCGACGCTCTCGCCGCCCGCTTGCTGATGAACCCGGTTGTCCAGGCGGTCCACACCGAGCCCCATCACCCGGGCGAACTCCCCAAGGGCCACGAGCACGACTCCCCGATCACGCACATCCCGATCCGGGGGCTCGACGACGAGGCTCTCGAGAAGCTGAGCCGGGACGCGCACTTGTTCCTCGACCTCAACGAGATGCGTGCGATCCGAGACGAGTACGAAAAGCTGGAGCGCGAACCCACCGCGATCGAGCTCGAGACCCTCGCCCAGACCTGGAGCGAGCACTGCGTCCACAAGACACTCAAGAGCACGATTACCTATCGGGGCGGGGATCTCGGGGCGGATACCATCGGCTGGACCAACCGCCCGGGGCACACCGTCAATGCTGACGGGTCGGTGACGATTCACAACCTGCTCAAGTCCACCGTCGCGGCCGCGACCTTCGAACTCATCGAGGAGGGCCTCGACTGGACGCTCTCCGTCTTCGTAGACAACGCTGGCGTCATCGCCTTCGACGACGACCACGCGATCAACATCAAGGTCGAGACGCACAACCACCCCAGCGCCCTCGAGCCCTACGGCGGGGCCGCGACCGGCATCGGCGGGTGCATCCGTGATGTGATCGCCACTGGGCTCGCGGCCAAGCCCATTGCCAACACCGATGTGTTCTGCGTGGCGACGCCCGACATCGCCGAGGTGCCCGCGGGCTGTATCCACCCCACACGGATCCTCGACCAGGTCGTCGCGGGTGTGCGGGATTACGGCAACCGCATGGGCATCCCGACCCTCAACGGCGCCGTCTGGTTCGACGACCGGTACATCGGCAACCCGCTCGTCTATTGCGGCTGTGTCGGCCTGATGAAGCGGGGTGAGGGCGACGCGCTGATCTCCGGCGCCGCGAAGCCCGGCGACCGCATCATCGCCCTGGGGGGTCGAACGGGGCGCGACGGCATCCACGGCGCGACCTTCTCGTCCGCGGAGCTCACTGATACCCACGCGGATGAGTTCTCCCACGCCGTGCAGATCGGGAACGCGATCGAGGAGAAGCGGGCGCTCGACGCGATCCTGCGGGCGCGCGACGAGGGAACAGAACCGCTGTTCAACGCGATCACCGACTGCGGCGCGGGCGGGTTCTCGTCCGCCGTCGGCGAGATGGGCGAGGAACTGGGCGCGGAGGTTCACCTTGAACGCGCCCCGCTCAAGTATCCGGGGCTGACGCACACCGAGATCTGGATCTCCGAGGCCCAAGAACGCTTCGTGCTCGCGGTGCCCGAGGCGAATGTGCCGGCGCTGCGGGCGATCTGCGACGAGGAGCATGTGGAGATCGCCGATCTTGGCCACTTCGGGACCGAGGGGCGGGAACTGATCCTGAACCACGCGGGGCGCGAAGTCGGGCGGCTGCCGATGGCGTTCCTGCACGACGGGATCCCGATGCCGACGCGAGTAGCGGAGTGGAAGCCGGGGCGTCCGGAGGTCGGCGCATCCGAGCCAGCCGCTGCGCCCTCTACCAAAGACGCTCTCCTCCAACTCCTCGCCCACCCCAATATCGCCTCCAAGCACAGGATCATCCGCCAGTATGACCACGAGGTGCAGGGAAACACCGTCATCCGCCCCCTGGGCGGCCCGCTCCAACGGGGCCCGATGGACGCCGCCGTGATCGAGCCCGTCCCCGGGTCCGGACGCGGTCTTGCGATCGCCTCCGGCCTCGCGACGAATTTCGGTGATCCAGAAACCGGCGGCGATCCGTACCTGATGGCGCTCGCGGCGATCGACGAGGTCGTCCGCAACCTCGTCTGCGTCGGGGCGGATCCGGATCGGATCGCGATCCTCGACAACTTCTGCTGGCCGTCCTGCAAGAAACCGGAGAACCTCGCGAGCCTGGTCCGCGCCGCCGAAGGCTGCTACGACGCGGCGAAGGCGTACCGCACACCCTTCGTGAGCGGCAAGGACTCGCTGAACAACCAGTTCACCACAGATGACGGACGGACGATCGAGATCCCCCCGACCCTGCTCATTACCGGGGTGGGGATCGTGCCGGACATCAGCACATGCGTGACGACCGATGCCAAGAAGGTTGGGAACCGACTCTTGCTGATCACGGGCGAGCGCCCGGCCGAATTGGGTGGCAGCGCATGGAACGCTGTATTCGGAAACGGAGCGTGTCCGTTGCCGTCGTGGCGACCCGACGACGCTGCCGAGCGGGCCCGCGTTGTTGCGGACCTGATCCGAGCGGGCGCGATTCTCGCGGCTCACGATGTCTCAGACGGCGGTGCGCTCTGCGCTGTCGCGGAAATGCTCATCGGTGCGAGCACGCCCGATCGCCCGATCGGCGCGCGCACGACGCTTGACGCCGACGCCGGGGCGGTCGCGTTTGCCGAGATCCCGGGGAGCTACATCGTCGAGGTCAGCACGGCGTTCGACGCGGCGGCGCTCGATCGACAGATCCGCGGGCGTGTTCACACGATTGCCACGCTGGACGCGTCGGGCCGGCTTACGGGCGAAGATGGGTTGGACATCGCGGTTAAAGACCTCGCGGAGGCGTGGCTCGGAACACGCTGACAGACCGCGGGACTCAGCCCGCTGCGGCTGACGAGATCTTGCTCGTCCACGCTTCGATCCTGGAGAGAATCGCGCTCTTCGCGCAGAACTCGGTGGCGCCCGCCTCGATCGCCTGCTTGACCAGGCGGTCGTCGTCGCTCGCGGAGATCGCGTAGATCGGCAAGTGCCCCATCGTCGAGCTCATCCGAACCCACGAGATGAACTCTCGGGCGGTGCGCTTCCGCAGGTTCCAGTCGACGATAATCGCCTTCGGGAGCGTTCCCCGCTGCGACGACGCCGCGGATCGCAAAGGGGGCACCGCCTCGTCGAGGGTCGCGAACGCCTGAACGGTCAGCCCGGCACGCTTCGCGATGACGGTCTCCAGCAGCGTCACGACCAATGGGTCGTCGTCCACCAGCAGGAGATCGCAGTTAAGTGCATCGCGCGGCGCCATGGGTTCGCGTCGTCCAAACTTCGGCCGCATGCGGCCGGTCACGGACCTATCGGGAACGGACCGATACGGTTGATATTCAGGTTTCGGCATCCGGGGCGTGTCGCTCGAACACGACCGCGGCGTTCCTCGGAAATCGAGGCCGCTCGATCGGAGCGATCGGCGCTCGTCTCGTCCTTCCAAGCGGCACAATCCGCACGATCAGCGCAGGCCGTACTCTTTGAGCTTGCGATAGAGGGTGCGTTCTCCGATTCCGAGCATCTTTGCGGTCTGCTCCCGGTTCCCGCCTGTCAGCTTCAGCGTCTCCCGGATCGCCCGCTTTTCGAGTTGCTCGAGGCTGGCCCCCGCCAGCGATCCCGGGGACGCGGTGACCTCGCCGGTGTCGGCGCCCGCCTCGTCTCCCGTCCGTACCTCGTCGGGGATGTGCCGCACATCGAGCCTGGCCGCCTGGCCCACTTCCGCCTCGCCGATCGCCTGGACGGTCATGTTCTGGACCACATTCAGGAGTTGCCGCACATTCCCGGGCCAGTGATAGCTGGTCAGGCGCATCACCGCGGCGTCGGTGATCTCGGGCATTGGCATGCCCGAGCCTGACTGTTCGCTGAAGCGTGCGATCGCGTGCTGGATGATCCTCGGGATGTCGTCGCGTCGCTCTCGCAGCGGCGGGAGGTGGATGTGGCTCCCGTTGATCCGGTAGTAGAGATCCTGACGGAAGGTCCCGTCCCCGACCGCCTTGGCGAGGTCGTGGTTCGTTGCGCTCACGAATCGGACATCGACCTTGCGGCTCTCGTTGCTGCCGAGCCGCACGACATCGCCCGTTTCGAGCACGCGGAGCAGCTTCGCCTGCATCGTCAGCGGCATGTCCCCGATCTCATCGAGGAAGAGCGTCCCGCCGTCGGCGTACTCGAAGACCCCTTCGCGGGCGCCGTCGGCACCGGTGTAGGCACCCTTGACATGCCCGAAGAGCTGATCCTCGAGCAGGCTCTCGCTCTGCCCCGCGCAGTTGAAGGCGACGAACCGCCGCTTCGTGCGGTTCGAATGGTCGTGCACCGCTCGCGCGATCAATTCCTTGCCGGTCCCGCTCTCCCCGGTGATGAGCACCGGGATCGGGCTCGCGGCGACGGTCTTCACGGTCCGGAGGATCTTCCGCATGGGCTCCGACCCCGCGACGATCCCCTCGAACCCGTCCTCGGCGACCAGCCCCCCGAGTTCACCCGCCTCCGCGCGGAGCAGGACTTTCTCCGCGGCCCTGTTGACGACCTCACGAAAAACGGCGAGATCGAGCGGCTTCTCGACGAAGTCGAACGCGCCTTCTTTGAACGCCGCACGGGCGGTCGGCACATCACCGTGCGCGGTGACCATGATCGTTTCCGCGTTCGGCTGCATCTCCGCCGCGAGGCGGAGAATGACCAGGCCTGCGTCCCCGCCGTCTCCGGAGACCCCGTCACTGCCCCCGCTCTCGGGCATCCGCAGGTCCGTCACGATGACATCGAACGAGCCCCCCCGCAGTTCGTCGATCGCGGCCCCAACGCTCGTGACCACGGTGCTCACATGCCCCGGGCGACGCAGCGCGTCCGCCATGACATCCGCGTGATCGGGCTCGTCCTCAACGATCAGCACCTGCGCAGCCGGGGTCGTGTCATCGGTCATGCCGGAACGGTATCCGTGATCGGCCGCGCAGGCGGGATCATGCCTCGGTCCCGAGGTCCCCGCGGATCTTTGCCGCGAACGCGATGGCAAGCGCATCCGCGACATCCGAGGGCTCGGGGGGCGCGTCGAGCCCGAACACGGATGCGACCGCCTCCTGCATCTGCCGCTTGCTGGCGGCGCCCGACCCCGTCATCGCCCGTTTCACCGACGCGGGCGGCAGTTCGATCGCCTCGATCCCCGCCTTCTTGAGCGTGAGCAGGATGACGCCCCGGGCATGGGCCATCACGACCGCGGTGGTCGGGTGCCGGTAATGGCTGAACAACGCCTCCACCGCGGCGCGATCGGGGTTGACGCGGTCGAGGAGCTCTCGGAGATCGCGTTCGAGTTCCGCGAGGCGGCTCGGGATGCTGGGGGCCTTGCCCGAACCCGGTGCGAGGCGGAAGACGCCCGCCTCGACGATCGCCGGGCGTGCCGGCTCACCCTCGATGCACCCGAAGCCGGTGAGCCGAGTTCCCGGATCGATCCCCAGCACCCGCACTCAACCCGCTCCCTCGCCCGCGTGAAGCCCGCCCGGGCCCGCGTAGTGGGTCAGCACATGCACGACGGTCTTCGCGAGCACATCCGCCTCGATGTTGACCGGATCCCCCACTGACCAGTCCGCGAGCGTCGTTTTTTCGAGTGTCTCCGGGATCAGGGCGACTTCGATCCATCCCTCGGAGCCGTCCACCTCACCTGGCTCGATCGCCGCGATCGTGAGGCTGACCCCGTCGAGACAGACCGAGCCCTTGGGGGTCATATATCGCATCAGGCCCGCCGGCGGCGAGAGCCGAACACGCCATTCTCCGCCCGGTCCGTCACCCGGCCGGACGACGCGTTGGACGATGCCGACGCCGTCGATGTGCCCCTGGACGAAGTGCCCACCCAGAAGCGTCGCGGCGGAGACCGCGGTCTCGAGATTGACCCGTGATCCCGGCTCCAGACGCCCCAGGTTCGTCTTCGCGAGCGTTTCGGGGATCGCGACGAATGCGAGGCCCTCCTCTCCGGGGTCGTCGGTCATGGTCAGGCAGCACCCGTTGACCGCGACGGAGCCTCCTCTTCCCGCCCCGGGGCTCCACCCGTTGGGGTCGATCCACAGGCGGACCCCCTCCTCGACAGGATCAACCCCGCGTACCTCCCCGACCGCCTGGACGAGCCCTGTAAACATGCCCGACTCTAGTGCCCCCGCCCTCCGCAAGAGCACCCCAAGCCGTCTCCCTGCTTGACGCGCCGGGAACCCGCCCCGATACTCCCTGCGCAGACCCATCCTCCGCACACGGAGCCCCCATGACCCTGACCAACGCCCACGCCGCTCCCGCGGCGCTCCTGACCGCCCTCGCAGCCCTCGCCGCGTGCGATGCGTCCCAGCCTATGTCCCGTTCCGATGCCGCCGCGCCGAGGACGCGTGACTCCCGTCTCGTGGAGGACGCGGACGGGCTCGTGACGATCTCCAACGGGATCCGGATCGCCCACAGCGAATGGCGTGACCTCGGATTCCGATGGGAATGGAGCGCCACGCCCCTCAAGCAGGGAACAGGGCGCATCGCGTTCATCCACCCCGTGGGCGATCGGATCGCGGTGCAGTCCGACGACGCGTGGACCTGCGTCGTGGAAGCGAGCACCGGCAACACCGCGTGGCAGGTCCGCAACGCGAGCAAGCTCACGGGCTTCGTGGACGATTTCCGCGTTGGCGAATACCTCTACTCGTGCGCGCGCCCCGAGATGTTCGCGATGGACATCAACTCGGGCAACCTCCTTTCTCGCCAGCCCATGCCGGTGGTCGTCACGACGCCTCCGGTGGTCAGCAACGGTCACGCGGTCTTCGGGACCCCGACCGGCGAGGTCATCTGCCACCGTTTCGGGACGCGTGCCGGTGCCCCGCTCCCGCCGCCCCTGGACGAGGGAATCAAGGCGTGGGGTTACCTGCTCGATGGCGCGATCGTCGCCGCGCCCGTCAAGGTGGGCGATCTCGCGGGCATCGTGACGGAGAAGGGCGAGGTGTTCTTCGTCGATATCCTGACGGGCTCGGGGCGGGGCACCTCCCGAATCTCGGGCGGGATGGACACCAACCCCGTCTCCGACGGGACGCGCATGTTCGTGGCGAGCCGCGACCAGTCCGTGTACGCCTTCGAGCCCGATTCGGGCACCTATCTCTGGCGGTACCGCACCCCGGATCCGCTGACCGACCAGCCCGCGTACCACGACGGCACGCTGTACTGCACCGTGCCCTCCGAGGGCCTCATCGCGTTCGATGTCTCGCAGGACGCCCGCGACACGGGCCGGTTCGGCGCGAAGCGATGGACGAGCCCGACGATCAACCACGGCGAGGTCGTCGCGATCCAGAACGGGGATCCCATCGTCTGGGACGGGCGGACCGCGTACCGCATCGATACCAACAACGGCGATGTGATCTCGACGGTCGAACTCGCTGGCGTCAAGGATCTGCTCGCGGGCGAGTTCGTGAACGGCGACCTCTACGCGGTCGGCGATCGCGGCCAGCTCATCAAGTTCCAGTCCCGCTGAACCGCGCCGCGTGCGCCCAGACAGGTCCGGACCGACCCCGCATGCCCGACACCGTCCCTATCCGCCGTGCGCTCATCAGCGTGAGTGACAAGACCGACCTCGTGCCTCTCGCCCGCGTGCTGCGTGACCTGGGCGTGGAGATCATCTCGACGGGCGGCACCGCGCGCACGCTCGGGGACGCCGGCATCGAGGTGCGTCACATCGAGGACCTCACGGGCTTTCCCGAGATGATGGACGGGCGGGTGAAGACGCTCCACCCGCGTGTGCACGGGGGCCTGCTCGCCCTGCGGGACAACCCAGAGCATGTCGCGTCGATGAACGAGCACCAGATCGCGCCGATCGATCTGGTCTGCGTGAATCTCTACCCGTTCGAGCAGACCGTCGGACGAGCGGGCGTGACAAAGGCCGAGGCGATCGAGCAGATCGACATCGGGGGCCCCTCGATGATCCGATCGGCGGCGAAGAACGCCGAGTGGGTGGCGGTGCTGACCGCGCCCCGGCAGTACGACCGGTTCATCTCCGAGCTGCGTGAGCACGCGGGCGCCACGACCCTCGAGCTCCGACGGTGGCTCGCAGCGGCCGCCTTCGCGCGCACCAGCGCGTATGACCGGGCGATCTCCGCCTTCCTCGACAACTCCACCGCGCGGGCGTTCCCGTCCACCCTCACGCTCGATTACGACCTGTGCGACGAGCTGCGGTATGGGGAGAACCCCCACCAGGCCGCGGCGCTCTACAAAGATCCCGCCTCGAACGGGCCCACCGTCGTCAATGCGCAGCAGCTCTCGGGCAAGCACCTCGGCTACAACAACATCCTCGATGCGTCCGCGGCGCTCGAACTCGTCAAGGCGCTGCGGCGGGCCGACAAGGACCGAGCGGGGGCGGCGGTGATCAAGCACACCAACCCGTGCGGGCTCGCCCTCGCGGAATCGGCCGCGGACGCGGTCCGCCTCGCGATTGCAGGAGATCCGCTCGCGGCGTACGGCGGGATCCTCGCGCTCAATCGGCCGATCGACACGGGAACCGCGGAACTCATCGCAGCGCCGGATCGCTTCTTCGAGGTGATCCTCGCGCCCGAGTTCCATGCCGACGCCGCGAAGACGCTCGCGGACCGCTGGAAGAATGTCCGCCTGCTCGCGGTCGGGGAGCGGCCCAGCGCCCGGCAGCGCAAGCTCGAGTACCGCTCGATCCCGGGGGGCATGCTCGTGCAGGACCGGGACACGAGCCTCTCGAATACCGAGGGCTGGACGCACGCCGCGGGACCCGAGCCCGATCCGGCGCTGCTCGCCTCGGCGCCGCTCGTCGAGATCGCGGCACGCGGGCTGTCCAGCAACGCGGTCGCGATCGGCGGGCCCGACCCCGATGCGCCGGGATCGGCGCGTCTCTTCGGGGGGGGCGCCGGGCAGATGGACCGCGTCGCCTCGTGCCGCATCGCGGTCTCGAAAGCGGGCGAGCGGGCGCGGGGCGCCATCGCGGCGTCCGACGCGTTCTTCCCCTTCCCGGACGGCCCCGAGATCCTCATCGACGCGGGCGTGAAGCTCCTCGTGCACCCGGGCGGATCCAAGCGCGATCAGGAGACCTTCGATCTCTGCAACGATCGGGGCGTGACCTGCCTGACGACCGGCTCCCGGCACTTCCGGCACTGACCGGGCCCGCGCCGGTCCCGATATCCCCGCGCGAAGCGCGAAGATCCGGTCAAACCGCGACGCCGACCACCATCAGCGGGCGTTTTCGCTTGGCGCGGGCCCCATATCTTGATATATCTGGACCATGCGTTCCCGGAACGGGGTCACTCCATCAACCGACGAGCCCGCCCCTAGGCGGGCCGGCGACGCCCGCACCGCTGTTCCGGTGCCCGTCTCGTCGGCCCCCCACGCCTCACCCACCGCGAACGGCACCGTGAGCCTCTCGACAGGCGATGGTCTGTCGAATCATGTCCTCGTCCTGAACAAGCTCTACATGGCGATCCGCGTCGTCAGCGCCAAGCGTGCGTTCACGCTGCTCGCGCGGGACGCGGCGGAGGTGATCCACGCCGACGACGGGACATACGCGAACTACGACTTCGAGTCGTGGCTCGAGCTCAGCGAGTTCCGCCGGGAGTTCGAGCCCGACGGGCTCGACTGGGTGCGCACCGTGCGCACGGAGATCGTCGTCCCCCGGATCATCCGCCTGCTGGGGTACGACCGCCTTCCTGCGCAGCGCGTCAAGCTCAACCGGCGCAACCTGTTCGCCCGCGACCGGAACCGGTGCCAGTATTGTGGGCACTTCTTCCCGACCAGCGAGCTCTCGATCGACCATGTGCAGCCCCGAAGCCAGGGCGGGCCCGACACCTGGGAGAACCTCGTGTGCGCGTGCGTGAAGTGCAACGCGAAGAAGGGGGGGCGCACGCCGACGCAGGCCCGGATGAAGCTGGTCACCAAACCGGTGCGTCCGAAGCGGAGCCCGCTGATCTCGATCAAGCTGGGGCACGACAAGTACGCGTCGTGGAAGGCGTTCCTCGACGACGCGTACTGGTCGGTCGAGCTGCGCTAGTCGATACCGTTACGGGAAAGAGGGGAAACGCATCATGAGACTCTTTGACGCGTGCGTCGCGCTCGCCTCCGTCGTGATCGCGCAGGCAGGGGGCCAGCCCTGCGACGAGGATGTCATGGTCCGCTCGGGCGGGGTCGCGATTTCGCGTTTCTGCGTTGGCGATACGCTTTTCGTCGGGACGCAGGACAACGGCATCCAGGTCTACGACATCAGCGATCCCGGCGACCCCAGACCACTCTCGTGGTTCCGGTCGCGCTACCAGCCCGCGGCGTTCACCGCCCGTGGTGACACGCTCTATGTCGCGGATTCGTTCGCCGGGATCTATATCACGGACATCTCCGATCCCGGGAAGCCTGCCGAGGCTGGGACGGTCGACACCGGGGGCGATATTGTCGGATGGCTCACCATCGAAAGCGACACGCTGTACGCCGTGGGCGAGAAACTCTGGATTTATGACCTCGGCACGCCGCACGAGCCGTCGCTGCTCGCGGAGATCGCCCTCCCGGACTACACAGGCAAGGCGCTCCCGGCGGGAGATTTCTTGATCGCCTTCGATCTGCGGGACGCGTCCGACGACACGAGCGAGCTGTTCCTCATCGATGTTTCGGATCCGGAGAACCCTGCCGTCGGCGTGGACATCGTCGAAGAGCTGGGCCTGTTTGATTTCGCGATCAGCGGCACCACGCTGGCGACCTTCTCCGACGCCGCGGCGCTCTTCTTCGACATCACCGATCCGACCGCCCCCGTCCCGCTCGGCGCGTTCCCCCTCGGCGGGATGGCCACCCGCATCGCCGCCGCCGGCTCGCACGCTTACATCCACATCAACAACGCCCCGCTCGAGATTTTCGACTTCTCCGATCCACAGTCGATCATCCCGACGGGATCAGTCGAGGGGATTTTCGAAACCCTCGTCATCAACGAAGGCCGACTGCTTTCCGACGCCAGCCCGAGCGGTGCGACCATCAGTTCGCTCGAGGATCCCGCGAATCCGGTGATCGAAGCGGCAATCCCCTTCGTCATCACGCCGTCGAACCTCTCGTTCAGCGGCGGCTATGCCTTCGCCCCGGACGGCTTCCGGGGATTCTCCACGCTCGACATCTCCCGGCCCGGCGCCCCGTTCTCGATCGCCCTGACCCCCGCCCCAGACGCCATCATCGCGAGCGCCACGCGGGGCGATCACCTGTATGTCGTCGACATCTCCGAGGGCATCCTGACCTACGACATCACCGATCCCCTCGCACCCCTCCCGGTCCCGTCCGCCCCGCTGCCCTTCGTCGGTCGGAAGATGCGCATCGTCGACGACACGCTCCTCGTCGCGGAGTCGGACGGCCTGCTCAGCGTCAAAATCCGCCCAGACGGTTCACTCGGGGCCGCGACCCTGATACCCGGCTCCCTCTTCCCGGTCGACATGACGATCGAGGGCAATCGGTCCTATCTCGCGGGCGACGAACTGGACATCTTCGATATCTCCGATCCCCGAAACCCTGTCCTCACCGCGACCCTGATCCCGCTCCCGGAGCGCATCCGCGGCATCGCATCTTCGGAAGGCCGGCTCGCAGTCGTCAGCGGGAACAATTCCGTCGGGCGACTCACCCTTTTGACTCTCGCGGACCCCGACGCCCCGCAGGTCATCGGGGTCGCCGAATACGCGCGCAAGGGGACGGGCGTACGGATGGCGGGAGATACGGCCGCGGTCGCGGTCGACCGCAACGGCGTGAGCTTCTTCGACCTCTCCGATCCCTCGAACATCACCGAGGTCGCCAACATCCCCCATCCCGCGGACACGAGAACGCTCGATCGCCGAGGATCGAACCTCTATCTTGGCCTGGAGGGAGGCCTCGCTGTGGTCGACGCGTCGTGCTTCGGCTTTCCGTGTTCTCCCGCGGACCTTGCCGAACCGCTCGGCGTTCTCGACCTTTCGGACATCGTCGCGTTCGTGACCGCCTTCACATCGTTCGACCCGTCCGCTGACTTCAACGGGGACGGCCTCTTCGACCTCGCGGACATCACCGCGTTCGTCGGTGCGTTCACGACGGGCTGCCCCTGAACCGACTCGTTCTCGGACGCGTTCCGCTTCTGCGCCGTTCAGAGAATTCCGTTGTTTTGTGCTGAGCGGGGTCCGCCTTGTGCGCATCGGCTCGTCTGGTAAAGTGTGTCTTTGCGTCCCGAGGAGAGCGACTCATGAACAGGTTCCTGCCCCCCGCTGCCTGCGCGGCTTGCCTTGTATCCGCCATCGGCGCATCGCAGGGTGCCCCGGTCGTCTTCGCTATCGATCCCGATGCGTCCGCCGTGTCCGGATCGTTCGGGCTGCTCGCCGAGACCGCGGGCACGCTGATCGGGGACTATGACGAGACGACCAACCCCGGGGGCACGCAAACCCGCCCCGGCCTGTTCGGCGGGTCGGGCAACAACCCGATCCCGGTCACCATCGACATCGGATCGTCCACGGGTCTCGCGACGGCGCCCGCGGGTTCGTTCACGCTCGACGCGGACACCGACGCGCTGACGGTCTCGATCGACGCGTTCACGGCGGATCTGCTCAACGGCGCCGCGGTCGAGTCATCGCTTGATCTCACTTTCCTGTTCGAGACCTTCCGAACGATCAACCCCGGCGGGTTCTATCCGGGTGGGATCCCCCTGCCCATCTCGCTGCCCGCGGGCGAACTTTCCTCGCTCGCGCTGACGCAAAACGCCCCCGCCGCGCCGGGTGCGCTCGTCCCCAATCCCGACGGGACCTTCACCCTCGCGGCGGCGGTCCCGGTGACGCTCACCCTCTCGGGTACCGCGCTGGGTGGGGCGGCGATCGATCCCGGGCCGGTCGGCCTGCTCCTCCCGCTCGCGGGGACCTACGCGCCCGCCCCGGACCGCTCGGCGAGCGTGACGCTCTCTATCGATCTAGACGCGTTCAGCCAGTCCGTGGACGCCTCGGGCCTGCCGGCGCTGCCCGAGATCCCGTTCGAGTTGCCCACGCTGGGGGGCGAGACGGCGTCGGTGCTGCTGAACCTCGCGGTCGGGGCGATCACGCTGGAGGGCGTGGGGTCGGTGACGCTCGTCGCGAACGGAACCCCCGGCGGGTGCAACGCCGCGGACATCGCCGAGCCGTTCGGAGTGCTCGACCTTTCGGATCTGCTCGCCTTCATCGAGGCGTTCGGCGCGCAGGTCGAGCCCGCGGACTACGACGACAACGGGGTCTTCGATCTCAACGACATCCAGTTGTTCATCACGGCGTTCCTGGGCGGGTGTCCCTGAACGCGGGCGGTCCCGCTCGTCAACGACGAGGCGCCCCTCGAGATCGGGGCGGACGGCGGGCTCAGCTCCCGTCGATCATGTCGAAGACGCCGCCCAGGATCGAGCCCTCACCCTGCCGGCGCCCCCCGGTCTGGGGCGCGGCGGCGTAGATCCGGTTCGCCAGGCGGCTGAACGGGAGTGTCTGCATCCAGACGGTGCCCGGCCCGCGCAGCGCGGCGTAGAACAGGCCCTCGCCGCCGAACAGCTTGTTCTTGATGCCCGGGACGGTCTGGATGCTGTAATCCACGCTCTCGTCGAAGGCGACGATGCAGCCGGTGTCGACACGGAGCGTCTCGCCCGCGTCGAGCTCTCGCCGGATGACGGTGCCGCCCGCGTGCAGGAAGGCCTGCCCCGCGCCGCTCGGGCTGCTGAGGCGCTGGAGGATGAAGCCTTCCCCACCGAAGAGACCGGCGCCGAAGCGTTTGGTGAAGGCGATGTCGACCTCCACCCCCTGCGCGGCGCACAGGAACGAGTCCTTCTGGCACAGGATCTTCCCGTGGTGCTCGGCGAGTTCGACCGGCACGACATGCCCCGGATAAGGCGCCCCGAACGCGCAATCCCGGCGGACCCCGCCTTGGTTGGCGAAGACGGTGATGAAGAACGACTCGCCCGTCACGACGCGCTTGCCCGCCTCGAAGAGCTTGCCGAACAGCCCGCCCGCGTCCTTCTTCATCGAGAGACTGGTGCCCATCTCGATGTCGGGCTCGAGATACATCATCGCGCCCGCCTCCGCGACCATCGCCTCGCCCGGGTCGAGCGTCACGATCACCGCCTGCAGGTCGTCGCCCACGATCTCGTAGTCGATCACATCCACGCTCATCGATCACACCGTCCCTTCTTCACTTCGTGCCTTGCTCTCTTCGTGCCTTTGTGCCGTTTTTCCCGTGATCCGCGACGCTTGACCCGTCGCTCACGCTCCGGGCTCCTCCGGTCCTCGCAGACGATCCGGACCTTTCGTTCTCCGCCTCCGTCGCTTCGTGCCTTCGTCGCTCCGCTCCTACCCGAACAACCCCGCCGATTCGTCCATCACCTCGTCCAGCAGGCCGGGCCCTTCGTTTTTCACGCGGTTCACCCGCGTGCTGACGGGGTGGTAGGACCACCGCATCGCCTCGTCGGGCTGGCAGATCGCCCGCAGCGGCGCGACGCCCTCGACCCGCGGGTCGAGCCACATCGACCAGTCCACGCGCGGGACGATGACCGGCATGCGTTCGTGAAGGGCCCGCAGGCGGGTGTTTGCGGGGCAGGTGAGCACGGTGCAGGTCTCCAGTGTCTCCCCGCTCACCGGGTCGTCCCAGGTCTCCCACAGCCCCCCCATCGCGTAGGGTTCGCCCCCGTTGCGGAAGGCCGCGTAGGGTTGTTTGGAACCCGCGGTGCCTTCTTTCCATTCGTAAAACCCGCTGGCGGGGATGAGGCACCGGCGGCGGCGGAAGGCCTCGCGGAAGGCGGGTTTCTCGTGGGCGGTCTCGCTCCGGGCGTTCATGGTCTTGAACCCGATGGCGGGGTCGTCGGCCCACGAGGGGACGAGCCCCCACTTCAGCTCGATGAGTTCCCGCCGCCCGTCGCGGGCGAGCGCGACGGGGATGTCCTGCCCGGGCCCGATGTTGAACCGGGGCAGGTTGAGCCCGAAGCCCGGGGGCCAGGACGCGACATCGAACAACGCCGCGATCGCCTCGGCCTCGAGTTTCAGGAAGAACCGCCCGCACATGCGGTCAGGGTATCAACCCAGAAAAAACGGAGCGCCGTTCGGCGCTCCGCGTGCTGCTGGAATGATGCTGCGCTGGCTCGCGCTCACGACCCCGTCGTGACGCCCACGGGCTGGGGTGTCACGCGGTGGGTGGGCTGGACCGCGACGCCCAGCGGAATCCGCTTGCCGTCGGGGCCCTTGGGCGGGATGCGGTCCTCGTCGATGATGCGCTGGATCGCCATCACGCCCTCGATCAGCGTCTCGGGTCGCGGGGGGCAGCCCGGCACATACACATCGACGGGGATGAACTGGTCGCAGCCCTGCACCGTCGCGTAGGTGTCGAACACGCCGCCCGTCGAGGCGCACGCGCCCATCGAGATCACCCACTTGGGCTCGGCCATCTGCTCGTACAGCCGCTGCAGCACCGGGACCATCTTCACCGAGATCCGACCCGCCACGATCAGCAGGTCGCTCTGCCGGGGGCTGAACCGCATGACCTCCGCACCGAACCGGGCGAGGTCATACCGGCTCGACGCCGTCGCCATCAACTCGATCCCGCAGCACGCCGTCGCGAACGGCAACGGCCACAGGCTGTTCCGCCGGGCCCAGTTCACCACCCGCTGCAACTGCGTCGTCAGCACCGTGTCGGTTGAGATCGCCGCTTCAATACCCATGGATATCCACTCCTGAACAAATCACGATCGGGCAAGTGTAGGATGGTTTTCGGCCATCGCGAGGATCGAGATGCGAAAGAAGTCGACAACTCCGCCCAGCGAGAGAAACTCGCCAGAATCGTCTGAAATCCCCGTCTTTGTCGCCGCTCCAGAGGTAGCACGAAGGTGGTACGAGCAATGGCATGATGCCGCCGATGGAGTCCGCAATCCCGAGGAGCGAGCTGCATTCGCGGACCTGCTCGAAGCCGCGAAGAACTCAATTAACTCCGACCACCCTATCGACACCTCTCTGCTGCTTCGCGCCGTGAACTCCACAGCCAAAGATCCGAGATCGCTCGCGATCGATCTGTTGCACGACCTGCTCGAAACCCAGCCGAACGCTGCCGACACTCTGAATTGGTTCTTCACAAACACCAACGCAAACGGGCGTGCGATGATCGCCCGAGGACTCAGCGGTGATCACCCAGCAATTGCGCATGCTGATCTGATCGAGTTCTTTGGAAAGGCGTTGCGTGATCGCTCCGCATGGGTGCGCGAATGCGCTGCCGTGGCACTCGGTTACCGAAGGATTGAAGACGGCCTTCCACTTCTGACTCAATTGCGGAGCAATACGAAATCGACTGACGAGCAGAAAATGCTCGATTGGATGATCGCGTACATCGAACGCGGCTATCACGTTATCCCGCCAGAAGATCCAAACGAAGGTCGGTACACAATCAGGTATGTCCAAAAGTATTCATCGGGCCAGATTGGCACGACGATGTTCTGGGTAAGCAGCCGGAGATTCAGAAAGTACGGCGCGGAGTTTCTCGTGCGCGTAAGCCGCTTGCATGACGCCCGCGAGTATGAACGGCGAGACGAGGACTAATCCCCGTTCGGCCAGTCGATCCCCTCGATCGTCGCCATCGAGTCCTCGAGATCATCCACCTTGAACACGCACGAGGCGGGGCGGCCCTCCTCGTTGGGCATCAGGTAGGCGTACCGGAGGTTGATCCGGTGGTCGGCCATCGCGACCGCGAGGTCCCGCAGGGCCAGGGGGCGGTTCTCGATCGGGACCGACAGCACCTCGGACTCCACGATCGGGCCCACGCCCGAATCGACGAACGATTCGCAGACGGTCCGCATCGCCTCCACGGGCTCGGCGATGACCCGGACGAGGCCCTTGCCGTTGTGCTCGCTGACGGAGACCGCGCGGATCTGCACGCCCGCCGCGGCGGCGGCGCCGAGCAGTCCGGCGAATTCGCCCGGTCGCTGGTCGAGATACACAGAGAATTCGGTGAGTTTGGTCGGCTTCATAGTCGGGCCCGCACACTAGGCACCCCGGGGATGCGGGTCACCCCGCGTCGCGTCGCGGGCGGGGGTCGCCGGCGGGTCAGTGCGCGGGAGAGGCACCGGCGTCCTCGACCCCGGCATCCGGAGTATCGACGGTGTCGGGCGCCGACTCCGGTGCTGCCCGTGATTCCGCGGTCCCGCGCCCCCCCCTTCACCGGGCATCAACTCGGACAGGCGGACCCCCTCCATCGCGGCGCGGAGCCGCTGGTCGATCTCATCGGAGCCCCCCTGCTCACCCCCGGCGCGGGTGCGGCGGGCGGCGTCGAGCACATCGACGACCATCACCGAGGACGCGGGCCTCGCGAGGATGAACCCCGTGTCCTTGTCGTCGAACTCGGTCGCACGCGAGACCCCGGCGCGGACGAGGGCCTGGACGAGGTTGTTCGCGGCCGCGGGGGGGACGCTCGCGCCCTCCGCGAGGTCTTCGGTCGTGAGGGTCTCGCCCTTTTCGAAGGCGCGGGCGAGCATGACCGCGAAGCGGACCGCGACGCCCGGGTCGACGAGCCCGACCTCGGGTTTCTCGCGTTCCTCGCTCCAGGTCGAGAAGTGCTGGAGGGAGTAGGCGACCTGGAGCCCGAAGAGCACGATGATCCAGGTGATGTAGACCCAGAACAGGAAGAGGGGGAGCAGGGCGAGCACGCCGTAGAGCTGCTGGAGGTTGTCCACCGCGTTGGAGACATAGGCGGTGAAGGCGTTCTTGCCGATCTCCCAGCCCAGGCCCGCGATGCCGGCGCCGACGAGGGCGGGGCGGAAGTTGACCCGCGCGTTGGGGACGGTCATGTAGGCGAACAAGAGCAGGATCGTGTTGATGACGACGCTGACCGCGAAGTCCACGATGTTGCCCGCGATGAAGCCCTGCGCCTCGCCCTCGGCCTTGCCGATCGAGGCGACCCAGTCGCCCACGCGGTCGCCCACCGAGAAGGTCGCGAGCAGGAAGACAAGGCCCAGCGTGAGGGTTGTCCAGTAGGTCGTGACGCGTTTGACCCACGCCCGCCCGTTGGGCACGCCGTAGATCTGGTTGAGCGAACGCTCGAGTTCGACGAGCATCGCGATCGCCCCGTAGACGAGCACGAGGAGCCCGACGAATCCGATCTGGGAGAACGGGAGGCTGGTGACGCGTTCGACGAGGCCTGTGATCCACTCGTCGAGGCGCGTGGGATCGGCGCCGAGGACGCCTGTCTCGCCCCGCGTCGGGGCCGATGCGCCCGGGTCGGGCTGGGCGGGCGGTTCGGCGTCGCCGTTCTCGAGGGCGATGGTGTCGAGCCCGATGAAGGCGACGACCTCGCTGATCTGCGAACGGAGTTCCTCATCGGAGAGGAACTGCCCCATCACCGAAGCGCTGACGACGAGGACCGGGATGAGGCTGAAGATCGTGCGGTAGGACAGGGCGGCGGCCATCCGCGGGATCTGGCTCTTGACCAGCCCGCGCAGCCCGAGACGCAGCACGCGGAGTGTGCGGCGCCACTCCTCGCGTTCACGGACGATCAGGTCGATCAGGCGTGTGACCGGGTTGATCACGGGGTGCCCTTTCGCCCGCGGTCGGTGCGCGTCTCCTTTGCCGCCTGAGCCGCGGCGCGGCGGAGGGCCTGGACCTCGCCCCGGTTCAACTCGCGCCAGTCGCCCCGCGCCACGCCTTTGAGCCTGAGGGGTCCCATCGCGATGCGCTCCAGTTTCCTGACCGGGAAGCCCAGGGCCGCGAGCATGCGGCGCACCTGCCGGTTCCGGCCCTCGCGGATGGTGACCTCGAGCACCGTCTTGTCCGCCTCCCGATGCACGATCGAGACCTCGACGGGCCCGGTTCGGCTGGCGCCAACGGTTCGTCCGTCTTTCCGATCGGTCAGTTTCACGCCCTCTTCCAGCGCCTCGACCGCTTCGGGCTCGACCCGTCCCTTGACGAGCGCCCGGTACACCTTGGGCACCCCGTATCGGGGGTGTGTCAGGCGATTCGCCAGTTCGCCGTCGTTGGTGAGCAGGAGCAAACCCGTGGTGTCGTAATCGAGTCGGCCCACCGGAAAGAGTTGCCCTGAATTGGGGTGCTGGACCAGATCGAGAACGGTGCGTCGATCGGAGCCCGGCTCGTCGCGGGCGCTCGTGAGGGTCCGCGTGGGCTTGTTGAGCAGGATGTAGATCGCGCGGGCGGGGGGCGGCAGGACGCGTCCGTCCACGACGATGCGGTCGTTCTGGGCGTCCACCCAGGCGGGGAGATCGGTCACGAGCGTGCCGTTCACCTCGACGAGGCCTTCCTCGATCATGCGCTCGCAATCCCGGCGAGACGCGATGCCTGCGTCGGCCATGACGCGCTGGAGGCGCTCCCCGCGCGAGGCGTCGCGGAACGCCTCGGCGTCCTGGTCGTGCCCCTGCTTCCGGTTGGATCGCCCGTTTCGCGCCATACGCGACTTTAGCACCGAGCCGAACCCGACCCCTGCTTGCCCGGCGAACGGGGCTGGAGTGGCCCCCTTTCTGGGCCGATCGCCCTTGGAGAGCCGATCTTTCGATCAAACCCCAGTGCCGAGGGCCCCCATGACCACGCTCCCGACCAACGACGCCGCACACGAGAGCCTGACCGAGTCCAAGCCCCGCGCCGCGGCGGGCGCGCCGGACCGGATCTTCCTGACACCCCGCGTGCTCGATGCGGCCGCGTTCGCGGAATACGCCGAGTCGCTGCAATCCCTGATCCGCGATCTCGACGAGCGTTCGGCCCGGCTGTCGGGCGCTTCGACCGACAGCGACCGGATCGCCGCGAGCCTGCGGGAGGCGTCGTCGCAGCTCAAGCAGCGGGCGCAGGCGGGGGCGTCGATCGCGAAGCGGCTCGACTCGCAGATCGCGGCCGCGGACCGGGCCCTGGGCTCGCTCAAGAACGGGTTCGGCGATGAACAGACCATCGCGCGGCTCGCGGAAGAGGCGATCGTGAGTCGACAGTCCGCGATCGACAAGGCGATCGCGCAGCGGTTCGCGTCGCTCGAGTCGCGCCTGCGCGAGGCGGAGAGCCGGGCGGAGCAGGCCGAGGCCCGCGCCGCGGCGACCGAGAAGCGGCTCGCGACGCTGACGCGTTCGCTCGAGACGCTGGAGACGCAGGCGGGGACGATCGAGACGCGGACGACCGAATCGATCGCGGGCGCGGAGAGCCGGGCGGAGCGGGCGACGACCAAGGCGCTCGACGCGCTCGAACAGTTGCGCGTGCTCGCGGACGACATCCGCGCCAAGACCGGCGCCGACACGCGGGAGATCGAGGCCCGACTGGGCCCCGCGCGGGACCTGCTCGCGGACGCGGCGACGCTGCTGGGCAGCCCCGGGACGCCCGGCGTCCTGCACGAAGCGATCGCGAACGCCCGCGCCGCGACAAGCGAGCTGAAGACGCTGCACGATTCGACGGGGAAGCGCATCGCCGCGGCGGCGGAGGCGCACGCGACGATCGTCGACACCGTGAAGGCGGCGGCGGAGAGCATCGAATCGCTCCGCACGCGGACCGGTGAGCTGATCGACGGGCTCGAGGGCGAGGTCGACGCGCTCAGCGAGCAGCTGTCACCCGTCGAGCGGGCGGCCGCGTCGCTGGGGGGCACGCTCGACGAACTCGCCCAGCGGACGCACGCGATTCACCGGGAGATCCAGCAGGCGGTGAGCGCCGCGCACGCCGCGGAGCAGGCGGACCCCGCGGAGCTCGCGGCGGCGAGCGTGGACCGGGCGCGGCGGGCGGCCGACGAGATCACGAGCCAGGCGCTCCGGCAGGTCGAGGAAGCGGCGGAGTGGCTCTCGGCGCTCGCGGCGCAGGCGCACCCGCCCCAGCCCGTGCGGACCAGCGAGGGCTGATCAGTCCCCCGCCCAGCGGCGGCCCAGGTCGAGGTCGGGCACATCCGCGAGAGGCGAGCGCTCGCCCGGCAATCGGACACTCGAGGGCAGGTCCATCGCGAGGCCCGATCCCCCGATGCGCTCGAAGATCTGCTCGATCGTGTCCTTCACATTCTGACGGCGGGCAAACGCGACGATCGCCATCTCCAGGCGGGTCGCGGTCGGGTCCCCGATGATCCGCTTGATGTCCTGCATCATCGCGAAGGCGCCGCCCGGCAGCAGGGTCTGCCCCGCGAGGGCCCGGTTCCGCTCGCTGATCTCCTGCATCAGCCCGTAGATCAGGTAGGCGTCGTCGAGCACGCCCGCGAGGCCCGCGCTGTCGGGGATGAAGTCCATCTCCTCGGCGGTGTACTGCACCGCGGTCTCGAAGATCGGCTCCACCTGCTCGAGCACCCCCGCCTTCTTGGCCGCCTCCAGCGTCGCCTCCAGCACATCGGGCGCCCCGGCGACGAACGCCCGCACCGCCGCGACCGCTTCGCCCGCGATCGACGCGGCCTCGCCCTCGCTCTTCGCGGGCAGTCTGGTCCGCACCGCCTCCGCGACCATCGCGCGGAAGGCGCCCGACTCGTCCTCGGCCTTCAACGCCGCCTCGATCTCGGTCCGGATCCCGCTGATATCCATGCATCGCCCCCCGTCGCTGTGTGCCGCGGAGTCTAGCAAACCACGGCCGGCCCGCGGGACGCGATGCCGCGTGACCACTACCATGTCCCGCACGGCCTGCCCCGCACCGGGCACGAGACACACGACACCACCCCAAGGGACGCATCCCCATGAAGATCCACGAGCACCAGGCACGCGACCTCCTCGCCTCCTACGGCCTCCCCGTCCCCCCCGCCGAGGTCATCACCGACGCGAAGGACGCCGCGGCGGCGTATGAGCGGGCCTCGAAGGAGGCGGGCACCAAGCTCGTCGTCGTCAAGGCCCAAGTGCACGCCGGCGGGCGGGGCAAGGCGGGGTTCGTCAAGCTCGTCAACAGCGCCGCCGAGGCCACCGAGGCGGCGACCTTCATGCTCTCCAACCGCATGGTGAGCAACCAGACCGGACCCGAGGGGCTGGAGGTCAAGAAGCTGCTCATCGCCGCGGGCGTGGACATCGCCCACGAGTACTACCTCGCGATCACCACCGACCGCGACACGCGGCGCAATGTGCTCATCGCCTCGGCCGAGGGCGGCGTGGAGATCGAGAAGGTCGCGGAGGAGAACCCCGCGGCGATCCTCAAGCAGCCGATCCACCCGCTCATGGGCCTGCAGCCCCACCAGGCCCGCAAGATGGCCTTCGACCTGGGCCTCAAAGGCAAGCAGGTGGGCCAGGCGATCAAGATCATGACGGCGCTGGCGAAACTGTTCGTCGACAAGGACTGCTCGCTCGCGGAGATCAACCCGCTCGTGCTCACCCCCGCGACCGACGAGCACCCGCAGGGCCAGCTGCTCGCGATCGACGCGAAGTTCAACTTCGACGACAACGGCCTCGTCCGCCAGAAGGACCTGCAGGCCCTGGACGACAAGGCCGAGGCCAACCCCGCGGAGGTCCGCGCCGAAGAGCACGGCCTGTCCTACATCCCGCTGGACGGCAATATCGGCTGCCTGGTCAACGGCGCCGGCCTCGCCATGGCGACCATGGACACCATCAAGCACCACGGCGGCGAGCCCGCCAACTTCCTCGATGTCGGCGGCTCGGCCTCGGAGGAAGCGGTGACCGAGGCCTTCTCGATCATCCTCAGCGACGCGAAGGTGAAGGGCATCCTGGTCAACATCTTCGGCGGCATCATGGACTGCAACACGATCGCCCAGGGCGTGGTGAACGCCGCGACGAACTTCAAGAACGACGACGGCACGACGGGCTTCAAGGTCCCGCTGGTGGTGCGCCTGGAGGGCAACAATGTCGACGCGGGCCAGGCGACGCTGGAAGCCGCGTCGGCGAACCTGCCGACGCTGCAGGCGGCGAGTGATCTGAATGACGGGGCGAAGAAGGTGGTGGAGGCGGTTGGGTGAAGTGAAGTGGGCCGGGTGCCCATGACCCGTGCCACTGACCTGTTCCCACAGGTCAGTGCTCCCCCTCATCCAATACGCCAGCCCAAGAGCACGGACCCCAGGACGGGTCCGTGGCACGACCTGCCTCGCAACCACGCTCCCCCCGTCCGATAGCACCGCGGGCGAAAAAGCCCGTCCAATGCCCGGATTGGGCTCCGTCACGACCCGCACCAGTCGTTATCCTCGTCCCGGGGGTGTCGCGGAGCCGGCGGGGTCTTCGTGCGCGGCCGTTTCTGGGCCGTGCACGAGGCCTGCATCTGTCGCCGACTCCGCACCATTCACAGGGAGACCGCGAACATGATGAATCCGAGCGTGCAACGAGTGGCCCTGGTGGCCGGTCTGCTGGTGAGCGGCGCGAGCCTCGCCGACGAGGCGAGCATCCGCGCGTACCTGTCGGCCAACGCGACGACCGCCTACCTGCAAACGGGCGACACCCGCCTCGAACTGGTGGAGCCCGAGGGACGCGTCGCGCCGGGCCTGGTCATGTTCCAGAAGTTCATCGGCGATCGCGAACTCCACGGCGCCCGGGTCTATGTGATGGAGAACGCAGACGGCACGGTCGCTCGCGTCTTCGACGATTCGACGGCGAACCTCGCCCTGCGCCGCGCCCCGGTGCACATCGACCGCGATGTCGCGGTGAACACGGTCGAGGGGCTGCTGCCCCAGTCGATCGGGTCCGCGGTCGAGCAAGTGTGGTTCCGCACCGGGAACGAGGCGGTGCTGGCGTGGGAGGTCACCACGGCGCTGGCGGACCTGGGCGCGCCCGCCAGCCCGACGCACTACGAGGCGGTGATCGACGCGGCGACCGGGGAGATCCTCTCCGAGCGGCAGATCGACACCAAGACCTACGCCCCGGGCTCGCCCGAGGCCGCGGAGAGCGTCTTCCCCCGGATCGTGATCAACAACGCGATCGGCGCGCAGGGCTCGCGTGATTACGCGGCGCCGTTCGACGCGGTCGTTCGGGTCGGCGGGTGCACCGGCACGCTGATTGCGCCGAATGTCATCCTCAGCGCCCGCCACTGCGGCATCGGCGCCGGCACGCTCGTCCGGTTCGGCGACAACTCGAACAGCACCACCTTCACCGCGACGGTGCAGTCGTCGATCCTCCCGGACGGGGCGGGCTCGCTGCTCGACGGCGGCGATGTGTCCATCCATGTGCTGACGGCGCCCGTGCCCGCCAACATCGCCCAGCCCATGCGCCTCATCGACGAGACCAACGACCTCGAGGGCATGGTCTGCGCCACCCTGGGCTACGGGTGGAACGGGCTCGGCAGCGTCGGGCACGGCGGCAGCGCCGACGGCTTCCGCTGGGGCGGCGAGAACATCATCGACCGCTACGGAAGCCCCGCGAACCAGAGCGGCACCAACATCATCTCGACCGACTTCGACAACGGCACCAGCGGCGCGAACACCATCCCGACCAGCAGCTCGACGCCCCTCGAGTTCGAGGCGACCACCGCCCCGGGTGACAGCGGAGGCCCCGTCCTCGTCCGCTTCGGCAGCGAGTGGGTCATCGCGGGCGTGCTCTCGGGCGGCACGACCAGCAACAGCGTCTACGGCGACATCTCCTGGTGGACCGGCTCGGCGCTCTACCGGGGCGACATCGAGGCCGCGGGCGGCGCGTTCGTCACGGGCCTCGAGATCCTCTTCCCGGACGGGCGGCCCGATCTCGTCTCGTCGAGCGGCGGCGAGACGCTGCGCATCGACATCGTTCCCTCGGTCGAGGACCCCGTCGTCCCGGGCAGCGGGACCTTCCATGTCGACGCGGGGGCGGGGTTCCAGCAGTTCCCGCTCGTGCCCGTCTCCGCGACGAGCTTCACCGCGGCCTTCCCCGCGCCCGCGGACTGCCCGACAGGCGTCGAGTACTACATCTCGTTCGACCTCGCGTCCGGCACCACCGTGACCGCGCCCTCGGGCGCGTCGCCCCAGTCGGCCAACCTCTTCCGCGCGGTCGCCGCCGACGAGGTCGACTTTGACGACCTGTACGACTTCGAGGCGACCGTCGGCTTCACCGCCGGCGCGCCGGGCGACAACGCGACCACCGGCGTGTGGGTTCGCGTGGACCCGAGGGGCACCGCGGCCCAGCCCGAGAATGACAACACCCCCGACGGCACCTTCGCGTGGGTGACTGGCCAGGGCAGCCCCGGGGGCTCGCTGGGCGAGAATGATGTCGACGGCGGCACGACCTCGCTGGTGAGCAACCGGATCGACCTGAGCGGCACCCAGTCCGCGACGATCGCCTACGCGCGCTGGTACTCCAACAGCGCCGGCGCCTCGCCCAACGCGGATGTGTTCGAGGTGTTCGTCTCCGACGACGACGGGCAGACCTATGTCCCCGTCGAGACCGTCGGGCCCGCGGGCCCCGGGACCTCGGGAGGCTGGATCGTCACCGGGTTCGATGTCGCCGATTTCGTCGACCTGACCACCACCGTCCGCGTCAAATTCGTCGCCAGCGACCTGGGCAGCGGCTCGATCGTCGAAGCGGGCATTGACGATGTCCGCGTGTTGGGCGTCTCGTGCACCGACAGCTGCCCCGCCGACCTCGCCGCGCCGTTCGGCGTGCTCGATCTCGCCGATGTGCAGGCCTTCGTCGGGGCGTTCACCTCGGGCGGCGCGCTGGCCGACCTGAACGGGGACGGCGTCTTCGATCTCACCGATGTCCAGGAGTTCATCACCGCGTTCAACGCGGGCTGCCCGTAACCCCGATCGCCGAGCGCTGATCGCAGATCCTCCCCACCAACGGCCGCGACCCAGTCGCGGCCGTTTTTCGTGCGCCGTCACGGTGTGGCCCCGATCGCGCGCCCGGCCCCGCCGTCGGGCGGTTCGGTAGTGAGCCGGATGATTCTCGGGCCAGCGCCGGAGGCATCCGACGCATAGACCGGAACGATTGGTGCTGTGGCGATTTGCTCGTACAATGTTTGTCAGTACATTCCGCTGCCGACCCTGCCCAGAGACCGGAGGTGCGTCATTCTTTTCTCCCGAAACACCGCGTTCCTCGCCGCCGCGGCTGCCGCGGCATCGTTCCCCGCCCCGCTGCTGGCGGGCCCGGTCATCGCACCGGGGTGGGGGTATCCGGTGTTCCAGGACAACTTCGACGGGGGCTCGATCAACCAGGGCGTCTGGCAGGTCGCGAACTGGGCGGGCGCGAACAACAACGAGTCGCAGTACTACCACCCCGGGCAGGTCTCCGTCTCGGGCGGTGCCCTGCACCTGCGGGCGGACCGCGACCCCAACTGGTCGTTCGGGCGCGAGTTCAACTCGGGGCTGGTGCGGACCTGGGAGGAATGGAGCTACGGACGCGTCGAGGTGCGTGCCCGCGTTCCGTACGGGCAGGGGTTCTGGCCCGCGATCTGGCTGCTGCCCCGCACCGCGCCCTGGCCCGCGGGCGGCGAGATCGACATCATGGAAGCGCGGGGCGACCTCCCCTGGCGCATCAGCAGCGCCCTGCATTGGGGCTGGGATGTCAACTCCCACCAGTATGTCTCGCAGATCTACGAGAGCGGCGCCAACTTCACCGAGGGCTACCACACCTACGCGGTCGAGTGGGAAGTCGGCACCGTCCGTTTCTATGTGGACGGGGTGCAGCATTACACGCTCTACGAACCCGCGGTGGGCATCCCCGGGACGCCCAAGAGCATCGTGCTCAACCTCGCGGTCGGGGGCGATTACTCGGGCTATCCCGACTGGACGACGCCCTTCCCCTCGCAGTTCGATATCGACTATGTCCGCGTCTGGCAGCGTCAACCCTGGGTTGAGCCGCCCGTGTCGCTCGTCGCCGACCCCGGCTTCGAGGACGAAGCGATGACGGACTGGTCCCGCTTCGGCAACACCATCGAGAATGTCGCCTCCGACTGGGGCACGCCCCTGGACGGGGCCCGGTCGCTCAAGCTCTACGGGCAGTTCAACGGAGAGGCGAATGTCTCGGGCGCGTTCCAGAACATCGCGATCGACGGGGGCGAGCGCGTCACCGCGACCGCGAGCGCGCTGATCCGCTCGGAGGACTCGATCGTGGGCACCGGCAACACCGCGTTGCTGAAGGTCGAGTTCTACAGCGAGGCGGGGGCGCCGTACGGGTCACCCGCGTTCCTGGAAGAAGCCTCGGTCGTCATCGCGGACGGCGGGTCGCCCGAGGACACCTGGTCGTATTCGGAGCTCATCACCGACGCGCCCGAGGAGGCGGTCGAGGCGCGGGTCACGCTCCTGTTCGAGCAGCCCGCGTCCAACCCGAGCGGGGCGGTCTTCGTGGACAGCGTCACGCTGAACGCCGACGCGCCGTGCGTCGCGGACCTCGCCGAGCCGCTGGGCCTGCTCGATCTCGCGGATATCAACGCGTTCATCCTGGGGTTCATCACGCAGGGCCAGACCGCCGACCTCGCCGAGCCCTTCGGGGTGTTCGACCTCGAGGACATCAACACCTTCCTCGAGTCGTTCGTCACGGGCTGCCCCTGAGCGATCCGGGCACCGGGGGCCAGGGGGGGTCACGGAACGGCCCCCGAGTCGCCCGCGTGGGCCGCCTGCTCAGGCCCAGCCCACCTGCTTGAAGCTGTGCGCGTCGTTCCAGATCTTGGTCATCGCGCCGATCTTGTCGCCCTCGAACCGCATCACATACGCGTAGTCCGCCGCGACTGATCTGCCCGTGGGCTCAACGGGCCCGCCCGGACCGGTGTGGGTGCCCTTGAAGACGGCGCACCCGGTGACGACGCCCCGCTCCTCATCCTCGCCGAAGAAGGTCATCTCGTAGTGCGCGTCGGGCATGGTCTCGTAGATGTGCTGCATCCAGCCCGCGTAGGCCTCGATGGTGGCGACCTCCGCGAGCGAATCCGCCTGCGCGGCGAACGATGCATCCGCGTGACACCACCGCTTGCAGACCTCCCAGCCCTTCCCGCTCTCGATCGCATCGAAGAAGGCCCGTGCGTCGTCGAGTCGTGCGCTCATGCATGATCCCCCTTGTGATGCGCCGTCGCCGGTCGCGGCGGAGCG
>MDTD01110990.1_pt1 | contig 28079 bp, 25 predicted proteins | sample 811221 | NCBI WGS metagenome assembly MDTD01 (sample SAMN05326646, study PRJNA326480) | marine metagenome | isolation source: seawater | place: Pacific Ocean: South West | collected 2011 | reverse complement strand
TCTCTAAATCTGTTATTATCTCCAATTTCTAATAAAGTTTTTTCACCATTAAATTTCAAATCTTGAGGATCATTTCCTATTGATGCAAATGGATAGAAGGTATTCCCTTTACCAATTTTTGTATTCCCGGAAATATTTACATGAGAATGAATTATTACGTTCTCACCTATTTCAACATTTGATCCAATTACTGTGAATGGTCCAATTTTTGCAGTTGAATGAATTTTTGCTTTATTATCTATAATAGCTGTTTTATCTATCATTTATTTTCTCTAATAAAATTTTTTAAATCTTTTGCTGGATACCCCATAACCTTCGAATTATCTGGAATATTTTTAATAACCCCACTGCCACCTCCAATCTGTACATTATTTCCAATTTTAAGATGCCCAGAAATACCAGCTTGTCCGCCTATCATTACATTATTGCCTAATGTTGAACTTCCTGCAAATCCAACTTGACCAGCAATAATGCAATTTTCACCTATTTTAACATTATGAGCTATATGTATTTGATTATCTAAATACGTATTTCTTCCAATTATTGTATTAGAAAGTGATCCTCTATCAATTGTTGAGCCACATCCTATTTCAGCATAATCTTCTATTATTACAATACCAATTTGGGGATATCTATAATTGGAGTTTTTATCAGGAAAAAAGCCAAATCCTTTTTTTCCTATTACACAACCATCTAATATATGAACATTATTTTTAATTAATGTATTTCTAATAACTACATTTGATCCTATACTACAATTGTTACCTATATTAACATTTTTTTCTATGATTGAGTTATGCCCAATTAAACAATTAGATCCAATTTTTACATTTTTACCAATTAAAACATTTCTACCAAATTTTAATTTATCTTTGAAAGCTGTTTTAGAAATATCTTGAACACTATCATCAAAGTCATCACTCACAGAGTCTGGATAAAGAATTTTAGTTATTTGAGCTGTATGTAGCAAAACATTATTGGAAATTATTGCTTTACAATTACTTGGTAAAGTTGACTTAAGACTTTCAGTAGTTAAACAATAAGACGCTTTAGTTTTTTTTGCTATATCTTTATATTTTTTTGAGTGAAAGAAAGTAATATCTCCATCTGAGGATGAACTAAGATCTTTTATATCACTGACTTCTGCTTTTGGATATTTAATACTTTTTAGTTCAATTAATTCTAACAAATTATTAATTTCATATGGACCTGTATTTTTAAAAAAAGGATTTGTCATCAATAAGTTTAATATCAAAACTTACTTTAAATGCTTATCAAGATTTGTTGCTAATTATTTCCTATCAACAATTGTTGCTGACCATTGTGCATCTGCCATTTTTTTACCTTTGACAAAAGCTTCACCCTTATATTTCCAAACTTTACCGTGTGATCTTATTGCTTCTATATTTAATTCTAATCTACAATCTGGGACAACCGGGTTTCGAAATCTTGCTTTTTCTACACTCATAAGAAAAACAAGTTTATTTTCATATTCAGCCTTATCAATTCCTGCAGCTGTTAATGCGGCTGCAGCCTGTCCAAATGCTTCGACAATTAAAACTCCTGGCATTACGGGTTGTCCAGGAAAATGACCTTGTACATAAAAACTATCTTTTTTAACATTTACAATTGCAGTTGCAGAGAACAACTTTTTTATATTTATTAATTCGTCAATTAGAAGCATAGGTTCTCTATGAGGTAAAAGTTCAATTATCTGTTGCTTGTCTAGTTTTTCCATAATTTAATTTTTAAATTTTTTTATTTTTTCATTCACAATATTTAATATATCGTCCGTAATGTCCATACTACTTTTTCCTATTAAAATTTGGTTTGATTGTAGAATTATATCAATTTTATTCTTTTCTGCATATTCTTTTAAAATGACATTTATATCATCCATTAATAATCTTGTTTTTTTTTCTTGATCGTTTTTTAAACTAAGCAATTGCTCTTTATTACTAATATTAAAATTATTTATTTCTTCTTTTAAAGAATTAAGTTTATTTGTATATTCGTCATTTTGTAAAATATTCTTTTGTGATATTAATAATTTTTCCTTTTCTCTAATTTCTGCTTCTTTTGTTTTAAATTGTTGAAGTAGTTTTTCATTTTTCTTAGAGTAGAATTTAATTATTTCTGAACCAACATTAGATTTGTTTAAGATTTTATTTAGGTTTGCGTATGCAATTGATTGACTGAATGATTTTGTTGCAAATAATATAACTACAAATATTAAAACAAAAGATCTGATCACTAAAATGTAGTACCTATGTTAAACCGTACATTTTCTGTGACATCTGAGGAAGCTTTAGTTATCGGTATCGAATATGAAAGACTAAGAGGTCCTATTGGTGTAAACCAATCTAGTGCGAAACCAGCAGCTGATCTAATTTTATTATCATTGTCTAAAGATGAATTATAGTCGACACCCCAAACACTTGCAGCGTCATAAAAGATACTAAAATCCAGATTTTGAAAATCAGCAAATAAATCTGGTAATGTAGAAGCTATATTAACCGCTGATCCAAAATTACCACCGATAAAATCATCACCGTCTTTTGGGCCAATTTTTCCTGGCTCAAAACCTCTTAGTTTTCTTGATGGTATAAATATTCTTTTGGTGATTCTGGCATCATCATTAGATAAAGAATTAGATGTGGCTGTAAAGATCCCAAGTGAATAAATTGTATTATTTTCTGTTTGAAAATATGTTGAGTAATTAAGCTTATTTATCAAAGTATAATCTTCTGAATATAATGGTAGTTCCTGCGAAAAAACAACTTTATATCCATCGGATGGATTAAAATTTTGATTTAGTTTATTTAAAGCTAAATCATAATTTAAATTTAAATCTAAATAATTGCCCTCCTGTTTCTTTTTAGATGCTGAGGCTTTTGATGTAGTAGTAATTTTTTCGTAATAATTTGATATGGTAGGAGCAAAATAAATATCTTTATATTGTTCATATGAAGTTCCAACTGTAAATCCAGTAGCTTCTGTTTTATATCCAAAGTTTTTCAATCTATCAATTTCAGATCTTTCAACACTTCTATTAAAAGATCTATCAGAATTCCTATAATTTCTCTCATTAATAAATAATTTTGCATTTAACGATTTATCCGTTAAAGATATATCGGTACCCAATTTTACTCCTTCACCTAGATAATTATTTTCTGAAATACCAAAACTAATAGAGGATCCGCTAGTACCTGTTCCAGCACCAGCAAAAATCTCTCCTGTTGGTTTTTCCTCTACTTTAATATTTACTATTTTAACTTTAGTATCATCTAATGTTTTAACATCAAGATTAGCACTTTTGAAAATACCTAAGGACTTAATTTGATTTAACGATTTGTTAACTAAAATTTCATTGTAGGGATCCCCTTCATCAGCTAAAAGAGCATTTCTAATAACTCTTTCAGATGTAATTGAATTGCCAGATATATTTATTCTGTCTATATAAAATTTTTCAGTATCTTTTAAATTAATTGATAAATTTATTTTATTATTATCAATAATAATCTCGTCATAAGTTGCGCTTACAAACTCATAATTATTATTTAAAGCTATTTCATCAATTTCATCAAGTATATCCTCAATTCTGTTTAGAGAGTATGACTTTAATTTGAGCTTTCTCAAAAGATTGTTTAAATCTGCAAAATCATTTTCATTATAATCAACAGGTAAGTTTAATTTTAATTCATTGAAATAATATTTTTTTCCAGCATCGATATTATAAACAATTTCAAAATATTCATTATTAATAATTTGGGCAAACGAACTATTTATTTTTACATCATAATATCCATTGTTCTTATAATAATTTCTTAGAAGATTTTCATCCAGTTTAAATCTTTGTATATCAATAAATTTTTTAGAAGATAAGAATTTCCAAAATTTAGCTTCCTCAGAAATTATTATTTTTCTCAATTTGCCATCTCTAAAAATTTTATCTCCAATAAACTTAATGTTTTTTATTAATGCTTTTTTTCCTAAATTAATATCGTAAATAATATCGACAGTATTATTTTCATTTTTTTTAATATTTGTTGAAACATCAGAAAAATAATATCCATTTACTCTTAAAATATTAATAATTCTATCCCGGTCTTCTTTTATTTTATTCTCTACATAAGAAGATTTTTCTTTTTGGTCTAAAAGTTCTTTTATCTTTTCAATTAAAGATTTTTTTTTTATTCCAGAAAATTCAACTGATTGAATAAGAGGATTTTCTATTACATTTATATAAATAATATTGTTTTCCAAAGAAACAGAGATATCTTTAAAGAAATTTGTCTCATATAATTTTTTAATTACTTGGTTGATTCCATTTGCATCGATTTCATCATTAATATTAAATTCACTGAATAAAATTATTGTTTCATCAGTAATTCTCTCATTTCCTGTAACTTTAAAGTTTTTTATTATATCTGCATAAGAATTATTTAAAAAAAATACAGTAATTAAAAAAAGTTTTGTGATAGTTTTTTTTAGCATCTAAATTTTATTAACATATTTATTTACAATTAATTTCGCATCATTTCTTACTTTATAAATTTGATTAATTGAACTGGGTTTGACTTTACAATATTTTTTTAAATTTTTGAAATTAATAATTTTAATTAAATAATTACAAAGATTATAAAAACTTATTTTTTTATTAAGGAACATATTAACTAATTCGTCATTCACTGTTACTAATACGGTCTCAAAAAGACTATTATTTTGTGGTACAAATTTAATAATTTTTAACAATTTAAATTTATTTGTATCTGGCTTATTAAGTTTAAGATTATTAAATTTCTTTAAATTAAAATCTTTTGTTTCATATCTTTTTTTTTCTGAGTTTTCGTAAATTGAATTAAATATTGGTATATCCATATTAGTTTCATGAGCCAATATTTTAATTGTTCCGTTATCAAAGATAATTATTGCATGAACATACGAATTTGGATTAACCAAAATTTCAATTTGATTAAAATTTAAATTGAAGATTTTCTTTGCTTCTATCACTTCAAAAACTTTGTTCATTAATGTAGCTGAATCTATTGTTATTTTTTTTCCCATTTTCCAATTTGGATGATTTAGAGCATCTGAAATTTTAATATTTTTATTTATTTTTTTATTTAAAAAAGGACCACCAGATGCCGTTATGATAATTTTTTTAACTTTAAAATTTACTTCATTGCCAATTAAACTAAAAATTGAAAAATGTTCAGAGTCCACAGGTATGAATCTTGTGTTATTCTTAATTAATTCTTTATTAATTAAATTCCACCCGCAAATAATTGACTCTTTATTTGCAATAGCAATTTTTCTTGTGTGTTTTATTATTCTTAGTGTTGGATCCAGTCCATCAATACCTGTAATAGCATTTATACAATAATCTATTTTCTTTATAAAAATTTTATTCAAACTTTCGAAATTATTATACAGCTTTATATTATTTTTATTAAATCTAGATTTCCATAATAAATAACTTTTATGGTCTTTAACAATTACATTTTTAACATTAAATTTTTTTGCCTGTTTAAAAATTTTTTTCACATTATTATTTGTTGATAATAAAACAATCTGAAAATTACCTTTATCTTTGTTAACAATTTTTAATGTTGTAAAACCAATTGTGCCTGTTGATCCAAGAATTGCTATTTTTTTTTTCATAAATATACAAAATTTAAAATTAAATAAGATGTGGGAAATGCAAATATAACGCCATCGATTCTGTCGAGCAAGCCTCCATGACCAGGTATAATTTTTCCAGTATTTTTAATGTTAGATTTCCTTTTAAAATAAGATATACAAATATCGCCAATCTGACTTATGGAAGAAATAATTATTGTAAATAAAAAACTGTTTATAATAGTTTCCTGTTGCTCTGTATAATTAAAAAATAAATAGATAAATAATATTGAACAAATGTAACCTCCAAAAACTCCCGCATATGTTTTTTTTGGACTAATCTTAGTTAATTTTGGCCCTTTGAAAATTTTACCAAATGCATATCCTCCAATATCTGTAAAAATACATATAAATAATATCATAATAAAATAAATGTAATCACCATTCATTTCATATCGCAAACTATATGCAGTGTAGAAAGATAATATTAAAAATAATGTACCTAAAATATTGTATACTTTATTTTTTGACATTGAATTCCACTCATAAATTGAAATTAATAGGCAAGTGACAATAAAAAAGTTAAAAAAATAGCTTCCCTTGATAATAAAAAAAAGAGTTATAGGAATTAAAAAGATAGAACTAAGTATTCTTTTTATAAATTCATCATTCATTATATTTTACCATAATTTCTTTTGATTTTTTTAAATTTATTTAAAATTTTATTAAAATCATCTTTATTGAAGTCTGGCCAAAGTTTTTTCACAAAGAATATTTCAGAATAAGATAGTTGCCATAATAAAAAATTACTTAATCTATTTGTGTTGCCAGTTCTAATTAATATATCAGGATCAGGGATATTTGAAGTATATAAGTTTTTTTCGATATTCTTTAAATTTATTTGCTTTTTATTTTTTACTACTTGCTTTAATGCTCTTAATATTTCATCTTTTGAACCATAGTTTAAAGCAAGATTGATTTGTAACTTATTATTTTTTTTTGTTAATTTAATAGCGTTATTTATTGAATTTTTAAGATTTTTTGGAAATTTATTTAAATCACCTAAAACTCTAAATTTAATATTATTTTTTAAAAGTATATTTAAATTTTTCTTCAAATAATCTTCTAATAAACTGAACAAGAAATTGATTTCGTACTTAGGCCTTTTCCAATTTTCTGTTGAAAATGTATATAAAGTTAAATATCTAATATTTTTTTTAATTGAGGCTTGAATTATTTTTTCTACAGTTTTGATGCCTTTTTGATGGCCAAATTTCCTAGATTTATATTTTTTTAGACCCCATCGACCATTACCATCCATTATAATGGCAATGTGATTTATATCGCTCATATTTTCATTATTTCTTTTTCTTTTGAAATAACTTTCTCATCAATTAATTTTATATTTGTATCAGTAATATTTTGTATATTTTTTTCAGCTTTTTTTTCTTCATCTTCCGATATTTCTTTTAATTTCAATAGTTTTTTTAGTTCATCGTTAGCTTCTCTTCTTATATTTCTAATAGATACTTTACATTTTTCTCCTGTTGATTTTATAATTTTTTTAAGTTCGGTTCTTCTTTCTTCATTTAAATCTGGAATTGGTAATCTAATTAATTGACCATCTATTTGAGGATTTAATCCAAGCTCTGATTTTTTTATTGCCGAGTCAATTAATTGGACGTTATTTAAATCCCATGTTTGAACGTTTATGGTTCTAGGCTCAGGAACAGTTATAGTGGCAAGTTGGTTAATTGGCATTTTTTGTCCATAAACATCTACTTTAATTAAATCAAGCATACTTGCGTTTGCACGACCGGTTCTTAAAGAGGCTAACTCTTTATTAAATAAATCTAATGTCTTAGACATTTTATCTTTATAGATATTATCTTTAAACATTATTCACCTATTTTAATTCTTACAAACTCTTTTACTTTTAAACCAGGTATATTTATCTCTTTTATAACATCTTTAACTTTTTTCTTAGGTTCCATAACCCAATCTTGTGTCATTAAACTATTTTCCTCTTTAAATTTATTAATTTTACCTAAACTTATTTTTTTTGCAATTTCATCTGGTTTTCCAGTATTTTTTAATTCCTCATTTATGAGCTCTTGTTCTTTTTTAAGGATATCATCTTTAATTTCTTCTGAGTTCAGCGCTAATGGATTTGATGCAGCTATATGCATTGAAAGTTGTTTGCCAAATGATTTGATTTCGTCTTTTTTTTCACTTGCCTCTAATGAAACTATTACACCTAATTTAGATACATTTTCATTAATTACTGAATGCTGATAAATAAAGTTTTGGGAGTTAGTATTTTCGACTGTTTGTGATCTACCAATAGTAATTTTTTCACCAATTTTAGCAATTAAAGCAACTAAATTATCTGAAACGGTTTTACCATTTAACATTTTTGATTGATTTAACTTTTCTAACTGTGACGAACAATCATTATTTATTTCACTTAATTCTTTTACAAAGTTAATGAAGTCATTATTTTTAGCAACAAAATCTGTTTCACAATTTACCTCTATTAATGAGGTTTTGTTATCGTTGCCACTCACTACAATTACGCCCTCTTTAGCATTTCTCGACATTTTTTTTGATGCTTTAGCAATTCCTTTAACTCTAAGAATCTCTGCTGCTTTATCTAAGTCCCCGTTTGACTCTTTTAATGCTAAATTACAGTCTTTGAAACCTGCACCTGTGGATTGTCTTAGTTTCTTTATTTTATCAATATCACTCATTGTTTGATGTTTTGATTTTAATTTAATTTATTATCTTTTTTCTGGTCAGAGTTATCTTTTTTTTTAATATCTATTTTTTTCTTATCTGTTTTTTCAGAAGTATTATTTGTTTCTACAGGAAGATCTTTTTTTGCGTTATCGATTGTTTCCTTGATAAGATTGCAATATAATTCTATTGACCTTCTCGCATCATCATTTCCTGGTATAGGAAAATCTATCTTTTCGGGATCGGAGTTTGTGTCAAGTATTGCTATTATAGGGATGTCTAATTTTATTGCCTCTTTAACCGCTAAAGACTCATAATTAGTATCAATTACAAATATTAGATCAGGAGTTTTTCTCATATCTTTGATCCCTCCGAGTGATCTTTGAAGTTTATCTCTTTGGGTTCCCATTTTTAATAATTCTTTTTTTGTAAAACCTCTATTTTCAGATGAAAGATTGTTATTTAAATCTTCTAATTTTTTTATTGAATTTGATATTGTTCCCCAATTAGTTAACATACCACCTAACCACCTATGATTTACATAATATTGGCCAGTGTCTTTTGCTAAAAGTGCTATGTTTTCAGAGGCTTGTTTTTTTGTAGATACAAACAAAATTTTACCTCTGTTGGAAATAATTTCATAAACTTTTTCCATAGCTTTTTTGAACAATTCGACCGTTTGTGTTAAATCAATAATGTGTATTGTATCTCTTCTCCCAAAAATATATTTCTTCATTTTTGGATTCCATCTTAAAGTTTTGTGCCCTAAGTGAACTCCAGCCTCTAATAGCTGTTCTATTGTAATATTAGGTATATTCATATGCCTTTCCGGTTGTGCCTCCACAGTAATTGCCCTTTTGGGACCGGAGGTTATATAACCAAATACTGTGTGCGTTTTAATTTTTGAAGGTTTTACAATTATTTTAATTTAATACAAGCCATTTTTTAATTTATTTTTAACGTAACTCCTGCATTTTTGAGCTGAGCTATAGTTTTTTGATTAATTTTTCTTTTTTCATTTAATTTATAATGATGTGAAATATTTTCATTATTAATCTTTAAAATTACATTCGTATCTCCTGGTGAAGATATTAAATCTTTGATTAAAAGTATTTTTTTCATATCTAAGGAATTTATTTCAAGAGATTTAATTGGTGCATTAAATATTTCGTTAATTTTTGATATAGATCTTACATTTATCCTTGAATTAGATCCATCTGATGAAACATTTTTTATAACCTTTAGGAACAACGAATTACCTTCTTTTATAATTTCCCTTTTCTGTTCAAACAAATCTGAAAATATAAAAAGTTCAAAGACACCACCTAAATCTGTAAATTTAACAATTGCATATGAAAGGCCTTTTTGATTTTTTTTTTCTTGAAACTTTAATACTGTCGCTGCTACTTGACCCTCTTTTATATTTTCATTAAGACTAAAATCATTAAAATTAATTACATTATATTGTATAAAAAAATCTTTATATTGATTAAGTGGATGGTCAGAAATAAAAAAACCTAGAGTTTCGAACTCTTTGGATAACCTTTCCTCAAATTGAAAATCTTTTGTTTTAGATAAGATTTCATTATCGTTAAATTCATTGGTTTCTTCAAAAAGATTTATTTGATTTAAAGATTTACTTTCAAATAAATTTTTTGATTTTAAAATTAAGTTTGGTATCGAGTCAAATATTGATTTTCTATTACTACTGAAATCATCGAAAGCTCCTGCTTTTACAAGTCCTTCCAATTGAAGTTTATTTATATCTTTTGGATCTGCTCTATTTATAAAATCAAAAAGATTTTTAAATTCACCATTTTCTATTCTTTCTTTGACTAGATTCGAAATTGCTTCATAACCAACATTCTTTATAGCCCCTAATGCATAATAAAAATTTTCCTCATCTGCTGAAAAGTCAGCAAAACATTTATTTATATTTGGTCTTATGATTTTAATGTTCATTCTTTTTAGTTCCTCATAAAATTCACTAAGTTTTTTTGGGTTAGAAAGTTCCATTGACATTGAAGCGGAAAAGAATTCATTGGGATAGTAAGTTTTTAAAAAAGCAGTTTGATAAGCAATAACTGCATACGCTGCTGCATGACTTTTATTAAAACCATATTCCGCAAATGGTTCGATTTTCATAAAAATTCCTGCAGCAATATCCTTGGCTATTCCGTTTCTTTCTGCACCATTAATGAACCTTTGTTTTTGTTTTTCCAATTCAGCTCTCTTCTTTTTTCCCATAGCTCTTCTAAGAATATCTGCCTCTCCTGCAGTAAATCCAGATAATATTTGTGCTATTTGCATAACTTGTTCTTGATAAATTATAACTCCGTAAGTTGGTTCTAAAATTTCTTTTAGTTTTGGATGCAAATAATCAGGTTCTTTCCTTCCATGTTTGCAGTCATTATAGACAGGTATATTGCTCATCGGACCAGGCCTATACAAAGCTACTAATGCAATTATATCCTCCAATCTATTTGGTTTCATATTTATTAGCGCATCTTTCATGCCTGAACTTTCAAGTTGAAATAGTCCCACTGTTTTACCTTCAGATAATAGATTAAAAACTTTTTGGTCTTCGTAATTTATCTCTTCTATATTAAATTTTTTATTTTTTTTATTTTGTATTAATTTTTCAGTCTTGTTAATTACCGTCAATGTTTTTAATCCTAAAAAATCAAATTTGACTAACCCTGCATTTTCAGCTGAGTACATGTCAAATTGAGTGGATGGTAATAAAAGGTCTGATGATTGATCTTTATAAAGAGGAACAATTGAATTTAGTTTTTTATCTGCAATAACAACACCCGCTGCATGAGTTGCAAAATTTCTATTTAAACCCTCAAGCTTTAAAGATATTTCGATTAGTTTTTTTACTCTATTATCTTCTTGAATTAATTTTTGTAGACGTGGTTCTGAGTTTATACATTCTTGAAGTTTCATAGGTCTTGAAGGATCAAATGGAATCATTTTACAAATTGAATCAACAAATCCATAAGGCAATCCAATAACTCTACCTACATCTCTAATTACCATCCTTGCTTTTAATTTTCCAAAAGTAATTATGTGGGCTACGCTATCTTTATATTTTGTATTTAAATAATTAAAAACTAAATCTCTTTTTTCCTCGCAGAAATCAATATCAAAATCAGGCATAGAAATTCTATCTGGATTTAAAAATCTTTCAAAAATTAAATTAAATTTAATTGGGTCAATGTCAGTAATAGACAAACACCAAGCTACCAGAGATCCAGCTCCAGAGCCTCTTCCAGGTCCAACGGGTATATCATTTTTTTTGGACCATTTAATATAATCTGATACGATTAAAAAATAACTTGAATATTTCATTTGATTAATTATTTTAATTTCGTGATTTAATCGATTTTTGTATTCTTCATATATTTCCTCTTTTTTTTGATTTTCTAAAATTTTAACAAAATTATTTTTAAATTTTGCATTTAAACCCTCAAAAGCTTGATTTTCTAAAATCTTTTCTGAATTGTTATCTTTGTCAGAGGTTATTTCTGGTAAAAGTGGCTTTGAACTATTTGCTTTAAAATTACATTTGTATGGTAAATAAAAATTGTTAGATAACGCCTCTGGCAAGTCTGAGAATAGAGCCATCATTTCTTCATTATTTTTGAAATTATGATTAGAGGATAATTTTAATCTATCCTTGTCATTGATATATGTTTTATTTTTAATACATAAAAGTGCATCGTGAGCCTCATGCATAGATTTATCAATATAAAATACCTCATGAGTAGCTATAATTGGAATATTTAATTTATTAGAGATGCTTAAATTAAATTGTTCAAATTGTTTCTCATTCTGATCACCATGTCTTTGGATTTCCAAGTAAAAATCATTTTTAAAATGCATTGAGATTAAACTGTAAAATTCTGAAAGATCATTTAATTTATTTTTTAAGTAAAATTTTCCTGATAAGGAATATAGTGACCCCGATAAAACAATTAAGCCTTCAGGTTTTTCAATAAGGTTCTTAATTTTACAATAGGGTAAAGAATTATCATTATTCTGCAAATAGGAGTCTGATGATAGTTTTAAAATAGTCTCATACCCAATTTTATTTTTTGCAATTAGCGGTAACGTTCCTATTTCGTCATTGAACATAAAATTTATCTGGGTTCCGATGATTGGTTGCGTACCAACTTTTGAGATTTCTTCTGAAAACTCAAGTGCTCCACATAGATTGCTTGTATCTGATAAGCCTATAGATTTAACTTTGTTTTGTTTACAGTAATCTTTTAAATCTTCAATTTTAATTGCTCCTTCACATATTGAATATTGAGTGTGAATTTTTAAATGGTTAAAATCTTGAATTCTTTCTTGCATTAATTGTTTTTAATTTACCATCAATTAACTGCAATCGGCAATCTGCTAAATTTGCAAAATATCTATTATGAGTTGCATATATTATTATTCTATTTTTAGATTTGAGTTTAAATAATATTTTGAAGAACTCTTTAGCATTTTTATGATCCAAATTTCCCGATGGTTCATCCGCGATAATTATGTTTGGTGAATTTATCAAAGCACGTCCTATAGCGATTCGTTGATTTTCACCTCCTGATAGTTCTGAGGGAAAATGAGCAGATCTTAAACCTAATTTTAATTGTTTTAAAATTTTTTCGGTTAACTTTTTTGAGTCTTTAATTGTTTTCCCATTTGCTATGCCTGCTAATATAATATTTTCTTCAGCTGTGAAATCACTTAAAAGATTTTTTTCTTGATATATTATGCCAAAATTTTCAGATCTTAACTTATCATTTGTATCAATATCATCAAAATTAATTTTTTTGCTATTAAAAAGCAAATTTCCAGTAGATGGCCGGTCTATCAAAGATAAAATATTTAACAGGGTTGATTTACCTGAGCCCGATGGACCAACTAAAGAATATATTTTTCCTTTTTTAAATTTGAAATTAATGTTTTTAAGAATATTAACTTTTTTTTGGTTAAAATAATTTTTACTGATAAATCTTAGTTCCAAATAACTATTCATATTTAAGAGATTTAATTGTATCTAATTTAGATGCTTTAACCGCTGGGTAAATTGATACTATGCATGTTATTAAGATTGATAATATACTAATTATAAAGATTGAGGGAAAATCAATTTGAGATGGCATTTTACTTAGAAAGTAAATTTCTTCAGGGAATAAACTTACATTAAATAAGGTACTGATAAACAATCTAATGCTTTCAATATTTAATGAAAAAATTATACCTATAAGTATACCGGTTATTGTCGAAATAGTGCCTATTAAAAAACCAACAAGGAAAAATATTTTAGCAATAGAAGAATTTTGAACTCCAATTGATTTTAGTATAGCTATATCTCGTGTTTTATTTTTAACTAAAATCGTTAATCCAGAAACTATATTGAATGCTGCAATTAATATTATTAAAGATAAAATAATAAACATTACATTTCTCTCTACTTTTAAAGCTGAAAAAAGTGATTGATTAAGATCTGCCCATGAATTTATTAGTTGATCTTTAAAAATATTTTGAAATATTTGCTTCTTTAACTCTATATTTTTTGGATCTTTTAAAAATACTTCTAAATATCTTTTATTCTGATCTAAATCAAAAAAATCTTCTAGGTCATTTAAATTCAAAAAAGCTACATTTGTATTAAATTCATTTAAATCACTTTCAAAAATTGACTCTACTATAAAAGATTTTTGCTTTGGAAGACTTCCGGCAATTGACATGATGCTGCTTGGTGAAATAATAGTGATTTTATCACCTACGTCTACATTTAAAATAAAACTAAGTTCTTTTCCAATTGATATATGATTATATGTAATTTTTTTATTTCCAAAAAAATTTTCATTTTTTATAAATTTTAATTTTTTAAAATCATCTCTTAAATAACCTCTAAGTATAATCCCTTTAGTATATGCATTATGAACAATTACTGCCTCTCCAGTATTACTTAAAAAAAAATTTTCCGATATTTCTTTAATTTTATTAGATTTTAATTTTTGCAAATCTATGGTGCCTTCATATGAAAAAATTTTTAAATGTGGATTAAAACCATTAATTTTATTTATTAACTCACTTCTAAATCCATTCATCACAGACATAACAACAATTAAAACAGCAACACCTAGTGCAATTCCTAAAAAGGAAAAGGTAGATATTATATTAATAAATCCATCCTTTTTTTTGGTAAATAGATATCTGTACGCTATCTTTCTTTCTAATATTGTAATCAATTTGATTTTTTATCTCTAATAATTTTCATTATTTCATTTATTGATATATAAATTGGATCTTTATCAATTTCTTTAAATTCTATTTTTTTTTCATTAAAATTCTTACCTATAATAATACTATTGGGAATGCCTAATAAATTAAATTTTTTTATTTTAGACGACAGATTTTCTTCTGTATCATCTATTAGAACGTCTATATTGTTTTTTTTGAGAGTATTATAAACATTAATTGCTTTTTCTAAATTTGAATTATTATTTTTATTTATTATGGGTAGAATTGAACAATCGTAAGGAGAAACTGACATTGGCCATTTCATTATCTCATTTTTTTCATCGTACTTAGCTTCAATAATTGCGCCAACCAACCTTGAAACACCAATTCCATATGATCCCATTTTTACAAACTCTTTTTTTCCATTATAATCAACAGTTGCATTCATTGGTTTAGAGTATTTATCCCCAAAATAAAAAATATGCCCGACCTCTATACCTTTAGTCTGAAGTCTATAATTTTCAGGTACATTTTTCTCAAATTCTTTTATTTCAAATTTTTCATCAGTAACCGCGTAATAATTTTCAAAATCTTTTCTAAGTCTAGTTAAAGAGTCTTTTTCTATTGTCGTTTTAGAGCTATCAACATCAAAAATTCTTTTATCAGTATAAATTTTACTCTCACCTGTATCCGCTAAAATAATAAACTCATGTGAGAGGTTGCCTCCAATAGGTCCTGTGTCAGCAGCCATTGGTATAGCTGACAATTCCAAACGTTTAAAAGTATTTAAATAAGCAAGGAAAAATTTATTGTAAGAGTAAAGTGCTTCTTCATCAGAAATATCAAATGAATAAGCATCTTTCATATAAAATTCTCTACATCTCATTATACCAAACCTCGGCCTAAGCTCATCTCTGAACTTCCACTGAATATGATATAATAATTGTGGCAATGATTTGTAAGATTTTATAGATGATCTAAATATTTCTGTAATTAATTCCTCATTTGTTGGTCCGTATAACATTTCTCGATTTTGACGATCTTTAATTCTTAACATTTCTTCTCCATAATCATCGTACCTTCCACTTTCTTTCCAAATTTCACTAGATTGTATTGTTGGCATCAATATTTCTTGAACTCCCACTTTATTCTGTTCTTCTCTAACAATTTGCTCAATTTTTTTCATAACTTTAAAACCTAAAGGTAACCATGAATATATTCCTGATGAGGATTGTCTTATCATGCCAGTCCTAAGCATAAGTTGATGCGATTTGATTTTAGCCTCAGTTGGATTATTTTTAAGGATTGGAATAAATGATTTTGAAAAAAACATACTTTAAATTACATTAAAAAATTTCGAAGGTTAAGATAATTATGATTAACAAGATAATAAATTATTAAAAAAAATACCGAAGATATTATCGTTGTATATAGAAATTTTTTAAGAATTTTTGGATTTTCAGGAGATCCTGGATCTTCCCCCTCTACTTTTATATTTTTAGTTCTATTTACATCTATAGGGAGTAATGAAAAAAAAATGATCCACCAAATTATAACAAAAATTACAACTGATCCAGTTATGCTCAAATTAAATCCTTATTAGCTTAATACTTGTAAGAGGTTTTTTACCTGTAATTTCTTTTGTAATTTTTCTACAAGAGATTTTAATTGCATCAATAATATTATCTTTTTGATTTTGATTATTTAAAGAAAATGTTCTTGCTGTTTTTTCAATAATATTTTCTAATTCATATTGGTAATCTTCATCATTATCTATCGGCAAACCACTATAATTTAAAATTGGTTTATTATGTATATTTCCTTTCGGAGTAACTAAAATCGTAACATCAAGCACGCCGTTTGCTGAGATATTTTTCCTCTCTTTAATAGATTTTGAGTCTTCCTCTACTGCAATATTTCCATCAACATAAAGTCTGCCGCTTGGCGCTTTATCAAAAACTTTCGGCTTATCACCAGGTGAAAGTTTTACTATATCTCCGTTTTCTACTTTAACTGAAAAAGGAATCTGCATTTCTTTTGCAAATTTTATGTGTTCTATCATATGTCTATGCTCTCCATGAACGGGAATAATTGATTTAGGTCTAACCCAATTGTACATATCTTTTAAGTCTTCTCTATTGGGATGTCCCGATACATGAATAAATTCATTTTCCTCTGATATAACTTCTATACCCTCTTTTACGAGCTGGTTGTGTAATTTATAGAGTTTTTTTTCATTACCTGGGATAATTTTTGAAGAGAAAATTACTGCATCTCCGCTTTCTATAAAAACATCAGGATGTGTATAGTTAGCAATTCTCATCATAGCTCCCATTGGCTCTCCTTGACTACCAGTGCATAAGTAAATTATTTTATCACGACTAATATTTTTTGCATCTCTTGGATCTAAAGGTTGAATTATATTTTGCAAATACCCACATTCCCTAGCTGCTTTATAAATTCTATGCATTGATCTACCTACGAGGGAAATTTGTCTGCCAGTTTTTTCTGCACAATAAAAAACACTTTCCATCCTTGCAACATTCGATGCAAAAGAAGTTACTACAACTCTTTTTTTAAGTCTTTCAATTACTTTAAGCATATTTTTTCTAACATCCATTTCAGATCCAGATCTCCCCATACTAAATACGTTTGTTGAATCACATACCATTGCCAATACACCCTTATCTCCTATTTCTTTTAGTTTATTTTCATCAATTTTGTTTCCTATAAGTGGATTAGGATCACATTTCCAATCACCTGTATGGAGTACTGTACCTGAGGGTGTATTTATTTTTAGTCCGTTAGGTTCTAATATTGAGTGAGTTAATGTTACAAATTCAATATTGAATGGAGAAAGATTTAAAATTCCGTTTAATTTAACTATTTTTAAATTTGCAGTTATATCAATTTTTTTTTCTTTAAATTTTTCTCTTACTAAAACTGCGGTAAATGGAGTGGCATATATATTACATTTTAGCTTTGGCCAAATATGAGCAATGGCTCCGATGTGATCTTCGTGAGCATGAGTTAATATAATGCCCAACACATCATCTTTTTTATCTACAATGAAACCTGGATCAGGATATATAAGATCGACTCCTGGAATACTATCGTCAGCAAAAGTAACACCAACATCAACAATTATCCATTTTTGATTTTCAGGCTTTCCATAAGCATAAAGGTTCAGATTCATTCCAATTTCACCTGAACCACCCAATGGACAAAATAATAATTCTTCTTTCATAATTAAATTAAATTTCTTGTAATTTTAATAATTCCTTTTATTGTCAAATCTTTATCTACGGTACATTTTGCATTAATTGATTTTTTATACAAGTCAGCAAGACCACCAGTTAGAATAATTTTAAAGTCTGATTTAGTTTGTCTTTTAATTAATTTAATCATATTGTCAATTAAACCTGCATAGCCCCAATAAAAACCTGATCTTACTGCCTCATTAGTATTTTTTCCTATTACATATGATATTTTTTTTAAGTTAATTTCAGGAATTAAAGAGGCTTTTGAAGACAGTGTTTTTAACGACAAATTAATTCCAGGTGAAATAATACCGCCCAAATACTTTTTATTTAAAACCACATCAAATGTTGTAGCTGTCCCAAAATCAATAATAATAAAGTTATTTTTAACATCCATAGCACCAATCGAATTAGCAAGTCTATCTGATCCAACTTGCTTCTTATTCACCTTAATATCAATTAATTTATTTAATTTTAATTTTTTGATCTCTGTAATTCTCTTTTTAAAATTAGACTTAAAAAAGAATGAGAATTTATTAAATATTTTGGGAACCACACTGCTAAAAACAATTTCGTTTATGTTTTTTTTATATTTAAAAAAATATTTTAATTTTGTTTTGATTTTAAAATATGTTATATCATTAGTTTTTATACTAATTTTATATTTGATTCTAAATTTATTATCGATTAAACAAACTTTTACTTCTGTATTTCCAATGTCACCGATAATTTTCATTTCTTTACCTTTAAATATTTTTCAAAATTTATCTTAATTTCTTTATATGTTTTTGAGAAAGTTAATTTTTTTTTTGTAAAAAAATTCAAATATGTTGTTGGGTAATTGTAAATCACTGGACTTTTGATGATATTTACACCTATTCCCACAATTGCAAATTTAAAGTTATTATAAAATATTATTTCTTGCAAAATCCCGCATACCTTTTTTTTATTAATTAACAAATCATTTGGTTTTTTAATTACAATTTTTTTATTTATAAGTTTCACTAAGGATTTTTTTACTATTTTACAACTTGTATTAGTTAAATTTTTTAAACTTGTATTTTTGCTTATGTTAAAAAAAACTGTCATAAATAAATTGTTCTTGATTGATATCCATTTGTTGCCATATCTACCTCTGCCTTTTGTTTGTTTTTTAGCTATTATTATTCCAGAGTGTATACCTTTTTTTATTTTTGAGATTGCAATGTCGTTTGTGCTTGTGACAGACTCAAATAAATATTTTTTTAATTTCATTAAATTAAAACAATTTTTAAAACTAACTCGTTTAGTGGTCCCGGATATATAAAATATAATAGCAAAATTCCTGTAGAGATTGCTAAGGTAACTTTTAATCCAACACTATGATCTGTTTCAAATTTTTCATTAGGTTTATCAAAATAAATAATTTTTATAATTCTTAAATAATAAAATGCTGCAACAACTGTTGATAAAAGTCCTACTATAGCTAAAAAATACATTGATTGTTCTATTACAGCAATAAAAACATAAAATTTTGCAAAAAAGCCAGCTAATGGAGGTATTCCGGCCAATGAAAATAATACAATTAAAAATGAAATTGAGAGCAATGGATGGTTAGTTGATAAACCTGATAAATCTTCAATTTTTTCATAAAATAAATTTTTTTTTCTTAACATAAATAAACAACTAAAAAATGCTAATGTCATAACTAGGTAAATTGAGATATAAGTTATTGAACTTTGAATTCCTTGATTAGTTCCAGAGGCTAGCCCAGCAAGAGCATAACCCATGTGACCAATAGAACTATAAGCTATTAATCTCTTTAAATTTGTTTGACCAATAGCAGCGATGGCTCCAAATAACATTGAGGCAATAGATATAAACACTAGTATTGTCTGCCAGTGCTCAATTAAGTTTATAAACGGTGTATATAAAAATCTTATAAAGACTGTTAATGCAGCTGCTTTAGGAAGAGCCGCAAAAAATAAAGTAACAGATGTTGGAGAACCCTGATAAACATCAGGTGCCCACATATGAAAAGGTACAGCAGAAATTTTAAATGCCAAACCAACAATTATAAATACTAAACCAAAAATTACTCCATATTCTAAATTTTGTGATGAGTTAGCAATATAAGTGAAATTAGTAAAACCTGAAAATCCATATACCAATGAACAACCGTACAATAATAAACCTGAAGAGAGCGCGCTCAAAACAAAATATTTTAAACCAGATTCTGATGATAAAATATTATCTCTATTAAATGATGCCAATACATACAATGCTAACGATTGAAGCTCTAAGCCTAGATAAAAAACTATTAAATCATTTGAGCTAATCATTATCATCATTCCAAGAATTGAGCTTAAAATAAGTATTGGATATTCTATTTTTAAAATTTTTAATGATTTAAGATAAGTGAATGACGAAATCATAACAAAAATTGCTGCAATTATTGTTATAGACTTCATAAAAATTGACAAACTATCAATTTTATAACTGTCGCTAAAAATTAATATCTCATTTACAGAAAATAAATTAACGACTAGAGCGAGCAATATTAAAAGTATAATAGTAGATAAATTATAAACTAACTTTTCGCTATTTTTTTTAAAAACACCTAACATTAATAAAAACATTATCGCAAGAGATAAAAATATTTCAGGAAAAATTAAATCCAAACTCATCATAAATTGTTTGCTGTGTAAGTATTTATATTTGCATTAAATAAGTTAATTAAACTATCGACCGAAGCTGATGTCGTGCTTAATAAAGGATTGGGATAAAAACCAAACACTATTGATACAAATGCCAGGATAGATAAAATGATCAACTCAGATCTATTTAAATCAATAAGTTTATTTACATCTGTGTTTGTTATTTCACCAAATACTACTCTTCTATAAAGCCACAGCATATATGCGGCTCCTAAAATGACTCCCAAACTTGCAACTGTTGCGACGAAAAAATTTACTTTGAATGTGCCAAGTAAAATTAAAAATTCTCCAATAAATCCTGTAGTTCCTGGTAAACCAAGAGACCCCAAAGTAAATACCATAAATACAACTGCATATTTTGGCATTACAGATACTATGCCACCATATTTACTAATTTCTCTTGTGTGCATTCTTTCATATACAACACCAACACACAAAAATAATGCAGCTGAAATTATTCCATGACTAATCATTTGGAATATGCTTCCCTCTATACCTTCGGGCGTCATCGTAAAAATACCCATAGTTACAAACCCCATGTGAGCAATAGAGGAGTAAGCGATAAGTTTTTTCATATCTTCTTGCATAAGTGCTATGAGAGAAGTGTAAATAATTGCTATTAAACTCAAACCAAAGATTAAAGGGGTAAAATATTCAGATGCAATTGGAAACAGTCCAATAGAAAATCTTATAAAACCGTAACCTGCCATTTTTAATAATATTGCAGCTAATAAAACAGAGCCTGCTGTGGGTGCCTCTACATGAGCATCAGGGAGCCAAGTGTGTACAGGCCACATTGGAGTTTTTACCGCAAAAGAACTAAAGAAAGCCAACCATAAAATATTTTGAAAATTTGAATCTATTCCAATTTCATAAAGTTCAATAACATCGGTAGTACCTGAGATCCAATATATACTAATTATTGCAACTAACATTAGTACAGATCCCAACAGTGTATATAAAAAAAATTTAAATGCAGAGTAAACTCTTCTTTCACCTCCCCAGATTCCTATAATTAAAAACATTGGTATTAAACCAGCTTCAAAAAATAAATAAAAAATAACTAAATCAAGTGAACAGAAGACTCCAATCATCATTGATTCCATGACTAGAATGGCTACAAGAAAATCCTTCAATCTATTTTGAATTGTAGAATTTACAGAAAAAATACAAAGAACAGTAATAAATGTTGTTAAAATAATAAATAATATAGAAATTCCATCTATTCCAACTTTATAATTGATAAAATCCTCAAGCCAAATTCTTTGTTCTACAAATTGAAATCCAGGTATATCTTTTTCGAATTCATAATAAAGATACAAGGATAAAATAAAATTAGCCAATGATACAAATATAGATATATATTTTGCAGAGTTATAATTTGATGAAGATCTTCCAAAAAGAATAAATATAGCACCAACTGTAGGGAGGATTATAAGAGATGTTAAGATTGGAAAATTCATTATTTAATTATAATTATTGTTAAAATTATTGAAAAACCAATCAACATTACAAAAGCATATTGGTAAATATATCCTGTTTGAAATTTTACAGCCTTTAGTGAGAAGTATTTAAATAAACTTGATAATCCATCTGGACCAAATCTATCAATTACTAAACCGTCTATTTTTTTCCAAAAGTATTTACCTAAAAATTTAGAGCTTTTAACAAATAAAATTTCATACAATTCATCAAAATACCATTTATTTTTAAGAAAAAGATAAATTGGTCTATTTGAATTTACTAAACCGTCAATAAATGATTTATTTTTTAAGAATAAATAATAACTCAAAGGTATTGAGATAGTTACTAATATTGGGGTCAAATACAAAATATATCCAGGAGGATGATCTGTTGCTAATGGTTTTAAAAATAATATTGAACCTTGCCAAAAATCTTCAAAATATCCATAGCCCATGAACAAATCTTTAAAAATAATGCCTGCTGTAATTGAACCAATGGCTAAAATAAATAGCGGGACCAACATTACTAAGGGAGACTCATGTATACTAGATATTTGTTGATTCTTGTTATTATATTCACCGTGGAAAGTTTTGAATATTAATCTCCAAGAATAAATTGAAGTCAAGACAGCTGTAAAAATTCCAATTCCACAAGCATAATATCCAACTGTATTTCCTTTTAGATATGCAAATTCAATAATCAAATCTTTTGAATAAAAGCCTGACAAAAATGGAAATCCTGTTAAAGCTAAAGTTCCAATAATCATTAGTGAATAGGTGTATGGTAAATATTTATAAACACCACCCATTTTATTTATGTCTTGTTCATTATTAAAAGAATGAATCACTGATCCAGCACCTAGGAATAATAAAGCTTTAAAAAAAGCATGAGTAAATAAGTGAAACATAGCAATATTATAAGCGCCAACGCCAGTTGCAAAAAACATATAACCTAATTGACTACATGTTGAATATGCGATGATTTTTTTTATATCATTTTGAACTAACGCGACTGTTGCTGCAAAAATAGCTGTTGACATTCCTACAATAGTTATAAAATTTAAAATTATTGGTGAATATTCGAAAATAGGTGAGCATCTTACTACAAGAAAAACTCCCGCAGTAACCATAGTGGCTGCGTGAATAAGTGCTGAAACAGGAGTTGGTCCCTCCATTGCATCTGGCAGCCATGTATGAAGAAAAATTTGTGCAGACTTTCCCATTGCTCCTATAAAAAGCAAGAAACAAATTAAATTAATTGCGTTGAGCTCAATGCCCAGAAAATTGATATTGTTGTCTTTATATATTGATACCTGATTGAATACTTCCTCATAGTTAACTGTTCCAAATATATAAAAAACCAGAAATATACCAAGAGCAAAGCCAAAATCTCCTACTCTATTTACTACGAATGCTTTAATTGCAGCTGCATTTGCTGTTGGCTTTTTAAACCAAAAACCAATTAAAAAATATGAGCAAAGTCCAACTCCTTCCCATCCAAAAAACAATTGTAAAAAATTATCTGAAGTTACCAACACTAGCATTGCAAAAGTAAATAAGGACAAATAAGACATAAATCTTGGTTGGTAAGGATCGTGAGACATATATCCAATAGAATAAATATGAACAATTGCTGAAACTAATGTAACTACAACAAGCATAATTGAAGATATTTGGTCAATTTTAATCGACCAACTAACATCAAGAAGACCTGAAGATATCCATTTAGCAATTAATATATTATTTGAGTATCCATTGCTAATTACATCATAAAATATATAAATTGATAATAAAGCTGATATTGAAACACATATACTTGTAAATAATTGTGAAACTCTATTTCCAATAAATCTTCCAAAAAAACCAGAAATAATTGAAGCTAATAATGGTAAAAATATTACAAGTTTTTCCATTTTATCCTTTTAATTTTTCAATTTCTTCAACTCTGATTGTTCCTGCATTTCTAAAATATACAACTATTATAGCCAAACCAATTGCTGCTTCGGCTGCCGCAACTGTTAAGATAAAAAAGGTAAATATTTGTCCACTTAAATCATTTATAAATATTGAAAAAGCTACTAAGTTGATATTTACTGCTAATAAAATTAATTCGATGCTCATCAATAGAACTATTACATTTTTTCTATTTAAAAAAATACCAACCAAACCAATAGTAAAAATTACGGCTCCAAGAGTAAGATAATGTCCTAAGCCTACTTCAAACATCGATTTTTACTCCTTTATTGCTTGGTACATTCACAACCTGCACACCATCTGTTTTTTCTCTGGAGATTTGTTTGATGTAGCTTTGTCTTTTTAAGCCTGCTCTTTCTCTAAAAGTTAGAACAATTGCACCTATCATAGCAACAAGCAAAATCATTCCAGATATTTGAAATAAGTGAATATAATCAGTGTATAGTACGCTCCCTAATGAATGAGTGTTGGATGTGAGGTTAGAAATAGATATAGTATTTGCATTTAATATATCTGGTTTATACTTCCAACCACCAACAACAATTATTAATTCAAAAAAAATAATTAAACTTACTAATAACCCAACGGGTATATGTGAACTACTTTTTGAAGACCCGAACCATTGATTTTTTTGTTGAGCAACATTTAACATCATTACAACAAAAAGAAACAAAACTGCAACTGCTCCTACATAAACAATAAGCATAATCATTCCTAGAAATTCAGCACCAATCATTATAAAAAGACATGAAATACTTATAAAATCTAAAATTAAAAAGAAAACTGAGTGAACAGTATTTCTTGCAGCTGTAACCATAATTGCAGAAATAATAGCAATAAACGAGAAGAAATAGAAAAATACAGCATGTGCTATCATTATTATCTATAAGGATTGTCTGCCTTTATATTAGCAGCAAGTATATTTTCCCACCTATCTCCATTTTCTAAAAGTTTTTCTTTATTATAATAAAGTTCCTCTCTTGTTTCAGTAGCAAATTCAAAATTTGGACCTTGAACAATAGCATCTACAGGGCAGGACTCTTCGCAAAGTCCACAGTAAATACATTTTAACATATCGATATCATATCTGGTAGTTTTTCTACTTCCATCTTCTCTTTCAGATGACTCAATGGTTATAGCTTGAGCAGGACACACTGCTTCACAAAGTTTACATGCAATACATCTTTCTTCTCCATTGGGATATCTTCTTAAAGCATGTTCACCTCTGGCTCTTGGGCTAACGCTACCTTTTTCAAATGGATAATTAATTGTTTTTTTTGATTTAAAAACTTCTTTAATTGCAATTAATAAACCAGTAGCAAAGTCAACCATAAAAATAGTTTTGATTAGTCTTGCAAATTTCATATTTGTCCTGGTAATAAATTAAAATAAAGTAAATAGCTTGCAGTTATTACAACCCATATCAATGATAAAGGAAGAAATATCTTCCATCCAAGCTTCATTAGTTGGTCGTATCTATATCTCGGCACTATTGCTTTTACTAATGCAAAAAGAATGAATAAAAATAATATTTTAAAAATTAACCAGAATGGTGTAGGCACAAACGATAGAGCTTCTATTTCAACTGGAGGTAGCCAGCCTCCTAAAAATAAAATAGAACCCATTGCACACATTAAAAGAATATTTGCATATTCACCTAGCCAAAACATTGCATACATCATTCCTGAATATTCTGTTTGATAACCCGCTACCAATTCAGCTTCAGCTTCTGGCAAATCAAAAGGTGGTCTATTAGTTTCAGCCAAAGCCGAGATGAAAAATATAACAAACATTGGGAATAAGGGCAAAACAAACCACATTTTTTGTTGTGCTAAAACTATATCATTGAGGTTTAAAGAACCTACACATAATAATACATTTATTATAATTACTCCGATAGAAACCTCGTAAGATACCATCTGAGCAGCAGATCGAATAGCACCTAGAAAAGGGTATTTAGAGTTCGAAGCCCATCCACCCATAATAATTCCATAAACACCAAGGGACGAAACTGCAAACAAATATAGGATTCCAACATTTATATCAGCTAAAACTAAACTTTCACTAAAAGGTATTACTGCCCAGGCTATAAGTGCCAAAGTCATTGTAATTATTGGAGCCAAAATAAAAATAACTTTATTAGAACTAGCTGGAATTATTATTTCTTTAAAAATATATTTTAAAGCATCAGCTAAGGATTGTAGAAGACCAAATGGACCAACAACATTGGGGCCTCTTCTTTTTTGAACAAATGCCCATACTCTTCTATCAAGCCAAACTATCATTGCTACAGTCACTAACACAGGAATTAGTAAAAATAATATTTTATAAATTTCGTCAAATAAAATGTATAAACTATTCATTTTAACCCTCTGTCCCAGTTTTTTCTAAATTTAAACGTAATGATCTACATTCCATCATAGTTCTTGAGTTTTTTGCGATTACATTTGAATAGTAATAGTCAATGTCATCAACTAAAATTTTTTCTTTTACAAAATTGAAATCTGTAAAAATAAATTCTTCTTTTCTTGTATGATTTAAATAATTAAACATTTTATCGATCAGTTCATCTTTATCTTTAAATAATTTCTTTCCACGAACAATATTTGATATTTCATTTATTATTGACCAATCCTCTTTTGCTAGTTCTGTTGGATAAGACGCTTTATATGCCTTTTGAAGTTTGCCCTCTAAATTTGTATAATATCCATCTTGCTCAGTATAAGCAGCTCCTGGCAATATCAAATTTGAATTTTTTGCTCCTTCATCACCGTGAGAGCCAATGTAAACAACGAACATATCTTTTTTTTCAATTTTCAATTTATCTTGGCCTAATAAAAAAAGTAAATCCAAAGAACTTTCATTAAATTTCTCTAATAAAAGATTCCTTCCATTCTTTGAGCTAAATAATGTTAAATCGTATAATCCAACTGTTGAAGCGTCTTTTGACAAAACATTTAATGATTTCCATTCCCCATCATTTTTTTTATTCTTTTCTAAAAATTTTTTTAATTCCTCAAAGATAAATTGACCAGTTTTAAGTTTCAATACAGATTGTCCTATTATAACTATTGGTTTTGAGGATTTAATTATCATATCAGATAACTCGTGTTTTCCTTCGATAATATCCTTAATTAAATCACTTGAATTATCTAAAATTTGATATGGGTATGTTTGATCCCCAATATGATTTGTTGAATAAATTGGTAATTTAGATTTTAAATATGATTTTCTTATTCTACTATTTAAAATAGTTGCTTCGTATCTAGGATTACAACCAATCATTAATATTAAATCAGAGTCTTCTATGCCCAAAATAGTACTATTAAATCTATAGTTTTGTATATCTGAATAATTTACATAGTAATTTTCAGATCTTGCATCAATTAAACTTGATTTTAAAACTTTATTGAATAATTCTTTGGCAGCAAAGGCGGTTTCCATATTAGTTAAATCACCCGTGAAACATCCAATTTTTTCAGGACTTGTATTTTTTATTTTAGATTTAAGTATTTCATAAGCTTCACTCCAATTAATTTTTTTAAATTCATTTCCATCTTTAATAAACGGTGTATCTAATCTTTGATTTTTCAATCCATCACAAGCATATCTTGTTTTATCTGATATCCACTCCTCATTAATATTTTCGTTAATTCTAGGAAGAACCCTTTTTACTTCCCATCCGTAAGTATCAACTCTAATGTTTGATCCAACGGCATCCATTACATCAATACTTTCTGTTTTTTTTAGCTCCCATGGCCTAGCTTCAAAAACATATGGTTTTGATGTAAGTGCTCCTACAGGACAAAGATCGATAACATTCGCAGATAGTTCAGAGTCCATTGCCTTTTCTAGATATGTTGTTATTTGCATATCTTCACCTCTACCAATCGCACCTAATTCAGGAACTCCTGCAACCTCCGTTGCAAATCTTATACATCTAGTACAATGTATACATCTTGTCATTTGGGTCTTAATTAAAGGACCCATGTACTTTTCTGGAACTTGTCTTTTATTTTCTTTAAATCTTGATTTATCTACACCATAAAACATTGATTGATCTTGAAGATCACATTCGCCTC
>MDTD01152644.1_pt1 | contig 28080 bp, 8 predicted proteins | sample 811221 | NCBI WGS metagenome assembly MDTD01 (sample SAMN05326646, study PRJNA326480) | marine metagenome | isolation source: seawater | place: Pacific Ocean: South West | collected 2011 | reverse complement strand
GGGGCAGGGATTTTGGTATTCTCATCCAATGATATCACCTAAAATCTGCCTCTAGGAGAAATCAATAGACCTCGTATCATACCTCATTGGTGAGCCGCTATCTCCCCAGATCCCATCAATGATGTCATCATTAATTTCAAACCAATCATTGTACCAGTCACCATCTGAGTCCCAATTAGTTGGATCAGTACCGTCTGCAAAATTATCCCCGTCTATATCTATATTCCACCATCCATAGACATATTCTCCTAAGCCTATATTGGGCAGATGGTATTGATCTCCTGCAAATCTATTGTAAGAGTCTGCCCATACACCATTGACCAGAATTTCATCATCGTTTGTATTTACAATTTGGTAATCTATATCGTTATCGTCAATAATTAATGTGTATAATTGGTTTGAATTGTAAGTGCCATCTTCATTTGCAATCGCGTACATTTTGAAATAATTTGTTGTGATTCCTGAATTACCAGAACATAGGCCCAGGAGAGACTCTCTTAGTTGCCACCACTCCACAACTACATTCCCATAACAATCCACGAGATTTGCTTGCCGAACTAATTGAGGAGAGGAGAGTGTGGCATTCGAAATACCGTAATACTCTTGGAAATTATTGTATGGGATGTATACACAATTACCTCCAGTACAGTCCCACCCTCCGTCATTGTCAGCATCTTGTCCCGCATCAGATGGGTCAGTCGCATCATGAGTGAACCAAGTCCATTCAAGATTTGGTCTTCCAATTACCCCACCGTTGACAGTGACCGGTTTCAATACGCTAGGAGTGATCTGATACCAATCCACTGATATTTTTAGATATGAAGACCAATTATCATTGGATTCATTCCAACCTCTAAAGTACTCATAAAAATCAGGCATCATATCTCCATCGGTATCATTGTCTAGTGGATTTGTTCCATATTTGAATACCTCTCGGCCATCTGAAAGATTCTGATTTTGAACATAGTCAACCACTAACCCTCCATTTAATACCGGCTCCATGACATTTGAGTCTTCATCACTATCCAATTTAAGCGGATGAGTTCCATTGTTGAATTCCATGATATTTGTGAAAAATAATTCAGTATTTGATTGTGCTATTTGATCAATAGGAGGTGCTAAAGTGAACTCTCTGTTATCCCAGACACCTTGCTCGGCAGGTGTATCAAATTGTGTTCTATCATACCAACCGTCTGCATCCGGGTCATAGTTCACATCCAACGGATTTAGAGGATTCAGAGACCAGCGATAATCGTTTACAGGTAACCATTCCCCGTAAATTGAATAGCAAAATTCCCACCCATCTGGTAGTCCATCACTGTCCGAATCAGAATCTGATGGATCCGATACACCTGCTAAGCTGATGTTAAAATTATCATAATCTATTGAATTTATCAGGCTCGCTCTATCACTAGATTTCGTATCCTTGGTTGAAAATAAAACCCATAGTCTATCGTTTGCTGCTTGTTCACTCATGGCTTTTTCATCCATGTATGCATTTATTGTATCTTGACCATAAGAGACCAATCCTGTACCGTTTGGTATCGTATCAATTGCAGATCTTTTACCATAAACTCGGGCATCATATTCTGCAAGATTGTCGAAAGATTCTGAGTCTGAAATCACCCCATCTCCATTACAATCAAATGAATCAGCGTCACTATCTTCATGAATATCAACATCAGTAAGTGGGTTCATAGTCCATATGTTATCTTCTAAATTCCATTCTGTAAACCAATATTCGTATCCATCACTCATACCATCTCTATCGGTATCATCAGAATTTGGATCTGTAATTCCCAATAAGGCCAGTAGCAGTGGTTTCGCAGGTTCACCATCTTGCCAATCATTAAACTGCTGAAGAGCTATGTCGGCCCTACCTTCTTTATTGAAAAGAATTCTATACACTCTATTAATTGCCTCATTAGGATCTAGTGCTTCTGCTTCTTCCCACATTCGAGGAGCGTCCGGAGGTGATAGGCCCCCGTTTTGTGGATTTTTATTTGTTAGATTCAACTCAACAAGGTCTGTTATCCCATCTCTATCTGAATCATAATTTCCGTCTCCGGCGATAAGCGGATTCAATGTCCAAGTTTCATCAGTCATGTTCCATCTGGTAAACATCAGTTCTATACCGTCAAGAAGGCCATCACCATCGGTATCAGGTTCATTGGGATTTGCTGTATAGCCTCTTAGTTGAATTCCTTCTTGGCTAAGGAAAGTACCGAAGGAATGTGTAGATTCCGCGGATAACCAGGGTGTTGCAAGTGACTCACCTCCTACATTCAAAAGATAAAATTGGGGGACTGTAGTAAGGCCATCTATTTCACTTAAATTACCGTCTATGACGTTGTATTCTTCCCAATTATTCATTCCATCTCCATCAGGATCTCCAACTTGATCTCGTTCATCTACTGGGTTAAGAGTCCAAGATTCATCAAATAAACTCCATCTAGCGTGATAAAATTCCCATCCATCAGGCATTCCATCACCGTCTGAATCTGAAGCCAAAGGGTTAGAAGATCCGACATCCTGAGTTGTAGTTCCGTTGATTAAACTACGATATGCAGTACTGGTTTTGGCTCCAAAAGATGACCCCGCAAAGCCCTGCCAAGAATCATGAGTCAAAAGAGTAGTAAAATTATCTGGGAAATTTAATCCGGATTCTGTTGAGTCTGAAAAAATAATTTGATCCTTCAGATGATATTCAAGCCAATTTACAAGGCTCTCATTTAACTCAAGAATTCCATCATGGTTGACATCAAACCCATCCCCATCAGGATTATTGAGTGCATCAGAACCATTCAATGGATTGATTCCTCGGTTGTTTCGTCCCCATGTACATTGGTATCGCGCCTCCCATCCATCAGGGAGTGAGTCACCATCGGAGTCTGGATTATTTGGGTCTGTCTTCGTCCAACTTTGAGCCGCACTAGCATTTTCACCATGTGTAGGAAGTCCTTCAATTAGGACAGTTTCCAACAAATTCCCCCACATATATTCACAGAGATTATCCAAACCATCACCATCAGCATCCATAGTTGCATCAGATGGATCTCTCGGATCTAAAGTCCACATATTACCTCCAGTATACACATCACCAATCCATCTGCGATGTTCAATCTCCCATCCATCAGGCATACCATCGCCATCAGAATCTTCACTGGTCGGGTCGGTTGGGCCGTCCGTTCCGCCTCCGGCGCCGGAATTTAACCACCCAGACAGATGAACATCCAATGCTGCTTCTCCAACGGAATCATCGCAGATATATTCCTCGTTAAGATAATGGCAGGAGAAATCTGTGGAATCGGTGAACCAGCCCCAATATTCCTGCCCATCGGTTAATCCGTCTCCATCTGTATCGATATTTCTGGGATCAGTGCCATTAAACCCTCCCGTGCTCGTATTCACGAACCTGTACTCATCTAGATTCGTCCATTCTCGATTGAAGGTGATATCGCTTGTTTCAAAACTAATTCCATCCGAATCGGCATCCCGATTTCTATCATAAGGATCTGTTGGGTCTAAACCATAAGCGAATTCCCACCCATCGGGCATTCCGTCCAAATCTGAATCTATGGATTGAGGGTTGATTGGCATTATATTCATGTATTTACCAGGTGAAACCCCCGCGAATAAATATGGGATTCCTCCTTCAATGATGGTTGTCATTGAAGTGATTAGACCGGGGATTTTTGTTTGGTTTTCATAAATTCCCAAAACACCTTGAGAACCGCCTTCTAGAGCCCAAATTCCATCTCTTGAACCAATTAAGACACGCCCGTCAATTGTATGAATTGAATGGATGTCATTAGCACCTTCTTCCCAACGTTCTAGATTAAACATTCGGTCTGTATCAAACGCCTGTTTCGGGAGCCCTACAAATAATTCCAAATTAAGTAGATGTAATCCTCCAGGTGTTCCAAACCAAATTCCGGTTACCTCTTCAAGTGAGCCATCGGCAGCAATCGGGCCTGCTAATTCCATAACATTAACAACAGCTGATTTCGATTGGTTAAGAATATCTGCAAATTGAACGTATTCTTCTGCATTCTCAGTTGTGTAGATCCAGAATGGTTGACCTACAGAAGTAGTGCCATCTGTTGTGTCCCAACGAATTAGACCACTATCGGTTCCTACAAGCATCATTGGGCCTCTACCTGACATTGGAACATGAATTACTTCAGTGAATGACCCGCCCACTTGGTCTAACATATCTGTAAGTTCACTGATTGCAACTGCTTCACTAAAATCTGGATTAACTGATTGCGAAGAGGGTTCAGAGATTGTAATTCTCCATGCTTTAGAACCTTCTCCGAGTAAAATTAAATCTAAGTCTCCGCTACCTGTTTCTAATTTTTCAATGATTCTTATTTTTCCAATTTCAGAATGGGAAAGAGTTTCCATTTTCGGTAATCCATTTTCGAGGATTAATGAATGAAGCCCATGATTAGTACCCAAGATAAGAAAATCTTCTGAAGATGGGGTCCAACGCAACATAGTAAACATCTCAATTCCGCTTGGTAATTCATAAGTCGACGAAGTTCCACTAAATGGATCAATTGCGGTAATCCCATATGCGGACCCAACTAATAATCGGTTTCTTGCATCATCTGAAAGAACCGTATGAACTCTACCGTCTACCAGCATGGGGTCAGTACCTTGGTCAAAAATCATCAAATCCGATTCACCATTCAGTTGAGCTCCCTTCAATCCTGGTCGTACCCAGTGACCACTATCTAAGTGAATCATGTACTCTTCGTAATTACTGAATGCCTCTCCCCATTGAGCAGTGTAAATTGAAGAATCGGGTATTATAAATCCGTCTCTGTCTAAATCCCATCCGTCCGAGTCTGAATCCATTGTTGCATCACTGGCATTTCTTGGATCTAGACCGTAATAGGCTTCCCAACCATCTGGAATTCCATCGCCCGGTACTGCAAGACTTGTAGGTATCAATTCACTCCAAGCATAGTAATCAGAGTCTATTCTACGTGGATCACTTCCCAGCCATCCATCGTCCCCAGTTGGCCTTACAACTTCGTTTTGACAGGCATCAGGATGAAGATTGGGCATCTTTCCCGAACACCATAGCCCATCTCTTTCTGTAAGCCAACCACTAGGGGAACCAAACGAATATTCTTCAGAATTAGTATAACGCTCGTCGAGGTCAATTTGACCGTCTCGATTAACATCAAATCCATCTCCGCAGCCCCATTCACTAGCTTGTTCGATACATAAGTCAGCATCCTCTATTGCATCTGAATCGTCTAATGGGTCAAAATACAAGCAAACCCATTCACTAGTTGCCTGATTTTGATAGCCGGCTCCACCCTCAGTGCACATGTAAATTTCGTATCCATCGGGAAGACCATCTCCATCAGTATCAGATTCCCTTGGGTCAAGGTATTCTCTATATCCAGACTCGGTTTCCTCTGGTGATTTACCAGTTAATGAGAGGCGTTCTGTGAAGCAAGTGTCCAAGGTCCATGGCCAGCAATACTCCATTAATGCACTAGCGCCATCTCTGTCAAAATCAGTAATATTATCAGAACCATTCATCGGATCCAAACCTTCGACCACTACAATTCCAAATGGAGTTTCTATTACTCTCGATTCACTATAAATAACCTCATGAATATCTGGTATCAAATCTTCATCTTGGTCGACAGCCATAGGACCTGAACCAGGTACGTCAGGAGGGTCTACGGAGGATACTGGGGCCTGCGGACGTGTTTGTGAAACAAAAACCAGACTGCTAAGTATCAATAAAGTGACAAGAAAAGCAGTCTGCTTACGTCGCATGGTATGACCTCCGGTAACCAATCCAAAGCGGTCTTGCCTAACTTATGACAGTGATGGAGCGTCGTTCGGACAATTAGGGCAAAATATACCATAAATGACCAACTTGGATTGGGGGGGGATTATGTAAATTTGACCAGAAATGTGTCTGGATTGGGGTCTTATTCAAGACCCTTGCCTTACCCCATAAACTTAGATTCGATGACATTAGAGATTACCCATCTCGGCAGTGGTAGTCGAGGTAATTCGACATTATTATCGACAGAAGACACCAAGGTTATCGTTGACTGTGGTTTTTCATTGAAACAAATGGAACATAGACTTGCATTAGTCGGTGTAGAACCTTCTTCAATAGATGCTATTGTTGTCACACATCATCATGGCGACCATTCAAAATCAGCATCAAAGGCATCAAAAAAATGGAATGCTAGATTATATTCAAATCTTGAAACATGTATTAGAATGGGTTTAGAACCAATTTCAGAAGTAAGGACTTTTGAAGGGTTGGAAAGATTACATATTTCCGAAAACTTGAGTTTACTTCCGGTATCTGTCCCTCATGATGACGCAGACAACGTAGCTATCATAGCAAGCAATGGAGAGGGTAAGAGAGCCGCCATTGTTACGGATTTAGGAGAACCTACTATCGAATTGATGAAACATTTATCTGGATGTGAGCACATATCGATTGAGGCGAATTATGACTTAAACAGATTAATTTCGAGCCCGTATCCTCCTTCATTGAAAAAACGTATCACTGGGCGGGGAGGGCATCTTTCTAATGTACAGGCTGCTGACATTTTGGCGGAGGTTTTACACCCTAATCTGAAAAGCATTGTTCTTTGCCATTTATCAGAAAAAAATAACGCTCCACATTTGGCGGAATCTGAGGTATTACACCAAATTGGCGATAATTTCCAAGGAGTTCTGTCAATATCAAGACAAGAAGGGCCTGATTTTTCTAATCTACTGGGTCAAAGTGATTTGGAGCAAATTAAATCCACAATTTAGGATCGGATTAATGACCCATAATTGCCCGATGTACTTGGTTTTGGACTTCTCGCATACGATCTACTGCTCCGAGTTCACGGAATACCGTTAATGACCTTTGGAGGTAATTCATTCTTGCAGAACGATCGCTTTCAACTTCGCCTAATCTAGCTAATAATTCACCCTGCAATAATCTGAAATCATTAGCTTCAGCGACTGCGAGCCCATCCAAATATCTCTCTGCTGCTTCAGATTTTCTACCTGTATCACTCAACACTTGGCCGAGTAACATTTCTACTTCCACCGCGCTGTGTGGATCAGTTGCTTCAGAGAGAACTTCAAGAGCAGTTGAGTAATGAAGTAATGCCAAGTCGTTGTCATTTACCCTTGCATAATATCTACCTAAAACAGCTCTACTACGTGCGTGTAATACATCCATGTCGTTTTCTTTTGTTCCGTCATGAGCAGAAATGGCGTGATCTCTAGCTCGGTCTAATTCACCCATTTCTAGGAAAGCTGAGGCAAGTTGAATCCTAGCATTCATTAGACTAGGGTTATCTTCTGCCTCTAGTAATTCTTCCACATTTCCGTATACTTCCAACGCGTGACGCATGTCTCGTCTACGACGGAAAATATATCCCATACTAATGTAGGAATTTGCAGCACCTTCCGCATCCCTTTTTGCAATTTGAATCTCTAATGCTCGACGGTGCAGTTCTAGGGCATCGTCCATCGCCCCTCGCTTTACTGCAATATCTGCTTGTGCAGTCAACAGTCTAGATAGGGTTTCAGCCTCTTTGTATTTCTTTGCCGTAGGTATTGCTGCTGCGTATTCTTGCTCTGCTTCATCCCAGCGGCCCTGTATAGAGAGTATATCGCCTCGTAGTTCACGAATCAAACCCCATTGTGTTGGAGAAAAACCATCGGATTCTAAGCCTCTAAGTATACCTAAAAGTTCAATGTGACCCGATTTAACCAATCCTCTACCATCTTTTGCTAAAACATCTGCTAGATTTTCCATATTCCCTGAAGAATTTAAATGGTGAATAAACTCGATTCTATCGGCTGGATTAGTTGTTCTTTTCCTATACCATTCTACTGCATTATTGTGGAGTTCTGCCTTTAGAGTGTCATCCATAGATCGAACTAGGAATTCCCGTACTAGATCATGAACATCATAATTATCCGAATCAATTCTTCTAGCGAGGCCCTTTTCTACTAAATCATCAAGCAAATTAAGATCTGCATTGAGACCGCTGAATGAAGCCAAAGGCATTGGTTCACGGAAAACAGCTATTGCCCCCAATAGTCTCTTTTGTGGACCAGATAATTTGCTAAATATTTCCTTCTCTACAAATGCCTCTAATGTCGAATGGAAGGTTTCTCCAACACTTCCTCGATTTATTAATTCTAGAACCAAGGGGTGCCCCCTTGACAAAGTGTAGATATGAAGAAATTGTTGAAGTTCTATATCTGGCATTGCAGTTAGAATTTGTCTACTTGAGTCTTGGTCTAGCCCTTCTAATGGTAAGAAGTAGGCCACCGATTTCCCCGACGAATCAGTTTCTGGAACAACCATTCTAAACGACCTAGAAAACATCACAATACCCAATTCATCAGCTTCGGGGACACGAAGGGTAAGCCCTCGAAGAATTGAGACGAAATTCTCGTCGGCTACCTTATGTAAATCATCAATCACAATTAGGGCAGGCGTAGTTTTCAGGGCCTCAATTATGATATTTACTGCCATAGTAACCTTAGGCACTGGTGTTGATGTAACATAATCACTGAGGTCATTATTTCCTATCATTGCGAGCCATTCCGAACACGCTTCAAGAAAGGCCCTAGACCCCTCCCAATCTTGACATCGGTGGTAAAGTAGGTTCCTTTGGTGTGTGAATCTTTCAAGTAATTTTGCCGATAAAGCGGTTTTCCCAATTCCAGCGATACCAGGAACTAGAAGAGTTGTGGATTCTTTCTCTAGAATTTCTGCCATTTTAGAAATTTCATCGCTTCGACCATAGAATCTACGCAACCTAGGCAGGTCATTTAGAGAGTTAACAAGTTGTTTCTCTATATGTTTTGAAAGGTCTCTTTCAATTAAATCTGGAGATAGAGAGGATAGGTCCAATGTGCCAGAGTCATCTAAGTATCTCAAAATATCTACGTGGCGGAGAGGTAGTTCGGTTTTTTCCAAAGCAGTTCTGAGGTCCAAGTTTTCGGCCTTTCCATCTGGATGAATTAATCTGACTGGTTGTTCACTAGCCTTTTCCCAAATATTATCTGCTAAACTAACTCCTTCAGAAGTTAAAAAATATGCTTTTCTCTTTCGAGAAACCCCCGAAACGTGTGCTTGCCGCTCGATTAAGTGACCAGATTCTTTCATGCCCGAAATCGCACGCGGTACATTCGAGCGCGCAATTGACACCGCATTGGCTATTCCCATCTGAGATATTGCGAAAGGCACCTCTACCTTATCGGCGTAATCTACATAATCTCTAAGATGTAATAGAATCCGTTCTTGAACGCCAGGACGGGTCGCAGCCATGGACGTCATAATTGGTACTGCGATTCAGTCACTTCAAGAAATTAACCTAGGGTTGAACATGCATCATTCGTCTAAATGATTAGGATCTGGCACCCATTCTTCGTTAATTGAATCCCAAAGCCAACCGGGATGTTCATCACTTTGTACCAATTCACCCGATTGTTCAGAGTCAATAGATTCACTTTGAACCTCATCTTCCTCTTCTTCAAAAGAAATTACTCCACTAAAGAAAAGAATAGCAACAAGAAGAGCAACGACTGATATAATGATGATTATTATCAAATCAGCACCTATTCCACTTTCGGCTACATTTGGAGAAATTTTAGCCCCCGTTATTGAATCGGAACCACTGATGGAAAATGTAGGATTTACCGGCTTGCTCAAAATCGAACCTGGGATTCCTAATTCCCAACTTGAATCCTCATTTACGACTGTGGAATTAACTTGAGTCCCACCTAATGAGACTCTTACTGTTTTTCCGGGCAATCCCGTTCCTGAGAACGTAACTGTTTCTTGAGGGTCGGCTGTAGTTTTATCGGGGTTATTGACCGAGAACTCTATTGGACTAACCGTAAACGAAACTGGAGTAGATATTTCTTTTGAACCAGTTGGATCGGTAGCCAAGAAAATTACATTATTCAGGGACCAAGTAAGCATATTTTCATCATAGAAGCCCATGGATTTAGGGTCATAAAATGCCTTCCCATCTATTCCAATGTTGATAACCAAACCAAAATCATCATCTGTTGTTCTTGCTGGATCGTCGTAAACAGAAAGTATCAGGTCATTAACGCCATCAATATCGTCGAAAAAGTCCAACAAATCCAGTTCAGCTTTAGTACATGGGTTCTGAGAAGTAGTATCTACTTCACAATATAGAATGATTTCTGTCTGCCAATTAGTATCATCAAAAGTAGGACGGTTATTCTCCGCATCAGGAGGGTTGTCAGCAACAATTTGAACTTCGGTCCAATCACTGAATGCGTATCCATCGTATGATCTAGATTTGATGATATACTGCATGTTGTGATTCATTATTTCAGAATTCCATTCCAGTTCCCAATATCCGTTAGAGGCGATTTCAGTCACAACTCCAGTAAAGATGTTGATGTAACCGTTAGCTACGTCTAGAACCTCAACATCTACTCTCGTTATGTGGCCATCATTATCTCTTGCCACACCACTAATTATCGATTGTTCGCTTCCAGAATAAATTTGACCATTTTGTGGCGATGTTAAACTTATGAATGGAGGCGCATTTTGGTTATCGATTTGTAATTCTATTGTTGACACTTGACACTCATCAATTTCTCCTCGACAAAAGTCTGAATCTGAGGCCCAAATTGTAAATGTGTAAGTGGCGATATCGCGTGGCAATCCACTGAAATCCCAGGTCCAAGACCAATCTGTACCTCCTTCTGTAGAGGTCAAAACATTGTAGTTTGGCCCTTCAATTTGGAAGTAAATTTGATCGATGTCCACTCCGCAATTGAAAGGACACCCATATGGATCATGAGCAGTTCCTTCGAAAGTCACAGTACCATCTGAGTGAGAAGATTGAGTACTTGGGGATGTCACAGATATTGTAGGTGCTTGGGTGTTTACCTTAACAGTGCGAGTGATTATCGGTGAGTATTCTAATCCATCAAAGGCTCTAAACTCAAATGTATAATCCCCTTCTTGACGATTTGACATATCATACTCATAGTACCAATTGGAAAAAGGGTGATTGTTCCTAGAGACGTATCCCGGCTCTGACCCGCTTGCATCAATAGCGTACCCGACCGCATTCCAATCACTGGTAAACGGATCTTTAATTTCTACACGGTGAACGTATCCTTTCTGATCCCATTGAGCAAGTTCGTCTGTGTCATAAATTCCAGCCCAGGTCCCATCATAAGCTGACCCTGTTAAAGTGACAACTCTTCTGAACGATTCACCATTATTTTGAACAACAGAAACACTTGGGGGATTATTTTCTAAATTTAGGGTGTCTTGATATGTTGTGTCAGTCAGTGTAAATTCACCATTGACAAAACCATAGCCAAAACGATAGGCTGTGTATCGATAAAGTGAAAGTTCCCTTGTACCTGCTGAATAATCACAGTCAGGATCATCTACATCAAGTAATAAATCGCCATCATTGTCTAACCCATCCGAACATGAATCTTCGTACTGATCATCTGCGAAACCATCGGGATTATCGCCATTTTCTAGACCTCTGAAATCTAGATGGAAATTTGAAGCTAATGAAAACCACGGTGTATATCCATCATCATTAGTTTCTAAACTGTAAAGATCGTTACCTAAAGCATCCTCAATTAGGACATTTGCATTTGGAACCTTTTGGCCATTCACTAATGTTTGGAACCTCACAAGTTCTGCTCTTTGAACTTGAACTGCATATTTCGTAGGTTGAGTTTCTATATTTATTTTCGATAGATCTAGATTTGTTAGATTTGAAAACGTAAATACTGTTGAATTGTTGTCCATGTTTATGGCGAGAGGAAAATCATGAGGTGTGTAATCGACACATGTCGGACAAGATTTGACCTGATGTGGAATTATTCCATTTTGCCAACCATTATTCACCCAAGCCTCTTGGTCATCCCAACTCAACACCACTGGGTTTTCTCCCTCAGGAGGACTTGGGATATATTCAGACTGAACTGTAACAGCGGATTTTGATACATTGTAGGTCACCCCTACATCATTCCATTCATTACCGCTGAAAAATGCAAGGGTGCCATACTCCTGCTGACCAGTAAAACCTGAATCAAAATTCTGTAATATCGCCCCGGTACCTTGAGTTGCGAAGGTATTTCTCCTAAAGTCAAGAATCGCACCTGTTGCTCTAACTCCATCTGCTATTCCCTCCGAACCAAACGAGTTGTCAACAGCAGTTACACCAGTTCTATGGGCCATAATTAATGGGCAGGTAAAGGAGCCCCCCCACCATCTGGATGATGAACAATCCCCATTACCTTGAGTTGAAATTGTATTGTTAGCCAAGTAAAGTCTAGCCTGAGTCGGTGAGGGGGCATTATTTCCATATTCACCAGCAAGAACTGCTTCTTTAGCAGTGTTAAGGATAGAATTATTTTCAGCTATAACATCAAAATTACCCAAAAGCCAAAGCCCATTCCATCCTCCAATCGGCCCAATGTCATTGCCATGAATTTGGGCATTCGAATCTCGAATTGCAATACCCGAACCTTCGATTGCACCGGATAAATCATTGTTTTCAATTAGCACATCTGCTCCTTGGTAGGCTGTTATAGGAGTCCGATCAAGGGTAGTAATTACATTGTTTGATATTTTCACATTATACACAGTACTTCCGATTCCTTTTGTTCCATAAACGTCAATACCATTACACGTCACATCAATTGAGGTATTGGATACTTCGCCTGCTGAATTTCTAATACTTAATCCAAAGTCTCCGCCTGTGAAAAAGGACCTTTCTACTTTGATGAATGTTTGAGAAGCCCAGATAGCAGAACGGCCACCATCCTGATTACTACATCCTCTGTTAGTTGATTGAAACGTTGCATCTCTGAAAATCATTGGCGATGCAGGAGTTCCTCCTCCGTAAACCTGTACTGCCTGACCGGTAACTCCACTTTCCCCATCATTACCTGCAACATATTCACCTCCAATGAAGGTTGGTTGGGCTAGATTTGTAGCCAAAACACTGGATGTATTAATGTCATTAAACGTCATACTCCTTAGAGTAGGGCTAGCACCATCGAGAACAAGTGCTCCGAATCTATACTGGTTCTCCACCTGAATAAAAAATGGGATTCCCCAGGCTCCCTCAAAGTGCATATGCCTAAATCCAGATTGTGAAAGATCCATAGAGTCGCGCAAGATTATTCCTTCTCCACAAGATGGGTCATTAATCCAAATTTTAGAACTTCCAAATCCTAGTCCATAACAATCCCCTGTTGAATTGTTCACAAGTGGATCATTCCAAGTAAAGGTGATTGGATTAACCTCTGAGGCATCACCACTTGATCCACAAGATGAAAAGCCAGCGCATAAATTGCCTCTGACATCAATAGAAGTCCCATTTGGTAACGTAATTTCAGTGCCAGGATCAATTATCAATTTCGCACCAGCAGCGATAGTCAGGTCTCCAGTTAACTCATGTGAGCCGCTCCAAGTCTCGGTTCCTGTAATTGCACCACTTGTAGTTTCATTTTCTGCAGATACTGATGAGGCAGGGCCAACTAATGCCAACATAGTACTGGTAAACATCAGAAATACAAGGAACTGACTTCTTACTCGGGTACCGGTCATATTGTTGCGGTATCTAGAAGTGATTTAATCATAAGGCTCACGGGTTTGTAACTAACCTTATGCTAGACATGGAGTTTTAGGTAGTTTTTTCAGTTAAAATTTGGTAAATTAAATTCCGATTCGATTTCTTCTAGCCAAGCTACTGCATTCAATTCACCATATCCTGATTTTGTTGAGTGGGGAGTTATTGATAATTGATTATTTACAGAAGAATTAGCCAATGCAGCCTTAACTTTAGTAATCTCGTCATTATCTATTTTTGAATCAGCCCCACGGATTGAATCGCCATGAATTTGGAGAATCAAAGCCAGTGCACCCGCAACAATCACCGTGGAATCTGAGGTCCCTGTGGAGTAAGCATATGGGGGCGATATTTCTGTTGAAGCCGTTGAAAACATTCTAACTCCCGGGGCAATGACTTCAGGCTTTTGATTAGGGAAGCTCCTGGGTTCTCCTGAATATGGATCGATATCTGAACCTGCAGAACTATTTTCCCAAACGGTTCCTTCAGCATTGGATGCACCGACTGCAATAACTCTAGGGATATTTGCAGGAATAGATACATCGTTTATGTTTGCTTCTTCTCCATTATTTCCTGCTGCAGCAACGACAAAAATACCCGCATCTAATGCCTCATTCACTGCCTCAACAGTTTCGGATTGGAAACTACTCATACCTTCGCCTGGATCACCGCCTAAACTCAAACTTATGATATCGACATTTTGACTAATTCTGCACCATCTAATCGCCAATGCTACTCTGTCAGCTTGTCCCGCTTCTCCTTCGGGACCCAGAGCTAGGGCAATGGATAAGGACACACTAGGGGCTGCACCAACGTATGTTCCATTAGCGACTAATAAACCAGCCATCAAAGTACCATGGTAATCGTCTCCGATGTCTCGAATATCATCATTATTACCAGAATAAAAATCCCTAAAACCAATTAAATTTACGTTTTTAAAATCGGGATGGTCAATATCAATTCCAGTATCAACAATACAAACATGTACTCCATCCCCAAAATAGCCTTCCTGTTGTAACTGGCGTATTCCGGAGGATTCGTACGCCCATTCTGAGTCGGGAAGATAAGAAACCAGAAATGGTTGTAATGAGGACCAAGTGATTAACAATAATACCGTGCCTAGCGCAAAACTAGCCAAACCCCACGGCCAAAAAAATTCTTTTAATGGTCCGAACGGCCAACGTAACTCTCTAGCTTCCTCATCGCTCAGTCCGTAATGGGAACCGGGGTAACCGGGTGCTGCAGGGTCAACCGCAGTTAACAGCCGTCTGTCTTCTGGTTCAGGCATTAACTCAAGATTTTCAATAGTCATGCCCCCTTCACCATTACCTGGTCGGAGGTTTATACCTTTGAGGTCTTGTCTAATTTAATCTACCATGAACTAAATTCATAAATTCAGAACGGTGCTCCGGGCCTTCTTGAACCAGAACGAGTAAAATACCACAGGACAAATATCAAAATTGACAGTAATATTACTCCAATAACGTTAGTCGCGGTTGAATCATCCACCGCTTGAGCCTTAAGAGTAAATCGCTTGGGGAATATTTCAGGAGGCTCGGCTAATTCTTGACCATCTGTCAATATTTCAAAGTCAATCCAGACTTGATCCGGGGTATCGAATTTTGTCAGATTAACTGTGATGATAAAATTGACAGATTCTCCTGCTCGTATATCTTTCGTTGCACTTCCATTCGATTCAACTACTCCTCTAACTCCAGCAACAACAACTACATTTTCTGCATCAACTAAACCGGAATTCTCTACTTGCACTGTGAATGTATGCATTGTTCCGAATAGTGGGTCACTATCGGAAAATACTTCGGTTATTTCCAGTGTTGGTAGTGAGGTCCTGATGTTAATTGCGATAGGCGTGTAAGAGTCATTGTTCTTGTCTCTAAATACGACTGTAATTGTGAAATCTTCGCTACCGGAAGCATTGTCGGGCGCAATCACATTCATGGTATGGGTTGAATCAGTAAACGCAGCAATCGTATGGGAAGTGGCACCCGTCCGTTGCCATCCTGTCGGAAGCTGATTATCATCGAATTCAATTTCATATCTCTCATCTCCATTACCACTATTCGTGAAAAGGATTGGAATAGACAATTCTTCTCCTGGTCTGATACCGTAAACATCCATCAATGGTTCACGGAGTTCGAAATTGTGAATCTGCGGAATTCGAACCACTACTTCTTGATTAAATTGATAACCGTCTTCAGAATTGAAAATTAAATCTACAGAATGACCGTTTGTAAGCGATTGAGCCGTCGAAATATTGGCTGGTGTAACTTTTATTCTGAGGTCAGTGGTAGTACTGTTATTACTATCCAATCCGAACTCAAACATAAAATTGGTAGTCCAATTTTCCTCATTCGAATCCCAAGCCTCTACTAACCAATATTGGCCGTCGGAACCAGCGATATTACCTGAAACTGTATAGCTTGATATCGATTCATGGCCAAGATAATCTAACTCCATTGTGAATTCTATCGGAGTATATTCACCTTCGTCTGCAACACTAGCGACAATATCTTCCAAATCACCCTCATTAGAGAGAACTCCACCTGTCACGTCAATGATTGTTACACTTATTGTATGATTCGATATGCGACTGAATATTAGTTCTTGATTAAGAGATGCTGTCAAGTCTGTTCCGGAACTTGGCAAACTAATTGATTTCGAGGCGGTATATTCCATAACTCGATCCATTTGATCTACAGAGAAAGCCCCCTCTACTTCGATTAGTCCGCTTGGCATTAGTACAGAAATTTCTCCTTGTTCATCCAATATTTCGTCCCAACTCACACCGGCACCTGAAGACAATGTGAATTCGACATCTCCAATTATGTCGGCCGATTCAATATCAACATCTGAGGCATGATGTTGACTACCGTTTGTATCAACCCAAGTTGTTGTAAGATATAACCATCCTCCATAAACTAACTCGAGGTCAACATTCCCACCATCACTGATGTCTGCTTCAATACTAGCCATACCAACTAGGTTTGAAGATTCAAATGTTGCTCTTATGATCCATCGACCAGGTTCTACTGAAGCATTCCACTGACCGTTCCAAACTCCATCTTCGTATACTTTGTTGGGTACAACCCTATCCCGTACCATTCCTTCGGCTGGAATTAGTATCAAATCGACATCTTCGCCAATATTGGCTAGATCTGAATGACTGATATTACCAGCTATTTGCACATATCCAGCAGTCAATTCAATTTCTACAGAATTTGGAGAATCCATCGATATAGACGTGATTTCTTCTGCGAAACCAGTTCTGTTGGTGAAAATTTGCCAAGTTGTACCCGCTGGAACGAAGACACTCCATTGACCACTAGCATCAGTGATGTACGACAAGTTATCTTGACTTTCACTGGACATTAATATGTTGACTTCTGGAACTCCTTCGCCTACATCAGAATCATTGTCATCATTGTGATCCCAGAAAACATCTCCAGAAAACATGTAAAATGTGGAAGCTGCAATTTCGATAAGTCCATTGTCTCCAGGAATAAGCCCTCCTTCTAATAATTCGATTGATTCAATCAAATAACGAGTGTCAACTTCCGTATGATTTAATTCTACATTCCAAGAACCTGGGGTTATTGACCCAGAGGTTGTACCTGACCCATCTGTTGAGTCGAGATATACTAAACCAAGGTCATCATTGGAAGTAAGTTTCAAATTCATATTTTTCAAAGCTGTGCCATTTTCATCGGTAATTTTTACAGAAAAGGAAGATAATTCGCTGGTAATGATTGTATTTGAGTCAGTTGCTGTTTGGTTTGAGACGTTAATTTTAGTTCGTGCACCTTCAATAACTCCTTCTCCAGTTCTTATTGAATCAACAACAATAATCCAATCTCCTTCAGGAAGGTGGTCAATCAGTGTACCGTTTATATCTGTCTTTCTGGTGATAATTTGCCCCGTATCATCTACATTGATTAGGCGAATTTGCTGATCTACCAGTGGACCATATGTCTCATTGACAAATGATAGATTAACTCTCCACTCAGGGTCAAAACCAATAGATCGAGTTACAATCTCACCACCGAAGCCGACTTCGAAATACGTATCACCAGACAATATTCGTGTGCCGAACAAATCACCAGCACGTGCATCGGATATTTGTACATCAATACGATAAGATCCTGCTTCAATAGGAACTCGAGCAAGTCCCTCGTCGACCCACTCTGTTCCATCGGAATTCACTTGTGTTGTTAATCCGACGGAATTATCAACAGGGATGATGGAAAATTCATACTCAACTGGCGTTCCATTTTCTACGTCATTATTTCCATTCTCATCAAGGAAAAAGTCTATCTCGACATAGGAATCTTCAGGATAAAGATAAATCTCTACAAAGTCGTTGCTTCCATTTACCTCGAGTGTAGCATCTGAAGAATTTAACCACTCCAAATTAGTCGAGAATGTCCAATTTCCTTGAGGTAAAATAGTACTAAATGTACCTAATTCGTTAACCTCAATGTGCCATACAGCATCAGTAGATTCTTCCATTGCATTGACTATTACTGATTCCCAACCTCCAAATTGTGATGAGTAAAGGTTGCCCAATCTGTTGACATTCAATGTTCCCGTTACATCGCTTCCAGGACGGGCCACCATGGTTATGTTCTGCATACCCTCTTCTACAGTAAAGCGGGTTCCATTAACTACATTCAATACATTTCCAAATACCACAGCATCTACGACAGCCCCGAGAGGTAATACAACATTGAATATACCCTCCGAATTTGTTGTAGCAGTAGTTTTGAACTCATCCCAATAAAACTCTATATCTGTGAAATCAACAATCTCTGCCTGAATGATATCCTCTGATACAGGTGTGTCGGAATTAGTGTCATAATATACAGTCCCAACTACATTTAGAGATTCTCGGAACTGATACGATTTTGTGACATCTGAATCAATATCAATCTGCTCCCAAAGTTGCTCTGAATCACTTAAGGTATGACTTAGTATCCATTCACCCTCGGGCAACTCAACTAGATAATTGCCTGATTCATTATCGAAAATCGCCTGCACAGGAGGATTATTGCTATCACCACTTGATAGAGTAATTGTTTCATTCTCTACCGCAGACTCTGAACCATCAATAATTTGGTGGAGTGTGAAGGTTAAATCGTAAACATTTGGGACAGTGCTTGGGAAAGTAACCTCAGAGTCCATATCTGCTTCAAACTCATGAATCAACTCTAATTCATTGAATCCATCATTATCCATATCTAATTCAAAGATATATTCACCAGGAAGAACTGGTCCAAACTCAAAGAACCCGTCCTCATCAGTAGTGATGTTACATGGTGCAAACATCAGCTCAGCACATTCTCCAGGATAGGTGTTATTTTCAGAGGATAGCATATTCATGGAAACAGTAGATGAAATTGGATCGCCATCTCGGTCAATTAGACTTCCAGATATCATACCTCCAGCGACGTCTATTTCGTATAGGGATGGAACGCCTGTGAATGGTACAGTGAATCCGTCATTAATTGCAACTCTTGTTCCGTCTTCGAATAGAATTGCGATGTCATAATTTCCTGGAATTGCATTGGTTAGATGGAATGTACCGGCTTGGACCATTGGGCCACTAAATACACCTTCACCAGTGAAAGTTCCTGTACCATTCAGGGTTCCGAATGACTCACGATTATCATCAGCATCATCCACTTTGAAAATTCCTGAGCCAATTAAGGAAGAGCCATTGTGCTCTTGTAGGAATGTTGAGGTGCCATTTGAAGTGAATTTACCTGTTGCATTTATTGTACCATCAATGAGGTATGTACCATCTGAATGTGAACATATTGAGAAATTTTCAGGCATGGTTCCATTTTCATTACACGGACCATCTATAATTTCAACATCATCAACAGTGCCTTGAAGGGTTCCAATTCCAGTAAATTCACCAGAACCTTCTAGGCTATGACCATTCAGAATTTTTTGTTCATGAGTGCCAACAAAGTCTGTAACTGTCATCAGTCCATTACTGATTACCTCTCCTTCTCCAGTGAAGGTAGCTTGCCCAATTCCTTGGAAGGATAGATCGGGACCGGTTACACTACCTGTTGAGGTTTCGAGTGTTATTGGCTGCATCATTACTTGATCCCAGGAAGGTGTCAATTCTACTAGTGCATTGGTAATTGCCTCGCCATCAAAATCGCCTGCGCCGTTCCAAACTAATCGACCGGTTGCAAAAGACGGTTCGACAATAATGTCCGCATTTACGTTAATTCGACCATTAGAATGGCCGGCTTCTCCAGAGACATTAACTATGGTTTCTGAAAGCCATTGTGAACCGGAGACATTACCTAAAATCCCGGTTATTAGGTTGACATTCCGGGCACCATTAGTTTGCTCAGTTGCCACGTCCTGAAGCATTCCTCCAGAGCCAGAAGATAATTGAGTGCGAGCAGATTTCAAATCTGGTTCTCCAAAGAATGCTGAAACTCTGATTTTACCTGCAGGAACGGTGAAGGAATATTCACCGTTTTCGTCAGCATCTACAGTTCCAATGGGGACCCAATATGTTCTGAGGTCTTGATCGTTTACGGAGCCGTTAATATCAGCGATTTCTTCGCCACTGAAAGCATCTCTTTCAATTAGGATTCTTGCATTAGGAACAGGACCAATACCATCTAATTCGACTGTTCCTTCAAGGGTTGCACCACTGTAGTACTTGACTACCTTTACATTGGTGTTTGCTCGACCTATTGCTGCATAACCTCCATCAAATATGTCAGGAATACTGTTATTGTCATCATCTGGTGAATCAGTTCCATCATCGTACCAATTTGCGATAACAAAGTGATTCATCATTGCACCTGGAAGAGGGAAGGCGTTCTCTAATGGGGAACCTGGAGTGCCACTGATGGCCCAAGTAGGACCTGGTTGAGAGGGGTCATCTTCAAGACCCAATGTAGAGGTTCCGTATCCTACGTAAATTCTAGCAATCATTGTTTCGAAGAAAGATTCAGTTTGCTGATATTCAATATCAACCAATTGAATCATATCACTAGAATCTTCCATAGCTCCAGACTGTTGTTTTACAATATCTGACATCGATTCTTGTTCAAAGCGCTCTGCGCTCATGTAAACTGTAGGTCTATCGCCTCTTTGGGTTTGATAGACAGACTCTATGTAGTGGTCTGGATCGAGTCCGGATAGAGTAGTAGGTGCATAGAAAATACCCGTGGTCTGACCTCGGTGATAACTTTGATCAGCATAATAGGCACCTCCTAATGGGTACAACCTATCGTCTACGGCGAAGTACCTGATGTCGTTATTTCGAGTAATCATATCTCCTAAACTGCCATCATAACTCTGAACTTCATATTCGACCGTGGTGGTTATGTCGTGGTAAAATTCAACCAACTGATCTAGTGTTAAAGCAGAAGTCAAGAATGCACGAGAGAGACCTAATTTTGCATTTTGTCGGTGAAGATTAGTTGAAACATCATCGAAGTCTTCGATTAGGTCTGCAGTGTATCTGTATCCACCTATCTCGTAATGTGTTATTTGTTCCTTATATGGTTGGCTGGAGCCACGCGCTTCGTCAAACATAGACTTAGCTGTAGTCTCGTTAGATGTGGCATTACCGATTTGCTTTCCATCTTTGAAAACATACCACATTTCTTCATTCATGGGGATTCCATCATTGTCCAGTGCGTAACCGCGCATTAAGTCGGTTGTGATTTTCATGTTTCCACCAGTAAAGGTGGAATCCTGAATCTCCTGTGCATTTTGATAAACCAATGTCAATGAGCGATCAATGACTAACTGCTTGTCCCCCGGGCCAATTGAAAGGATTCTTTCAAATTCTTCTTTCTGATCTATAGATAGATGGTTCAGTAATACGTCTGAGAATGAATCTGTAAACATTCCATCATCTGAGTACTGTTTATCGCCTTGTGCTAATGTAGCAATAAACATAGCTAGTGTATCTTCTTGACCTGACGATAACAACATTGCACCGCTATGAGGGATACCCGACTGGAAGTTGTCAGCGACGGTAGGATGTTCCCCAGAGTCTAATGCTTGGAATCCATAGTCCCACCATGAGACGAATGCAGGTCTTTCACTGAAAGTGTCGTCAGAATCTTGTTGTGAAAGCCACTCATAAGCCATATTCCAGCCACCTCCATTGAAACCGGGTCCAAATGTCCCCATGTACCAACATCCATTACCGCAATTTGCAGATGGGTTGTAAGCACTACTGTCAAGGAGAGAAATTCCTGCTATGTCATATCTCATAACGTCAGGTGTTATGTCATATATGACCTGATCAACATCACCGGAAGCAGAGTCTCCTCGGGGGATACCAGAATCTATTCCGTATGTTGCATGTTGGGTTGCAACTAACATGAAAACCAAAATCAAGGCTGGAATCATTGGTCTCTTTGTACCTGCAATTCTCGCTGAGCGGAAGCGAGCTCTGGGTGTCCCTATTCCAGCGCGACGCCATTCTTTGACTAATTCTGAGAAATCTGCCATCTTCCAGAGAGCAGCTATTCCTATTGCTCCGGCAACTGCCATTGCAGGGGTCGCATTTAGGATGAATCGGCCTGCACTCCAAGCCATGTATGTAGCAATAAGAACCCATAGTCCGACCAACGACAGGCTTTGTTTCTCTTCCCTAGCACCCCGCCATATCATTACGAAGGAATATCCGATTGCGATAAGTGATACTATAGGGCCAAACGACGCGAATAAAACTCCTCGGCTAGGGGCTTGAGCCTCTCCAATAGTTCCGAAAATTTTGTTCTTTGAAAAGTAGAAACCTCCAGTGAATAGGATATCCCATCCATCATAGTATTCCATAGATTGAAGCAGCCATAGTGCTGAAAGAATACCACCGAATAGTATAGCTCCACTACCTAAAACAAGTAACCACGGTTTGTCTCTGAAGCTAGATGCGACCCAACCTAGAGCAAGTGTAAAACCTACGATGTAGAACATAGGTTGGAATCCACTTGGAGCCCATAGCAAATTCATACCGGGCCAGATGTAGAAGGGAAGAGGGATTAGGAAAGTGGTCAACATCATCTGTAGCGCAGCCGAAGTCAGAGGTAGACTATCTCGGCGGCGGAACATATTGAGGATGATTTGGAATGAAAAGGCAAGGAAAAGAATTCCAGGACCGTATACAAACCCTTTCCAACCCAAAGCGACAGTGGAGAAACTGATTCCTGCCAAGGTTGCAAATGACATCATCTTTGGATTACGATTCCACATTTCTCGAATTCCGGCAATTAAGTACAATGGATTTGAACTTGGATTGCGGAAAACTCGTTCGCTGCCGATCTCTGCCAGAGCTCGAACCCAGAAATAGAATGCCAAGGTAAGGAACAGCAATGCGAAGGAGTCGTGATCAGCCAATCCGAAAGTAGAGTGGCTGATATGGCCCGGCATTAGTGCCATCAACCATGCAGCAATTATTCCTGCCTGAGCGCTGTGCATCCTGTTTGCGATTCCAGCAACAGGTAGAACAATCAGGGCTCCAAAAATAGCTGGCAATCCGGCAACTGACCACCATACAACATCATCTGCTGCAATACCAGTTAGCCAATGTAGGGCAAGTCCGCCTAGGGCTAAACACCATGAGAACAGAGGAGGTCTCGGATTAATTCCACCTCTTGGGTAAGAACGGTCAGCATCGAAAATAAAGTGAGATTGTTCTGCTACGATGTAGTCTACAACCCTTTTCATGTACCAAGGATCAGATCCTCCAGTCATATCCCACAGTCCGGTAATGTTAGCATTCATTGCCGGTAGAACATTCCATCCCGTTCGGATTAGAAGGCCAACAATTACTGCTGAACCGACCAAAATCGTGTATGAGTTGTCATTCCACCAGAGTCTGAATTCGCTAGGCTCTCTTCTTGGTGCAATGTCACCAAATCTTCCGCTAGAAGCTAGCATAATCACTAGTACATTCAGCCAAAAGGTAATGAAAAGCCAGGAAAATGCTCCGCTGAAATCGTTTCCTGTTAGGAATTCTAATTGAGAAGGTGGTGAAATTCCAATTTCAACTAAGTGCGATAAAGAGTAAACGAACCAATTTATGGCAACTACTGACCCTAATACATGCCATCTTTCTGCCCGGCAGAAGGACACAAACATCACGATAATCGAGGTGGCTAATGCCCAAACATTCCCAAGATAGTGATGTTCTTCAAAAGTTGCCGCATCAGATATCATTGCTAATGAATAGAGAGGAATCAAGTTGACAATTAACAAAACAAATCCTGTTATGGTTAAATCGCGGTTCTCAAGAATATTGAATTTGGTTGGAATTCTTTGGAAAAATGAACCATTTCCTCCGTCATAGAGAGTCCCTCTAAATGCAATGGAAAGAAGTGTTCCCAGCATCAATGAGGCCACATAAAATGAGAAGAAATTAGCGGCAATGCCTGCCCTCTGAACATCAATAAGCACGTTCTGGAGTGTTTCTCCTTCAGGTACAATTAGTTCAGGCATCGAGGCTGCGTAGGCAACCGATACATGGAATCCGGCAACCATTGTTAGCAGGATGGTTGCTTCTTCATTTCTGTTTGATTTAACCAAAACTAGAGTCGAAACTGCAGTAAATGCAAATGTTGTTGCAAGAATGGCATCAATAAACCCAAGAATTTCAAGAAGAATTGGTGCGATTGCAAAAATCAATACGAAAACTGGTGTTTTCTTTACTGGTGAATCATCAGGAAGAACAGATACCCAAATCCTTCCCAAGACAGCCGCTAATGCGGCCGCTACGGGAAGGATAACCAACTTTCCTGTGTCAATCATCGCATCATCTGCAAGGGCTGTAGCGGAGAAAAATAGCAGCAATAAGCCGGCTATGATCACCGGAGCAGAAGCCAGACTAATGTACTGACTAACACCCTTTGCATTCCCGTTTTCATAAGACATTTTCATCATCTTCTACTTGCAGCCTAAAGGCTCAGCAGCGCGGCGACCTGAACTTGTGTTATAACCGTTCTCGGCATATACGCTACGTAGTAGCGGGGCTATCATCGATGAAAATTGATTCAGAGAGCCCGATAAGCAATATCAGTTCGATAATGTGAACCCTCCAATTGTATTTCATTCATCACATCATAGGCGGCCTTCACAGCGGTAGGTAAATCGTTTGCAATCCCGGTTGAAGATAGTACTCTTCCTCCGTTTGAAAGTAAAACTCCTCCTTCTCCCCTGAGAGTACCCGCCTGGTGCACAAAAGCAGTTATATCAACGTCCTCAATTCTAACAGCTTCGCCTTTAATTTCTCTTCCAATATTTGAGGGACCAGGATATCCCTCTGACGCCAAAACTACGGTTACTGCAGACTTGTTAGAAAATCGAGGTTCTATTTCATCCAACCTACCTTCAGATGCTGCCAATAGCATTAATCCAAGGTCAGATTCTATCAAAGGAATCGTCACTTGGGTTTCTGGGTCACCGAATCTAACATTATACTCTACTACGTTTGGGTAGCCGTCATCGTCTATCATCAAGCCAACATACAAAACACCTCGGTATGGAATATTTTGATTTTTTAGGTAGTGATACATTGGATTAACAATATTCTCGATGGCTCTTTCTTTCACAACTTCAGAAACCACAGGCGCTGGAGCATAGGCACCCATACCACCGGTGTTTGGACCAGTATCACCATTACCCACTCTTTTGTGATCTTGACTTGCAGGGAGGCATATGAATCCCGATTCGTCCATTATTACCAACATGGATGCTTCCTCGCCATGAAGAAATTCTTCCAATAACACGAATTTATCTGTAGAAATCGATTCTGAAATAAATTTCTTAGCCTCATCTATATTTTCGGTGACAACTACACCCTTACCCGCGGCTAAAACATCTCTCTTAATCACCCAAGGTGGAGGAAAACTGGCAAGTGCAGAATCAATATCAGATTCATCGGTTAAAACCTGAACGCCTCCTGTTGGTATTCCTAATTCTTCCATTATTCTTTTCGCATGTAGTTTTGAACCTTCAAGTTCAGCACCTTTGGAATGAGGGCCAAAACTAGGTATTCCATTTTCTCTAAGCAAATCAGAAAGTCCAGAGACAAGAGGCGCTTCGGGCCCAACTACTACAAGTCCGATGGCTAACTCTTTGGCTAGTTTCAGAATGGCTTCTGTGTCATTTGAGGAAACATCATGGTTTGTGCCAATTTCAGAAGTTCCAGCATTTCCGGGACAAGTATGGATTTGGTCAACTGATGGGCTATTTGCTAAACCAATTGCAAGAGCATGTTCTCTACCGCCTGACCCCACGATAAGTACCCTAATGCCGCTCATATCAAATGGCAATTACACTAAGTGATAATTCATTCCGAACTTATATCTCATTCAAAATTAGGAAATATGGAATTAATATGGCACTGACTTCAATCCTAGCTTGTAGCCTAACATATTGAAAGAACGATGAATGATTGGCGTGAAAATTATTATTGCAAAAATCGATGAAGTAAAATCCTCATGCATCAATACTTGGTCTCTGAATAGTAGTACGGCTGCAATAAAAATGAAAATGGCAAAAGGTAAGGTGTCTAGCAAGGGTGCTTTGGAACTAACTTCACCCTCTCTTTTGTGACCTTGTCTGCGCTTGACGAAAGAACCCGCCATGTCCCCTAGCATACAAGCTAAACCTAGAGTGAATCCAAGAATAAACGCCGCAATCCACTCATTTCCTAACCAGAACCAATCTGTTGAATCGGCAAGGACGAGTGGGTCTATGAACGGTCTTGCAGATTCCGCGCTATTTCCTTTCCAGAAGAAATGAGCAAGCATCATCAATAATGCTGAGAAAACTGCTCCACCAAACAACCCTTCCCATGATTTACCATCCCCAAGAATTCTATTTCCATCTGAATGTACTCTACCAGTATCAATTTTGTGATTGATAAAGCCAACTTTATCGGGTATCCATTTACCAAATAACATCGCTCCTGTGTTTGCCAGATATGCTGGCCCTACCAAAATTAGAACTGTCAGTACATTCAACAAAAAATCCCCCGTGTTTTCGGCAGGATAAACTAACACGGCAGCACTAGACATTGCTTTGGCCACCTACTCATGTGAAAAGAACTCTCGGTTTGAAGCACAAACCGCCGATTCCTTCATTCGTTGCATCTTACACGCCTAATTAATGAAGAAATCTAGACCTATACTTCTGACTATCATTTTGATGTTTTCAACAGCATCTGTGAATGTTTTGTCAGTTTCAGCACAAAACTCAGAAATCGTAGTTGATTCGCAAATTGAATGGATTGAAGATAGGGCATTGGAAGAAAATTTGAGAATTGTTTCAGGCGGTGAATTAACCATCAATGGATTATCGATGACGATTTCTGATGGGGTGAGTGTCATTGTCGAAGAAGGTGGTATTTTGAATGTAAGAGATTCCTCTATTCAATCTGAAAACCCCCCTTCTGGCCTTGCTGGTTATGGATATTGGGAGGAGCCTGATCGCTCTGCGGTTTTAATTCCCGGTACTGACTTTGGAGTTTCTTTCAGTGCAACATTTTTCGCACCAGAAGGTTACTCGTTTTTTGGTGGTCAAGCGATTCCGGAGGGGTCAGAACCTGTAGACACGAATGGTAGCCAGTTCACCCTTGAGTTCGATGAGAACACCGAGAACATCTGGGTTGGCCTAGTTGCCTATGGCCATCAGGAAGTTCGTTTAGCTTCAGTCACGCTAACTCCTGATGTTGGGTCCGCTGTTTCCTATGATGCTATAGACCTAGAATCAAGGAATATGAAGGGCCTCGATACTGATTCAGAGACTTGTTTGGTAGACATTGATGGAGATGCAGACATTGCTGATTCGTCGTTTTTGGGGTGTGAAGTCGTCGTCAACGGTACTCTTACCATACATTCCACCGCTCTGGATAGAACCGGCCCTCTATTCGTAAATGCTGATGGTGAAATCACTCTATCTGGCTCTACTAGCTTTACCATGAGTACTGATGACCATGATGTGCGTGCGCATGCTAAGGCAGATCTGTATTGGGGTGATGATGTAATTGGCAGCGGTGGCTTTACCGACCGCTGGGAGCGCATTATGGGGCCACAGATAGTGGAATTTGATGCGGTAGGAGTTCTATTCCGTATCCTTGATTTTGGCCCACAAGAGACTACCTCCTCAACATTCTTCAGCGATGAGAACGGTGTCGGATTGATAGACGGAGGTCAACCAAGAACCGTTGAGATCGGTTGGGCAGATGGGGGTGTTTGGACTGAATCTGCGACGATTGACATCATCTCTTACGAGACCGCATGGAACCCCCAAGCGGACCACGACAACGATGGCCAGCCTGATTCCGGTATAGACCACTATGGTGGGGACCTAATTCCGTTGACTTGGGATGAAGTAATTGTGATAGATG
>MDTD01077948.1_pt1 | contig 28120 bp, 21 predicted proteins | sample 811221 | NCBI WGS metagenome assembly MDTD01 (sample SAMN05326646, study PRJNA326480) | marine metagenome | isolation source: seawater | place: Pacific Ocean: South West | collected 2011 | reverse complement strand
ATTGACGAATCAAAATATGTTCGTAAACTCGCACGTCCTGCTTTCAATGGGAATAATTGGTATTCCCATGCAGACCGTAAAGGAGCGATGTATGCAATTAATCAAACATATTGCAATGACCGATGGGCATGTCGATCTGACTGATGCCGCGCGTAGCAGCTCCTGTTTTACAGGTCTGACGCAAGGCTGATCAAGCCGACTTTTCCATCACGACATTTTGATATTTGTTTTTGAAACAGATCGCCCAGCGTGGGTTTGTTTTGCATCTGTCTGATGCGTGTTTATCGCGCGTGTTCTATCATATGTGAATCCCAATCGACGGTTGCGCGATCATTGCAGACTGGCCAGAACATTTAAGTAGATTGGATCAAAATCATGGCCACACAGACATTGACAACACGACAGGTCGCACCGGATGACATGAAGATTGGTGACTACGTTGCCATCACGCATGAGTTCTTTGAATTCATTGATCGCTTTGCATCCGAACGCCATCAGCAATTGACGTTGCAACGCACAGCAACACTTTACGATGACGAAGATGCGGGAACGCCTTTGTTGGTGATGCGCGTTTGCTTGCCGTTCGTTTTGGTTCGCAAGCCGGATAAGCAATATATCTCTGTCGATATCCGGCGGTACAAGTTGGTCAAGCTTGACGATCAATATGCCTTGGATGCGATTCGCTTCATCAAGAAGTCCAACAAGCACAGCAAGGCAGATTGAGTGATGTGCTGTTTGAGAACAAAGCCGTGGCTCACTGGGTGCATGGATTGATTTTGACAGCACAACAACAAGGCAACCCGTGCCCCGGGAGGGACACGGCTTTTGAAAGTATCAAGTCACATCAACAGCAACGGTGGAGGCACCCGGGGGGCTCCAGCATCACCGCAGACAGCGATGTCTGCGGTGGTGTTTTTTATTCTCTGTCATGCAACAAATCAGGCCGGCTCGAGCATATCGTCGAAGACCATTTCTTCATCTGTGTCTTTGTCATCACCGCGATAGTCATGGGTGATTTCTTCGCCGGGATAGATGTCGCGTAAGGTGACGACAGTCAGGTCATCGTAATACGCGGAGTTGGCATTGTTGTTGTGATTGATGTATTTGAAATCGTTGGTCACGCAAAAACCCTGGACACCATCGACCCAGAGGACATAAGGTCCATCGTCATCAACGGAAAAACCTTCGAGGTTACCAAGCAGTATGCCAGCGGGAATGAATTCAGTTGCAAACAGTCCGCGCCCGTGGATCGGGCTTTGTTTCACTTCAAACATGGACGGGGAACTCCACTTCCTGTCGTCTACAGTCTCAGGCAAGGATCGAACAACGGCGGCGATCCAGAAAAAACCCGTGCGTTTGGACCGATAAAATCAAGTCTCAAGAACCTGTGACCGGACGGTTGAATATAGCATACAGAAAATTGGAAATGCAGTGAAGGTCTTTCCACGATATTGCCGATGTTGTGGATATCATGAGTATGACCATGTCACTAGCATCGGACTTTTCGGCGATCCAGGCTGCCCAGACCCAGCAGCAGATTGGTGTCGCCGTTGCCAAGAAGAGTTTGGACGCCGCCAAGCAGCAGGGTCAGGCTGCGATCTCTCTGCTGGAGAGTGCCGTACAGGTGCAGCAGCAGTCATTGAATCCCAACGTCGGCCGCAGTCTTGACGTGACGGGGTAAAGGAATTTTTCAATTTAAATTAATCAAGCAACGGTTACGCGTTGCTTTTTTTCTGCGCGGCGTGATTGGGTGGCTTGGTTGGAAGAACCACAGAGGCACTGAAGCACAGAGCCGGAAAAGACAAAGTGGATTTTATCTCTGTGTCTCTGTGGTCAATGCCGTCGGTTATCGCAACTGCAAAGCGCGCTAAACCGCAAGCGGTGCTAGCAGCGGTGTTACTTGAGCCAGCGTTGTTGCAGCTCGTCGAAGGTGTCGATGCGGCGGTCACGGAAGAACGGCCACATGCGTCGGACGGTTTCGATCTGTTTGGTATCAATGTCCGCGATGAGGATTTCTTCCTGGTGATCCGAAGCCTGAGCAATGATCTGCCCACCGGGGTCTGCGATGAAACTTGAGCCCCAGAAAGTGATATCACCTTCAGAGCCAATGCGGTTGATCGCAGCGACAAAGCAGCCATTGGCGATGGCATGGGATCGCTGCATGGTGATCCACGCATCGCGTTGCCGGGCGCCCTCTTCCGGGGGTTCGCCCTTCCAGTATCCGATGGCTGTGGGATATTCGAGCAACTGCGCACCACGTAGCGCGGTGAGTCGGGCGGCTTCGGGATACCACTGGTCCCAGCAGATGAGCGTGCCCACATTGATATCACCAAGCTGCGTTGCCTGATAGCCCGGATTTTGGGGGTCACCGGGGGTGAAGTAGAACTTCTCATAAAATCCGGGATCGTCGGGAATATGCATTTTGCGGTACCGGTTTACCAGTGTGCCTGTATCATCAATACAGACGCTGGTGTTGTGGTACAGCCCTGCATCGCGACGTTCAAAGAGAGATGCCACCATGTTGATTTTGGATGACTTGGCGATGTCGCAAAGTTCGTCGGTCAAGGCACCAGGGATCGACACTGCCAAATCAAAGAGCGCTGGGTCTTCGATCTGACAGAAGTACAGCGAGGTATAAAGCTCCTGGGTCAGAACGAGTTTGGCCCCGTCTTTGGCAGCATCACGCATCATCTGATGCGCCTTGGCGATGTTGGCAGCAACGTCATCCGTGCAGGCATGTTGAAGCAGGGCAATGCGGGTCGTCTGAGGCATGGGACACTCCAGGTCACAGTGAGAAACTTTCAAGCAATAAGGATCACCGAACATGATCAAAAGTGCAAACGTCAAATCGCAAGTTAATAACACATGGCTTTCACCACCGAGACGCAAAGGCACAGAGAGCAAACCGAGTTTATTCATCCTGATGCTTTGCGTGTTGGCGTTTGGTATCTCGGCATGTGATGCGCAAACCATCAGCCCCGCCCCCAACTTCGGCAGTGACTTCTGGAAACGTTGGGGTGACGGCAAAGCGGAAATGGCAGGCTACGACATTACCTACCCACGCTACGGCCAACTCCGTAAAGGCACCGGCGTGACCATTTTCGTCACCGAAGATTTCTCCGATTCCCTTCGCGTCAAGGCAGACCCCGGCAAGCATCCCAAAGCCTCGGTCTATCCCGTGATCAAACTCAACCTTGTCGAAGACTTCCCCACCGGACTCTACGATTACAACCTGATGACCAGCGTCTTCGTCCGTGCGGATCACTCCGGCAAAGGTGGCCTGCCGGTCAAAGCCAGCTTCTCAGCCCAGGAGTGGTGCGGACATGGTTATGCCCAACTGCTCTTTGACAAAAACACCATTCGCTTAACCAGTCACAGTTACTTTGACGGCGAGGCGGATCAGAATCACAAGCTGAGCATGCCCGGTCACGCAATGAGCCAGGATACACTCATGCATTGGGCGCGCGGGTTGGCAAGTCCAGTCCTCAAACCCGGCCAAGCCGTCAAGGTCAATATGCTCATGACACTGGCACACAGTCGGCTTCGCCACCAACCCCTGTCATTCACCCAGGCAACATTGGCCTTTGCCGATCAGCCCGTCGCGGTCACCGTCCCTGCGGGAAGATTCACCTGTGATCAACTCACCTGCACGCTTGCGGATGGCCAGACGTGGACGTTTCACGTTGACCGCAAATCGCCCTACCGCCCCATCATCCAGTGGGAGAGCACGGCTGGACACAAAGGCCAACTCATCAAGTCCAAGCGACTGCCTTACTGGCGATTGCATGACAATGGTGACAAATCGATTCTCAGTGAACTGGGGTTAAAGCCGCGTGAAGCGCGTATGCCCTGATGGTGTTGATACTCCGTAACGTCGCAAGGCAACCCGCCTCTCGGTAGAGGGACGGCTTGTGTGGGTGGAACTGTCTCGAACTGGGGTTACATGATGTTTACCTCGTTGAACACCTCAAGTTTGCGAAAAATCACCATGTTATCGCCATCAAAAGACAGAACATGCGTTTAGATTGCAGTAATCGGATAAAGCCTGCCGATACTTATATGACTTAAGTAATCAATTGGTTGAACCCGCGAAAGTGTATCGGGGTGAGCGCTTGTCGCGTATGATGGTGGATAGTTTAATGCCCGAGTCTGAATCTGTAACTGCAAAGTCCCGACTGATGCCCCGACACCTGCCCGCAAGACAGAATCGCCGTAACCAGAATCACATGCAGGCCCAATCTGCCCCGGCTGGCAAGCCTGCCCGGATTCCGGATCACCCGCTGATCTGCAAAGAGGCTGGCATCCTCATTGAGTCCGACGAAGACCTCGCGGCGTTGGTGGCCCATGTCCGCGAAGTCGGCAGCTTCGCATACGACACCGAATTCATCGGCGAGTCCAGCTATTACCCGCAGCTTTGCCTGATCCAGATTGCGACCCATCAACAGGTGGGCCTGGTCGATCCGTTATGTGAAGTCGATCTGACACCGATCTGGGAACTCATTGCTGACCCGGATATCAAAACAATTGTCCACGCGGGCATGCAGGATCTGGAACCGGTCGCCCGTCATCTGGACAAGGCGCCTGCCAACATTTTTGATTCGCAGATCGCTGCTGCCTTTTGCAACCAACCCTATCCCGCATCGCTGGCTCACCTGGTGGAAGTCTGTTGTGGCGTGAAACTCGGTAAAGGCCTGACGTATACGGCATGGGACCGCCGGCCGCTAAGTCCGACGCATCAGCGTTATGCCTGTGACGATGTGCGGTATCTGCCTGCCATTGAAGCAGCGTTGAATGAGCAACTCCAGCAAGCCGGTTACGCGCAGGCGATGCGTGATGAATGTATTGAATCGATGGAAGAGCTGAGTATCTACAAGCCCAACATCGAAGCGCTGTTTAACCGCGTGCGGTCGAATCGCAACTTCTCACGCAAAGAGTCCGCCTTGCTGAAGCTGTTGGTGGCCTGGCGTCAGGATGCTGCACAGGAGCAGAACCTGCCGCCGCGCAGTGTGGTCAAAGACGATGTGCTCATTGCCATGTCCAAAAAGTCACCCAAGAGCCGCCAATCTCTTTTCAATCTCAAGCACATGCCCAAGCCGATCATCAACATCTACGGTGATCAGCTTCTGGAGATGGTGCAGACGGCCAAGAACATGCCCAAAGACAAGATGCCCAGGGACAACAAGTTCGAGGAAACCACCGCCCAGCGTCACCGCAGTGAACAGTTGTGGGTGGCACTCAATGCGCTGTGTCACGGCAAAGGCATCGCCCCGGCATTGGTCACGTCGCGTCAGGAAATCTCACGCTGCTGCCAAGACATGCTCAGTGATCAATTGCCAGAAGATCACAGCATGAACAACGGCTGGCGCAAGACGCTGATCACCCAGCCCCTGCAGGCAATGACCAGTGGCAAACCGTTGGAATTGGTTTGGGAACAGGACGCGTTGAAACTCGGATAAACGGATAAACGGATTTCGGATTTCGGATTTCGTCCCAATGATAAAAAACCGCTTGCGGTTTAGCCTGCCTTGGTGATTTTCGATAACAGTTGGTTATCAAAGATTCACTGTCGCGCTAAACCGCAAGCGGTTGTTTTTTTGAGTGATTGATGACGTTTTTAGACGCGGTCATTGCCACGGGTGATCGACTGGGGGTTCTTCTCCAGGTGGATCTGTTCGGGCGATTCGTCGGGGTAGATGGCAAAGGACAGGCCGTGTTTGCCGTTCTTTTTCTTTTGATACATCGCCTGATCGGCCAAGGTCAACAACATGTCGATGGTCAGATCGTCCAGGCAGATATCGGTATAAACCGAGCCGACGGTGAAGTGGGATCGCAAGGTCAGATCATCACGCAGACGAAGCTCTTTGCCTTCGACACTGTCAGCAAGTTTCTGGCTTGTCCCAAAAGCGCGGGCACGGTCGATGCCTGCAATGAGCACTGCAAATTCGTCACCGCCCATGCGACCGATCAGGTCATTGGGGCCGAGTTTCTTGCGGAAGATGCGGGCCAACCCCTTGAGGAGCAAATCGCCTGCATCATGCCCGTATGTGTCGTTGACTTTCTTGAAATCGTCAAGGTCAATGAGCATGCAGCAGACGCCGGTACCCTGGACGGACGCCATTTCCAGTCGACGTTCAGCCAGTTGCGTAAAGCCGCGACGGTTGAGCACCTTGGTCAATGGGTCGGTAAAGGCCTGGAACTTCAGGTCATTGAGTCCCTGCTTGGTCTGGTCGACATCCTTTTCAAGTCGACAGAGTTTGGCGGTGTGATTGATGGCTGTCGTGGTGACCTGCGCGGTGAGTTTGCGAAGGATGACTTCGGTGGACTCGATCTTGGGACAGCTGTTGTATAGTGTCCGCGCTTCGTCTGCCACACTGACCAGGAACCGATCCAACGTCGGGTAGGTCTTGGCCAGGAATCGGGCGTGAATGTTCTGTAACCAATCCATGCATCGGCTGTCAGGTTCTTCGTTGAGATGCGGCAGCAGACTTGCCATGAACACCGCCCAATCCAGTGCGGTGGGTTCCTGGCCTTCAGCAATCTGTCTGGGCGCATCATGGTGATTGATCACGGCTTTCTGGAGTTTACGCGAGGCATGCCATTCACGAAGCAAGCCCTGGCCGGCAGCGGTGTGATCAAAGCCGAACTGTTTTTTCTCCCATTCACACCAACCACTGTGCGAGTTGGAAATGAAAGCCTGTTCGGTGTAGGTATCAGGGTTCACGGAGATGAGCATCGGCAGGCCGATGTCCTGGATCAATGCCATGCTGTAGGCATCGTCCGCTTCCTGCGGTTCGGTCAGTTCACAGAATTTGCGCGCTGCGATGGCCTTCTGGAGACTGTTGGCCCAGAGACTGTCTGCAATATCGCGGGGAAGTGAGGACGATTCGGTGAGCATCCGCAGGCCGTATGCCATGGCGACGGCACGGGCGCGATTCGGCCCAAGCAGCGTGACGGCACGCTCGACACTGCTGATCTGACGTGAGACGCCAAAGGCAGCGGAGTTGATCACCCCAAGGACACGGGCGGTCAGCGTCGGGCACGAGCGAATCGCATCACGGACGCGGACCAGATCCTTGGGATCCGATTCCATCAGGGCAAACAGCGCGCCCGACTGAACCATGGCCGGACCCAGACGGGTAAGTGTCTGGCGGACCAGTTCGTCTTCCTGGTCGATGGCGCTGAGCATCATGGTTTGCGTGTTTTCGTTATCCAATGGGCCCCCCTTGGCCGACAATTGCATCTTCGGTGACCTTTACGCGTTTTTTAATTGACCGGGTCCGTCGAAACATCTTGAACGGGGTGATCCAGTCAATTACCTGGTTTCATGTACTTTTGTTCGTCAATTAAACAATGCCGATTCAGTGTTTGGGACATGCAAAACGCAAAATTCGCATCAAAGCACGTTACAGACGGACTGTCTGATAAAAATCAGCATCAAGACCGATTCCCAAACCCATGCGCTGCCCTGAAGGAACTCCGGCAAACACCTGATTTTGCTGTGAAAATTAGAAAATACATCACAGAATCACAGAATTGTCTCAAGATGATTGAACAGTTGTTCAATCTTTGTGCGAATGGCTTATCGAAGGACGTGCGGACTTTCAGCTCGCGGCTAGAACAGTTCAAACAATTAATCCTCATGTCGTCTGAGATTTTGTCATTCCCGCGCAGGCGGGAATCCAGTGGCATTCTGTTGACACTTGCAGGTTCCACTGGACTTCCGCCTGCGGGGTGAGTGACGAAATGAGAGATAGCCTGGAGATTAATTGAATGAAGCGCTCTGTTGAAGCACGCTCTATTCCACCTGAGCAAAAAACAAACCCCGTCGCAATTGCTGTAACGGGGTTTGGTCCATGTCTTGGTTGTGTTGGCTGATCGCGGTAACCGGTCTGCGATCAGCTTTGACTGCTGACCCAGGAAACCTTGTTGCCCACCGGCAATTCCTTGAAGAAACTCTGCGGCGGATGCTTGGGGGCAGTGATCTTGGCGTAAAGCACCACCAAACCGGCCGCACCGAGAATGCCCAGCCCCAGGAACATGAGCACGAACTGCATTACCAACTGCAGGCCCGAGGTGTGTCCGAGAATGTGTGCCCAGTTGGCGCCGGTGGCAGCTTCAAAGCCCAGACCCGCATCAATCGTAGACGGGGGAACCAGGGCAATCCAGAAAGCCGTCCCCAGCAAAGCCACCAGACTCATCGGCAGAAGAACCTTGATGCAGGTGTACATCACTTGATCCACACGAATACGCGGCAGCGTCCAACGCAGCCACATCTGAATGAAGATCAAGCCAAAGGTCTTGATAATCACCCAACCGAAGCAGTAGGCGTTGACAATCGCCAGTTGGCCGGCGGTCAAAGCGCTGTCACCGGTCGCACCGCTGGCAGCGTTGATCGCATCCGCGATGCCGGTCAGGCCGGTCGCCGCCGAGATCGAACCGTTGCCATAGGCTTGGGCAGCGAAGATCGGGTTGTAGTTCAGGTCCCAGTAAATCGGGTCCCAGGCACCCAGCGGGCTGTTCCAACCGCCCAGGAAGGTGAAGGTGCTGATCACGCCGACGACGAACATCCCTGCATACTCAGCGAAGAAGAAAAAGCTGAACCGCAGGCCGGAGTACTCGGTGTGGAAACCCGCAACCAGTTCGGATTCGGATTCGGGCAGGTCGAAGGGAGCCCGCTTGCATGATGCCAGCGAAGCGATGAAGTACAGGATAAAGGCAAAAAACAGGAACGGGTTATGGAAGACGAACCAGTCCTGCATGCCGCCGCCCTGGAGGTATCCCAGTTCAACGAGGTTGAGCGTGCCGGCAGCGAGAATCGCACAGATCAGACTCAGGCCCAGCGGGACTTCGTAGCTGACCATCTGACAGGCTTCACGCATGGCACCGTAAATCGCCCATTTGCTGTTGGAACCCCACCCTGCCAGGATCACGGCCATCACTTCGATGGCCAGGACCGCCAGAATGTAGAGTAGGCCGTTATTGAGCGTGCCTTCAAAACAGAGTTGCGGGCCGAACGGCAGCGCGACAAAGGCTGCAAAAATCGGGGCAAAAGCGATGTAAGGTGCGATGCGATAGAGCATTTTATCCGCACCATCGGGGATGAGATCTTCCTTCTGGAACAGCTTCACGCCGTCTGCCAGGGATTGCGACCAACCGTGCCAACCACCGGTATGCATGGGACCCAGGCGGCCTTGGATGTGGCCTGCGACTTTGCGTTCCCACCAGATACTGAACATGGCGATGAGGCTGATCCCGCCGGGGTACACCGTGCCGAAGATGGTCAGCTTCACCAGGATCTCAAGCCATATATTGTTCTGAATCAGCTCCATGATTCCTGCAAGGGAACTCAAGGAACCATCGGTCGCGGCATTACCCAGCATCGTGATCATGATCAGCGGCTTTCCGTCTGAGGTATCAATCTAAAATGGACAGAGGGGGATTTTAACCGCAGTGGAGGGTTTTGGCCAAATGCAACACCATTTCTTCATCAAATCACTGCCCAAGCCCCAATACGTCATTCCCCCATTTAGCCGCATCGCTTGCGATGCGCTTTGACGCGGCATCTAACCACCTTCACGCGCATCACAAGTGATGCGGCTAAATGACAATTCTTTTGATCACGAAACCTGCCCATCGCAAAACACAAGCCCCTGCGGTATCATATGCCCCCTTGTCCCTCCAACCGCGCTTAGGAACCTCAAACAGGACCCAAAGTACATGGATTATGTCCAAATCACCCAGGCGGATCGGCAGGAAATGCTTGAGAAGATCGGTGCTCCCAGCGTCGAAGCCCTCTATGCCAACCTGCCCCCGCAGTACCGACTCGACCGCGACCTCTGCCTGCCCCCTGCTCGCTCGGAACTTGAGCTTCAGCGCGACCTGGCCAGCCTGACCGCGATGAATAACACCGCATCATCACAGGCCTGCTTCATGGGCGCCGGTGCTTATGACCACTTTATCCCACAGGTGGTTAACAACATGGCTGGCAAGGGCGAATTCGTCACCGCCTATACCCCCTATCAGGCCGAAGCCTCGCAGGGAGCACTTCAAGCCTTCTTTGAGTTCCAGACACAGGTCACCAAACTCACCGATCTGGATGTCTCCAACGCATCGCTGTATGACGGGGCAACCGCCATCGTCGAAGGCGTGCTCATGGCACTGAACACCACGGGCAAGCGTCGCGTCCTCGTCGGCGAAACGGTCAACCCGCAGTACCGCACCGTCATCAAAAGCTATCTCACCGACCTGGCTGCGGAGTACGTCGAACTGCCTGCCACCGGTGGCGTGATTGCTGAATCCACCATCGAAGCTGCGATGGACAAGGACACCGCCTGCCTGGTGATCCAATCACCCAACGTGTTTGGCCAGATCGAAAACTGGACCAAGCAGTTTGAGATCGCTCACACACAGGACAAGACCATGGCCATCGCGGTGTTCAACCCCATCGCCTGCTCGCTGCTTAAGCGCCCGGGAAGTTGTGGGGCGGACATTGCAGCGGGTGAAGGTCAGCCCCTGGGGATCCCGTTCCAATACGGTGGCCCGTGGCTTGGACTTTTCGCAGCATCCAAAAAGAACATGCGTAAGATGCCCGGTCGCCTGATTGGTCAAACCGCTGACAAGCACGGTCGCCGCGGTTTCTGCTTGACGCTGCAAACCCGTGAGCAGCACATCCGTGGCGCCAAGGCCACGAGTAACATCTGCACCAACCAGGGGCTGCTGGCGGTTCGCGCCACCGTGTACATGTCAGCGATGGGTCCGCGTGGCATGCAGACCGTTGCCAAACAGTGTTACCACAAGGCACATTACCTGGCGGACGCCATCAGCAAGCTTGAGGGTTACTCGCTTGCCTACGATGGCAGCTTCTTCCATGAGTTCGTCGTCAACTGCCCGACCGACGCCAAAGCCGTGATCGCTGCTGGCAAAGCCAAAGGCATGCTTCCGGGTGTTGCCTGTGAAAAACTCGGTATCGGCCAGTCCAATCAACTACTCATTGCAGTGACCGAAAAGCGCACCGTCGAAGAACTCGACGCGTTGGTCGCATTGCTCAAGGAGGTGAAGTGAGATGTTTGATCCCAAAGCTTCCCCCAAACTGATTTTCGAACAGCACAATCCTGCTCCCAAGACCCCGAGCATCGACCTGCCCGCTTTGGATGTCCCCGAATGTGACATCGACGAAGCGCTGCTGGCAGACGAACTGCTTGACCTTCCCGAAGTCGGGCAGCTTGATGTGGTCCGCCATTACACGGCATTGGCCAAGCGGAACTTCTCCGTGGATGCCAACTTCTACCCGCTGGGTAGCTGCACCATGAAGTTCAACCCGTCGATCAACGAAGCTGCTGCTGCGCTGGAAGGGTTCACCGGCATGCATCCGTTGCAGGATGACGACGACGCACAAGGCGTCCTCAAGCTGTTACATGACACGCAAACCTGGTTAGCTGAAATCGCTGGACTCGATAACGTCTCGCTGCAACCGGCAGCAGGGGCTCACGGTGAGTTCACCGCACTGAAAGTCATCCGTGCCTACTTCAACGATCCAGAAGGTGGCAACGCGCCGCAGCGTCGTAAAGTCCTCGCGCCCGACACCGCCCATGGCACCAACCCTGCGTCATGCACCATGTGCGGTGCTGGCGTTATCAGCGTCCCTTCCAAGGATGGCTATGTTGACCTTGATGCCTTGCGTGAAATGGTCGACGACGAAACCGCTGCCCTGATGATCACCAACCCCAACACAGCTGGTTTGTTTGATGGTCAGATTGGTGAGATCGCCAAGATCATGCACGATGCTGGCGCACTGCTGTATCTCGATGGTGCGAACATGAACGCCATCACCGGCGTCGCCCGCCCCGGAGACTTCGGCGTGGACATCATGCACTACAACACACACAAGACCTTCAGCACACCCCACGGTTGTGGCGGTCCGGGTTCGGGTCCCATCGCGGTCAAGGATTTCCTGACCCCCTACCTGCCGGTCCCACAGGTTGTGAAAAACGAAGACGAAACCTACAGCCTCATCGACAACTGCCCCAAGTCCATCGGCAAGGTCCGCAGTTTCTTCGGGCAGGTCGGCGTACTCGTCCGCTGCTGGACGTACATCGCTGCTGCCGGTCCTGATGGGATTCGTAACATCGGTCAAACCGCTGTGCTCAACGCCAATTACCTGGCAGCAAGCATGGAAGACCGCTTTGCCATGCCTTACTTCTCCACGGCAGAGAAGAAGTACTGTGCTCACGAGTTCATCACCGTGCCCAAGGATTTGCTTGCCAAGGGTGTGACCCTCATCGACATTGCCAAGCGCATGATCGACTACGGCGTGCATCCCCCGACCATGCACTGGCCGGTGCATGACTGTTTGATGATCGAACCGACGGAGACTGAAAGTAAAGCCACACTCGATCGGTTCATTGAAGTGATGTTGTCCATCGCCGATGAAATCGAAGAGAACGCCGAGTTTGTCGCCGCTGCCCCGCATCACGCCTGCATTGACCGCCTGGACGAAGTCGCTGCTGCGCGAACGCCGGTGTTGACGTATTCCGCTGGTTAAGAGACATGCAAGCACAGATAGACGCAGATGAAAACAGATAAGAATCTGCGTTTCAAAACAACCAAGTTCATAAACAACAACGAGCATCGCATGCAATTGCGGTGCTCGTTTTTTTAAAGCAACTCGTACTTTCGTCACTCCCGCGCAGGCGGGAGTCCAGTGGAACCTGCAAGCGTCAACAGAATGCCACTGGATTCACGCCTTTCGGAGGCGCGGGAATGACGAATCGAATTTCTGTTTGGCAAACAATGTCGCAAGCCGTTTGATCTGTGTGCATCTGTGGCGAAATTTGCCTTGAAAACACAAGGTCCACGGATGTGCTGCTCACCGTTGATCTTTGAGATACCGTTGCAGGATCAGATCGATGTCGGACTTGTATTCGCGGCCGAAGATCGAGACGATCAAGTGTTCCCAGAACGCCTGCTGATCTCGGAGCAGAAACGCCTGACCGCCACTATTGTCCGCCAGCACCTGCAAATCTTCAAGGACCTGCAGACGGTTGCCATCCCCGGTGTCGATGGTATTGATCCTGCCGCGTTGGGTAATGGCAAAGCGCTTGGCAATCTGTGGCAACTGGTCTTTGGCGCCTTTGTGGACCGGTGCATCAGCCACCAGAATAATCACTGACAGACGCCCCTCTTTCCAATCCATCAGTTGATCGCTGGTCGCCTTTTGCATCGCGCGATGGATCGGTTCCTCCGGGGCGCCCCCACCACTGGCATGAAGCGTATCCAGAAAACGCTGGACCAACGTGAGATTCGTCGTCAACGGCAAAACACGACAAGCTGTCGGATCAAAGGTCCGGTCATCGCCGTAGTCCTTGTAGGCCACGACACCAAAACGCACGATCTGCATCGGGTCGACGGTGTCGCCGAGTATGCCGGTGATCACACCCATGATCTGGCGGAGTCGACGCTTGGCCTGTTCGAGGTACGGTCCCATCGAACCGGTGACATCAATAACGAGAACGACATCAAGCCCGCTGCCCCGCCACTTACCAACCATACGCTGAAAGCCTTCGGTCGTGCCTTCCAGTAAACCCATCGGGATGATCTGCTGATCGTCACTGCCTGCGGAGGTATCACCCGCCGAAAGCTGCTGCATGAGGATGTCAGCCTGGACGGCAGGAGAAGTCAGATGCTCAGGCAGCATCACCGTCGGTGTCTTGATCTGCGTGACCATCTGCGGTTTAACCATCGGCAATTCACTGAGCATGCGCTTAAGCTGCTGCTGCGGATCAAGACTTGTGGGATCTCCTTCAGCAGCATCGGAGCTACTCACCGGCTCGACTTCCTTGCTGATCGACACTGTCAAATCCTCGGGCGCGTGATACGGTTGCGTCACCGTCACCAACGCCAGCAATGCCAACAGACTGCAATGAATCACCAACGACAGCACCCAGCTCAAACCGTCTCGGCGGAAGCTCTGCCAATTGCTCTGGGTTGTATTGCTGTTATCGTTCATGCTGAATTTCATAACCACCGAGTCACAGAGTCACAGAGCCCGAACAAGGCAAGAGAAAATAAACGCGTATTGTTTTATCTCTGTGTCTCTGTGACTCTGTGGTTCATTAATTGTCTTTCTCAATGCCTTTGGTCGGCAACGGACTCTTGGCCAAACTCACCTTCTTCATCGGGCTGGCCAACACCGCGTCGACCGCCTTGGTGACATTGTCAATCAGCACATCACCCTGCGACTGCACCACCACCGGTAAGTCCGGCAGGTTGATCTGCTCAAGCATCTGCGTGATGGCTGCATACTCATTGGGTAACAACTCGCGCTGCCCCAGCGTGATGCCCACTGTGGTTTCATCGAGGTTATGCAGCGTGATCACAATCGAGGGAGGTAAATCCCCCTGCGCCAAACCCTGCGTCTGCGTACTCGTGCGGTAATGCATCGCCACATCATGCTCCGCGCCGAACATCTGCGAACTGATAATAAAAAATGTCAGCAGGATAAACACCACGTCCACCATCGCGGTCATCTCAAACGGCTCGTCGGTGTGCATCTCGCTTTGCTGTTTGAACATCATCGCGAGCCCCCCCTGTCCTGATCCTGGGCACGGAGAATAATCATGTCCAAACCCGCGCGACGGGAGAGGTCCATCAACGTATCAAGCTTATCAAAGGTCTGATTGCGATCCGCCCGAATCACCACGCGTAGTTCCTGACCAATATCCATCGCGTACCGTTTGGACTCACGCAGATGCATGGCAAGTTCGTTCATTGACATCGGCTCATGCGCAACGACGACACTGCCATCTTCGAGCAGGTTAATGACAATCTCAGCAGGCAATAACTCCTGGGATTGACTCTGCTGAATAATCGGTAACGCCACGCTGCGTTCATCCAGCGATTGGAGGGACTGGGTGACAAACAGGTAAAAACAGATCAGCAGAAACACGATGTCCACCAACGGCGCAACACCCGGTGTCGCCGGTTTACCCGGGATCTTGGGATTAAAGCGAATGGCGGTTCGAGATTTAAGCTGCATATGCTGCATAGTGGAATTTCGGATTTCGGATTTTAAACCGCTTGCGGTTTAGCGCGTTTCGCAAGATTTAAAAAGATGGTTGAGATACGTTTGATTCATGAACCGCTAAACCGCAAGCGGTTTAACACATTCGAAATCTGCCTTTCTATCACACTTTCTTCTGTTGTTGCATCATCTGTTGCTGTCTCGTTAACACCACGGCGATGACGCGGAGAATGCGTTCGCAGATGGCGGAGGTTTCGTTGCTGATGCGGGTGACCTTGTCGCGGAAGTAGGCATGAAAAAAGATCAACGGAACTGCAACAACCAGACCCATGCAGGTGGTGACCAGCGCTTTGGAGATACCCACCGCCAGGTCGTCAGGACCTGCAACCCCCTTGGAGAGTCCGAGGACCTGGAAGCTGTCGATCATGCCGACGACGGTTCCAAGCAGACCGAGCATGGGGGTGATGGAGGCAATCAAGCCGATGAGTCCGACACGTTGGTGCAGTCGGGTGAGTTGGCGATTGCCTTCGTGTTCGATCTGTTCGCGCACGGCATCAAGGCCCAACTCTCCTTCTTCGATGGCATAGGAGAGAATCTGGCCGAGCATGCTATCGTCTTCCTTGCATGTGTTTTTCAACTCGGTGAACTGACCCTGGCGTGCAAGAGAGACGGCCTGTTTGGAAAGCGCTTCGGGGAGCAGGTCATCCTGGCGGATCTTGACGAAGGCATCGATGACCAACCCCAGTCCGACGAAGGAGAGGAGAATGATCACCACGCCGATCCAGCCGCCTGCGACGATGAAGGCAAAGAGACTTGAGGGCACCCCCGATGTATCCGGCGGACTTCCAGGGGCAGCGGGTGATACCTGACCGATCATCAGCAGTGCAGCAAAGCCGAGTATCGCAAGTCTGAGCCATGAAATGGGCAGCTTGCGTTTGCGGCGTGCGAGTTGGCATGTGGGTGTATTCATTGTTTTTGCAGTCTCCCCAAAAGCTGGACGAGGTCGTTAGCCAGTGCATCATCGCCGATGACGGGATAGAGCGTCAACGTGACTTGCAGGATTTGTCTGGCAGCGGCGAGTTGTCCTCTTGCTGCCAGGGATTGAGCCAATCCCAACGTTGCCTGCCACCATGGGAGCGTGGCCGGTTTTTCCAGGGATCGGACTTGTCGAAAATGTTCGCAGGCCTGGGCATGGCGTTCGGAGCGCGCGTAGGCGATACCCAGCCAGAGATGGGCAGCCGGTGATTCAGGCAGGTCTTTGACCACCTCGGAGAGCACCTTGGCTGCCTGGTCAATATCACGATTCAAACCCAACAGGGATTGGCCGATGATCAGGTTCAATTGCGGGTCGGTATTGGGCAGATACTCACTGCCTAAGAGGGTCAGGCAGATATCCCACTGTCCGAGTCGGATGAGACTTTGACCAATGTGGACACTACCCACCACGTCAGGTGACGCGTTCCATGCCTTGATCGCCAATTGGGCAGCACGGTCAGCAATGAGTTTGTCATCAGGTCGACGTAGCGCCAGATCGGTGATGGCATCGACAATGAGTACCCATGCCTGAGCCGAAATCGCAGTGGTCTGGGGCGTGTTTTCCAACAGTTCCCAAAGCTGCTGCGACTGGCCGGCCTGGATGAGAATCAAGGCTTTGAGTTGCAACTGGGATTGACCGAGCAGCGTCTGCGCCTGATCCAGATAAGCCATGGCGGTGTCGGGTTGCTTGATGAGGTCTGAAGCGTAAATCCGTGCAAGGAGTTGGCAGAGACCACCTGCGACCTGCTGATCCACGCCGGACTTCTCGACGATTTTCTGGGCGTCATCGGCAATGGCTTTGGCCAAGGTGACCGCAGCATCGGTTTTGAGTTGCCCGTCCTGTCGGTTTTGCTTGAGGGTTTCCCAGTGATGCGTCGCGAGGATGTAATGCAGGTAGGGATCGTCGGCTGCCAAATCCTGATGCAGGGTGATGATTTTGGCAGCTGCTGCGAGTCCTTCGTCTTCCTGTTCGAGGCTGACCCATTGCTTAAGCGATGTGAGTCGGGTATCGCGTGCCGGATGGGTTTGGACGAGTCTGGCTAATGCTGCACGGGCGCGGGCGCGGATGGCGTTGCTGCCGGTCTGGATGACCTGCTGATAGAGACACTGGGCGTACCACAGGGCAGCGGTGTGTCGCAACGGGTTGCTGTCATCGACATTTTGCATGGCATGATCAAAACAGTTGACCGCTGAAGGCAGTTGGCCGACTTGCCAAAGCGCGCTGCCGTAGGCCAGTAGTGCCTGAACATTGAGTACCGAGACATCGGGAACCTGTTTGGCAATGCGGTCGACGGCCTGCTGTGAGGAGAGTGTATCGACAAGCAGGAGCACCCAGTCATTACGCTGCTGCGCAGTGACCACGGGGATATCCGAAGCCAGTTCCAGACGGACGAGATATTGCAGTTGCAGCGATTGAGGCAGATTCGACTCATGGAGTTTTTCGACAGCCAACCCGACGGTTGCTGCGGTAGGCGTTTCCAGGGCGAGTTGGACCGCAGCCAAAGCACCGATGCGTGAGAGGGAATGCTGCCAACTGCCTTGGTTGGCAAAGGCGTTGTGGTCTGCCCATTGCGATGCGGTTGTCATGGCCAGTTGCGGATCGGTGATCAGGGCGAGTTCCAGTTGTTCGATCACCGCCACGCGCCAGAGATTCGCTGCTGAAGCGTCCGCCAAGTCCGGGGTGTGACGCAGCAGCGGTTCGAGGATTTTGTCCGCTTCGTCAATGAGGCCCTGCAGTCGGTAACAACGTGCCAGACCGACACGGGCCAGTTCCGCATCATCAATGGATTGAAACCTGGAACGCATCTCCGTGAAAATGGCGACGGCACTATCCAGATATGCTGCACGTGTGGGGTCATCCATCCCGCGCTTCATGGCGGTGAGTCGGTAGAGTTCACCTTGGACATACGCAATGCGGGCCTGCTGTAAGCGTGTGAGTCGGCGATCCTGTTTGGAGAGTGGCCCCTGGGCGGCACCGAGCACATCCAGATGCTCCTCGACCATGTGATTGGCAAGCTGAAGCACATCCAGACCATGCGTCAGCAACGCGCTGGCACGCTCATCACCCAGCGGCAGTTGGTTCAGGTCCAACGCAGCCTGACGCGCTTCTTCAAGCAGTGGCGGGACCTGTTTGACCTGCGCGATCACCGGCGAAAATGGCGCGAAGGACAGCCCCACGAACATGGCTACGGTCACAAGCTTCGCAGACATCCGACGGATTGCCCGGTCACTGCCGAGCGTGGTGGCGCAAGCCAGAATGGATCCAAGGCGTGCTTGCACTGGGAGAATCGGCCCCCATGTTGTTCGAGGACATCAAGCCGGCAAAAATTGGCCGATGCCGATCAGGTGAGTCAGTGACAAACCCCTGTCACTTTTTTTGAGGAAGGAATAATCGCTTCTGTCGAAAAAACATTCTACATGCTCAGACGGTCATTTGACCAGTCCATACCGGGACTTAAGCACAAGTTTTGTCATCAGGGTATGGGGTGAATCATGGAGGGTTGTCATGGGTGCAAATGGCAATTTAGCCGCATCGCTTGCGATGCGCGTTACCGTGAATGTGGCCGTTGAATCGCATCGCTTGCGATGCGGCTAAATGTCAACGGATCTTTATCCCTGCGCCTGAATCCATTCCCATTGTTTGGTGATGCCTGCTTCGAGGCTGGTTTGTGGGGCGTAACCCAACTCCGCACGGGGCTTGGTCAGATCCGCCCAGGTGATGTTCACGTCACCGGGTTGCATGGGCTTGCGGTCGATGATGGCTTCTTTGCCAACCACTTTCTCAATCGTCGCAATGAGTTGGGCCAATGTCACCGGCGAGTCTCCGCCGAGATTGTAGATGTGATAACTCGAGCAGTTGGCTAGCGATTTACGGATGCCATCGACGATGTCAGCCACGAACGTGTAATCACGGCTGGTGCTGCCGTCACCGAAGACGGGGATCGCCTGCCCTGCGCCAACCATGCGCAGGAATTTGCTGATGGCAAGGTCCGGTCGTTGACGCGGGCCGAAGACCGTGAAAAACCGCAGGCACGTGATCGGCAGTTGATACAGATGGTGATACGTGTGACAGATCAGTTCGCCAGCCTTTTTGGTGGCTGCGTAGGGACTGATGGGATGGTCGACGTTGTCACTTTCAGCAAAGGGTGTTTTCTCGTTGTTGCCATACACGCTGGAGCTTGAAGCAAAGAGGAATTTTTCAACCCCGTTGGCGACGGCAGCGTCGAGCAGGTTCACCGTGCCGTTGAGATTGACCTGCGTGTAGAGGTCGGGATTCTCGATACTCGGTCGGACCCCTGCCATGGCAGCAAGGTGAATGATGGCTTGAGGCTTGTGCTTGGCGACGGTGTCGAGAACAGCCTGCCGATCCCGCAGATCGACTTGGGCCAAGGTGTACAGATCGGACTTCAATGCGCCGGAGATGTTGCGGCGTTTGATATCGGGATTGTAGAAGTCACAGAAGTTATCAAGACAGACCACGGGGGTTCCTGCTGCGAGCAACTGATCCGCCAGCGAGGAGCCAATGAATCCTGCGGCGCCGGTGATGAGAATGGGTTGTTGTGCCATCGGGATAGTTTAGCAAAAAGCGATCGGTTAAGACGTTGCTATCGTTTTCACACAAAGCCGTGATCCTCCCGGGTCACGGGCGATATGCAACTGAGATGACAAGACAACCCGTGCCGCGGGAGCGACACGGCTTTTGCCCTCGAACCAAGTCAACACACATCAATCACGTTATACTGACATCACGTTAACTGAACACGATTCACAAGAAACGCCGGTAATACATTCATGCTCATCTACGCAGGCATTGACGAAGCAGGTTACGGCCCGATTCTGGGTCCATTGGTGATCGGTCGGTCGGTTTTTGCCATGCGCGATGCGACACCGGACCAGACGCCCAACCTGTGGGATGTGCTTCATGGCAGTGTTTGTCAGAAACTCGCGGATCGAAAGACGGGCCGCATCCCGGTGAACGATTCGAAAAAACTCAAAACCAAGGCTGCTGGTGTGAAACATCTGGAGATGGGGGTGCTCAGCTTCCTCTCTACTTTTACCGACCGGCCTGCGGACATGGGGCAGTGGCTGGATTTACTGGGTGAAACCACGCATCACCAACGCCACAACCTGCCCTGGTATGACGGTCCCTGGCAAGCGCTTCCCACCGCCAACACCGATGCGCAGATCGGCGTCGCGGCCAACATGCTCAAACATGAGATGAAGGAAAAAGCGGTGAAGGTGCTGGACATGGGCGCAGCGGTCGTGCTTGAGGATCGGTTTAACCACATGGTTGCCAACACGCGCTCCAAGGCATCGCTGAGTTTCACCTTCGTTGCCGGTCACCTTCAGCACATCTGGGACCGTTGGGGCAAACATCATCCGCAGGTGGTCGTCGACCGCCAGTCCGGCCGATCGCATTACCTGAACCTGCTCCGCCAGATCTTCCCGCAGGCCAGGCTCTCGATTATTGAGGAGTCCAAAAAGGTCAGTCACTACCAACTCGATGGTGGGGCCAGGCAGATGCAGGTGCGGTTCATGGTCGATGCGGAAGAAAATCACATGCCCGTTGCCATGGCTTCGATGCTCAGCAAGTACACCCGCGAACTGTTCATGGATCGACTCAATGCCTGGTTCATCGGGCATCAATCCGACCTCAAGCCCACCGCCGGTTACGCCCAGGACGGTAAGCGGTTTCTCGACGACATTGCAGGGCTCATGTCGGTGCTGAAAATCGACCATGCAAGTCTTGTCCGCCAAAGCTGAGTTGAACAGCAAAATCACTTATCGGGCAAACTCACATCGCTCTCCAATCTGCTTAAGGCACATCCATGCTGCTCCTCTGATGCAGGTCTGCCTTATCACAAAAAGTTTTTTGCTTTTTGATTGAGCTTGATAGCAATTGGATTTAAAGAAATCACAGAGAGAAAACCCCCGATATTCAGACCCAGCCTGTTAAGTGCACCAAAGGAATATGCGATAACAGGAAGGTACTTGTTTTTACCTAACCACAAGGGTCCACTCCATGAATATCCGTTTGAAGATTATCGGTATGGCTGTGATCATCGTGATTCTCTCTGCCATCGGTGGCAGTTGGGTGGTCTATGACATGCTCCAGGCCGAGAAGCGCTTTGCCTACTACGCGGACGTCTGCTGGCCGGCAACGGACATGATCATGGAGACGAATGTCCAGCAGCAGGACATCCTGCGCGAGGTCTTCGAAGCCGATCGCATCACCGACAAAGAAGCCTTCATCCATACATCCCAAAAAACGCTCAACGAGCTGAAACAGGAATGGGAACAATCGGTCCACCAACCCAATGAAATCCAGTCGGTCCAGGCAATGCTGACCCAGCTTGCGGCGTTGCTGCCCAAGGTGGTTCACGGGCAGGATACGCAAGCTTACATGGCCATCAGCCGCGAACTGTCTCAAACGCTTGAAGCGGTCGAAGCAGCCTACGATGTAACCCGTCAGGCCAATGCGATGTCCGCGCGGTCGATCCTGCATCATGCCAGTGTGGTTGGCATGGTCTCCCTGCTGATCACCGCCATCGTCGGGCCGATGTTGGCATGGCTACTCAGTAAACAAATCGTCCGACCGATCCATCGCACCATCGACACGCTCAAGGACATTGCTCAGGGTGAAGGTGATCTGACCCAACGCATCGACGAAACGCGCAAAGACGAACTGGGTGAACTGGGCCACTGGTTTAACCAGTTCATCAGCAACATCCAACAAGTCGTCCGCCAGGCGGTGCACACCACCAATGACGTAGCTTCGGCAGCGGACCAAATCGCAGCAACCTCCCAGCAAATGGCAACGGGGATGACCGATCAGGCCCAACAGGCATCGCAGATTTCCTCAGCAGTCGAACAGATGAGCGCCTCAACCATCGAAGTCGCCCGGCAGAGTCATGACGCATCCGAAAACGCTCAATCGGCAGGGGAATTCGCAACCAACGGCAGCAGCGTGGTCCAGCAGTCCATCGACGGGATGAACAGCATCAGCCTCATCGTCAACGACTCGGCAAACGCCATCAACGAGTTGGGCAAACGCTCCGAACAGATCGGTCAGATCATCAATGTCATCAATGACATCGCAGACCAGACCAACCTGTTAGCGCTCAATGCTGCCATCGAAGCAGCACGAGCCGGTGAACATGGCCGCGGCTTTGCAGTCGTCGCCGATGAAGTCCGAAAGCTTGCTGAACGCACCACCACCGCCACCGAGGAAGTCGCCCAATCCATCCAGGACATTCAAACCCAGACCCGCGCAGCAGTCGAACGCATCTCCCAGGGCACCGACACCGTCGAGCAGGGTGTGCAGTTGGCCAATCAGGCGGACGACGCGCTTAAACAGATCGTCAACTCGGCCACGCAGGTCGCTGGCATGATCCAGTCCATCGCCTCAGCAGCGCAGCAGCAGTCGACCTCCAGTGAACTGATCAGTCAGAACATCACCGCAATCAACTCCGTCACCCAGCAATCCGCTGAAGGCACCCGCCAAACCGCCCTTGCTGCTGAACAACTCAGCGAACGCTCCACGCAACTCAAAAACCTCATCGGTCATTTCAAGGTCGATTAACGACCCATAAGCGATTGCTGGAGTCTCAATAACAAGTCATACAACAACCATCTGACCAGCAGGCAGCTCCAAAGGCTGTCTGTTGTGATTAATAACCTGTTTCGCACCTAAAGCAGAACTGCAATACCCACGATAAAAAGACGGTGCCTACTCCGTAACGAACCTATCAGCAGCCAATAAGGCCGACGGACCATGAAAATCAAATACAAAATCTTTGGGATTGCGCTTATTCTGACCTTGTGTTTCGGACTCGGTGGTGGATTGGTGATTCACAAACTCAGTCGCGCCACGTCACAGATTCAGTATTTTTCGGACGTGTGTTGGCCAGCCGCCGACCTGATCATGGAAACGAACATTGAGATGCAAGGCATTGCGCGAACCATCATCAAACCCCCTGCGGATCTTGATAAACAGGCTTTCATTTCAGAAGCCAAACAAACCATTACCGAATTCAGCCAAGAATGGTCCGCTTCCATTCACAAACCGGACTTGATTACCAACGTGCAACAACTCATGCAGTCCATGCTTGCCGATCTGGATCAGGTGGTTGAAGGTGATCGAGCCGAAGCTTTCTACGCCAATGCCTGCAAACTTGTAGATGTGCTTGAAAATGTCGAGGAATCATTTGAAGCTGGCGTTGATATCGAAGCAGACAAAACCTCTTCCATCATCACAGAAGCGGAGAATCTGGCAATACTCGCGATTCTCATCCCCATTGTAATCGGCTTGGTGATGGCATTTTTCATGTCCCGACAAATCGTCCGCCCGATCAATCATACCATTGCCATGCTCAAGAACATTGCCCAGGGCGATGGCGATCTGACACAACGTGTCAACGAAAAAAACAAAGACGAACTGGGGGAACTCGGTCATTGGTTTAACACCTTCGTCGCACATATTCAGCAACTCATTCAACAGGTTGCCAAGACCACCAATCTCGTCAGTCAATCGGCCAACGAGATCGCCAACACCTCCGACAGCGTAGCCAGTGGCATGAGCGCCCAGGCCATGAAGTCCACCGAGATTTCAAGCGCGGTCGAAGAGATGAGCGCCTCCATTCAGCAGGTGGCTCAGCAAACTTCTCAAGCCTCAACCGACGCCTCTGAAGCTGGTACCTATGCACGTGAAGGTGGCGAAGTGGTCCGACAGACCATTGAAGGAATGAAGAGCATTTCCCAGGTGGTCAGTGACTCGGCATCGGCCATCAACGAGTTGGGTAAACGTTCCGAACAGATCGGCCAAATCATCAACGTCATCAATGACATCGCCGATCAAACCAACCTCTTAGCGCTCAACGCTGCCATCGAAGCAGCACGAGCCGGTGAACACGGCCGCGGCTTTGCAGTCGTCGCAGATGAAGTACGCAAGCTTGCTGAACGCACCACCACCGCCACCGAAGAAGTCGCCCAATCCATTGCTGCAATTCAGAGTGAAACCGGCTTGGCCGTCAAACGTATCTCCGACGGAACCCACGTCGTCGACGAAGGTGTTGAACTGGCAACCCAGGCCGACCAGGCGCTGGCATCCATTATGGATAGCTCCAGCAAGGTCGCAGCCATGATCCAGAACATCGCTGCTGCAGCTGACCAGCAATCATCAGCCAGCGAACTGATCTCACAGAACATCAACAACATCAACACTGTCACCAGCGAGTCCGCCCAATCCGTCTCGCAGACCGCACGTTCCACCAGCGAACTCTGTGAGATTTCACGCCAGCTTGAAACACTGGTCGGCCGATTCAAGATCGCCTGACCTTAAATCCTGACTGTGGACATTGCCAAGCAAGCTACGACCTGCAAAACGGGTCGCAGCTTTTTTGTAGCCATGAATCACCAGGCTTTCCCCAGGCAGACGCGCAAGATCAACCAAATCGCAAGATTCTCTAAAAACACCTTGTTTTACAGTGTTTTTTTCAACCGGGTCTTGTCCACCTCTCATGCAATGCCTATGCTCATCAAATGCATGGACACCTTCGACAAGCGTTTTCTGACCCCGCTCCGACATGGCGTGCGATCCCCTTCTGGTCTTTGAATGACCGATTGGATCTGAATGAAATCCGACGCCAACTCCAAGCCTTCAAACGCGGCGGGTTTGGCGGAGCCTATCTGCATTCACGCATCGGACTGCTCACGCCTTACCTCGGTGAGGACTGGTGGGATGCCATGGACGTCGGTGTCGATGAATGCGAAAAGCTCGGCATCGAAGCCTGGTTCTACGACGAAGACAAATGGCCCAGCGGCTTTGCAGGTGGCATCGTCCCATTACAATCTGAAGACTTTCACGCCAGGTACATGGCGCGCATGCCATTGGATCGCACCCTGCCCGACGATGCAACATTGCTGGCTAAGGACGAAAACTGGCAATACGTCTGCTGCAAAGTCCAGATGGGTAACGCCTGGTTCAACGGCACGTGTTGGGTGGACCTGCTCAACCCCGATATGGTCAAGGCGTTTATCGACTGCACCTACCAACCCTATGCTGAGCGCTATGCCAAAAACGACCGCAACATCCTGCGTGGCATTTTCACCGACGAACCGCAATTCCAACCGCGGTGGCCGGTGGGTAACGATGCGATCCTGCCGTTTTCCCCGATCGTTCTGGATGATTTCAAATCGCGATGCGGCTATGACCTGACCAATCACATGGCTTCGCTCTTTGGTGATGTCGATGAACAATCCGCCAAGGTCCGACTGGACTATTTCCGCACACTGGCATGGCGAATGGAGCAAAGCTTCACCAGGCAGATTGCAGAATACTGCGAAAAAACCAACATGACCTGGACCGGACACTACAACGGCGAAGAGTCGTTCATGAGTGTGCTCCTGAACGTCGGCAACATGATGATCCAGTACCGACACATGCAGCAACCAGGCATCGATCACCTGGGGCTGAGCTTCGGGCATCCCCAATCGACACACGCGATGCGCTGCTTATCCAGTGTTGCAAACCAGTACGGCCAACAACGCCGACTCTCGGAAATGTTCGGCATCAGCGGCCAGAACATGAGCTTTGAAGACCGTTGCTGGATCGCTGACGGCCACGCGATCATGGGCATTAATCACATCTGCCCACACCTGACGCTCTACAGCATGAAGGGCTGTCGCAAACGCGATTACCCGCCCACCATCTCACCCCAACAACCCTGGTGGGAGTTCAACAAACCTGCAGAAGACCGGATGGCAAGATCGGCCATGCTCTCATCGCAAGGCAGGTATGGCGCTGAACTCCTGGTGATCCACCCGCAGGAAAGTGTCTACATCGATCTGCAACATGGCGGCCAAGGTCCGCAGGAAACCTACGTCAAACGTTATGAAGACTTGCTCAAAATCATTCAGACTCTCCAGGACCATCACCGCGATTACGACTTTGGCGATGAACAAATCCTGGCTGACATCGGCAAGGTCACCGATGGCCAACTGCATGTCGGGCAAATGAGCTATGACTGCATCGTCATCCCATCCATGGCAACGATCCGACCCACCACACTCGCGCTCATCGAACAACTCATCGATGCAGGTGGCAAGGTCATCATCGCTGATCACCTGCCCCAATGCGTTGAAGGTCTGCCCAATGACGAAACGCTCAAAACCCTGAAAAACAAGGCGATTTTCACGCCCGTCACGGCGTTGGCCCAACAACTTGCTGAAATCAAAACACCGGCGGTTAAACTCGCAGGGCAGATGTCCGACCAGGTCTGGATTCACCGACGCATCGTTGACGGCAAGCCATTGGTGATGTTACTCAACCGTAATCGTCTGCATACGATTAATATCACCGTCACCATCCAGAACCTCACCGACCCGATCTGCTTTAACCCGACCACGAATCAAGTCCACGCGGTCAATGAGCCCATCGCACTTGAACTGGCACCGGCGCAGACGTTATTCATCGGTGACGGTTCACTGTGTCCTGATGAGCAACGTGACTCCATGCCAGCAAGCAAAGGTGCAGCCATCACCTCCATGGACCTTGCTGGAAAATGGCAGCTCAAACGCAATTCGCCCAACAGCCTCACACTCGACTTTGCCAGCATCTCCAAAGACGGTGGCAAGACATTCAGCGAATACGAGCCGGTGCTGGCGATTCACGAACGCATGACCCGCGATCAATGGTCGGGCGATTTAACCCTGCGATACAAGGCAAAAATCGACACCCTGCCCAATGACTGCCAATTGGTGATTGAGCAATCGGAAATCTATTCAGAGGTTCGCGTCAATGGCAAGGCGATCAACACCAGTGATCAAACCTTCTGGATCGATCGCACGATGCACTGTCAAAGCATCACCGATGTGTTACAGGTGGGAGAGAATCTCATTGAGCTTGATGTTGCCTATGTCGCACCGATGCCAACCTCGCTTGATGCGGTGAAGCGCTATGGTACGGAGATTGAAAGCGTTTACCTGATTGGCAATTTTGGCGTCCACGCCACGGTGTCGGACAAACCCAAAACGCCAACGCAGCGCAGCACAGTCACGATGCTCCCGGATGTTGAGATCCAACGTTTCAGTGACTTTTCGATTGGCGATGAGATCAGCGAAATGACAGATGTCACTGCAGACCTGACGCTGCACGGATACCCGTTTTTTGCAGGGCAGATGCGCTTGAGCAGGACGATTGATTTGTCGGAGATTCAAGCAGGTAAACGGTATTGGCTGGAGTTGGATCGACCTGATGTCACCGTCGTCGTGCCCACGGTCAATGGCCAGAAACTTCAGCCCTTGGCATGGTGTCCCTGGGAGTTGGATATCACCGAAAGCTTGATTGCCGGTGAGAACCGCATCGAACTTGAGTTGGTCAATTCACTGCGGAACCTGCTGGGGCCGTTGCATCACCGGGATGGTGAACTCACGCGTGTGGCCCCGCAGAGTTTTGGTGGCGGGACTTCTTGGACGTGCGGCGGGGCGGGTGATGACGATTGGTATGACGTTCGGTTGGAACGTGAGCCACGAATCTGGCGCGATGATTATCACATGGTTGCGCTGGGGCTGGGATGCATACCCCGGATCGTGTTGCGTGAAGGGTAAGATGTAACATGAGATAAACTGCTGCGCCGTTTTCAGCATCACACAGTGATGCAGCTGTTGTGTTTGCGCATAAAAAAACGCTGCATGCAGGTTTTATCCTGACTTCATGCAGCGTCGGGTCGGAAGGATTGTTGGGTGGGTTGGATGGACTTGTCGTCAACAGTCACCCCCTCCGATGACTGTTGACTTCATGTCAATCTGGCCACACCCATCTCAGGGTGCTGTTGCTCAGCGAGTTTGTAACTTGCCCGGTTAGCTGGCTCGCGAGAGACGGCGAAGCTGTTCGCGTTGCACCGCCATGCTGATGGTCAGCAGACCCTGATTCAGATTGTTACCTGGTTGACGTTTGTCGACACAGAACATGCCATAGCGGATGCGCTGGTCATCGAGTTTGCAGATGCTCTGGACACACGCGGTGCCGGAGAATTCACGGCCGTCGTGACTGAGGACCGTCTTGAT
>MDTD01138600.1_pt1 | contig 28124 bp, 27 predicted proteins | sample 811221 | NCBI WGS metagenome assembly MDTD01 (sample SAMN05326646, study PRJNA326480) | marine metagenome | isolation source: seawater | place: Pacific Ocean: South West | collected 2011 | reverse complement strand
TGGCTGCTCATTTGTGGGCCCACAGGGACTTGAACCCCGAACCTGCGGATTATGAGTCCGTTGCTCTAACCAATTGAGCTATGGGCCCTAAAAAAATACATAATTAAAAGTAATTAAGATGTACTACTTTGAACATTAATTTATATTATTTTATTATAAATAATTACTTTAATTATCATAGATTTTTATTATAATTATCTGATGAAAAAAGGAAATCATTCAATTGTCATAAATTCTGATATTGGTAAAGGAACGCAGATATGGCATTTCTGTAACATATATGGTTCAAAAATAGGTTCAAATGTTAAAATTGGCTCTTATGTGGAGATTCAAAATGATACTAAAATTGGTGATAACTCTATTATAAGTTCACATTCATTTATCTGTTCTCTGGTTGAAATAGGCAAAGACGTTTTTATTGGACACTCAGTAATGACAGTTAACGATGTTAATCCACCATCATTTAAAAGAACAGGTTCAAAAGAGCATTGGAAAAAAACAAAAATTTGTGATAATGCAGTTATTGGGAGCGGTTGTGTTATATTTCCAGTAAGAATTGGTAAGAATGCTGTAGTAGGGGCTGGCTCTGTTGTTACATCTGATGTACCAGATAATACAAGGGTTGCAGGATCACCAGCTAAGGAGATTACATAAAATGAATATACCTTTTGCAGATATCAAAAAACAATACATCAGTATTCATGATGAAATCAATCATGCTATTCAAGAAGTTTTAAATGATACAGCTTTTATAAGAGGAAAGTACGTAGAAAGATTTGAAGAAAATCTTTCAAAAATGTACGGTATTAATCATTGCATTGGTGTTGGCAATGGTACTGATGCAATATATCTAGCTTTAAGAGCATTAAATATCGGTGCAGGAGATGAAGTTATCACTGTTTGTAATTCATGGATTTCTACTTCTGAAGTTATCAGTCAAGCTGGTGCAAGTATTAGATTTGTCGATATTGAACCAGATAATTTTAATATAGATGTAAATCAGATAGAATCTGTTATTAATAAAAATACAAAAGCAATAATTCCTGTACATTTGTATGGGCAACCAGTTAAAAATATGGATTTACTTATTGAAATTGCGAATAAACATTCTTTGTTTGTAATTGAAGATTGCGCACAAGCAATTTTTTCTGAATTTAAGAATCAGTATGTCGGTACCTTTGGAGATATAGCAACAATTAGTTTTTATCCAGGAAAAAATTTAGGGGCATTTGGTGATGCTGGTGCTGTAATTACTAATGATGATAATCTTGCTGAAAAAGTAAGAATGATGGCTAATCACGGTCAAAAAGTAAAACACAACCATAAATATGAGGGAATTAATTCAAGAATGGATGGTCTTCAAGGTAATATATTAAATGTCAAATTAAATCATATACTATCTTGGACAAAAAAAAGACAAGATATAGCTGACGTTTATAGAAATCTCTTAGAAAATATACCAAATATTTCTATTCCTAAAGTAGACAAGGATTGTACTCATGTTTTTCATTTGTATGTCATATTAGCTGAAAAAAGAAATGAATTAATGAATTTTTTAAAAGATAATGGTATAGGTACTGCTTTACATTATCCAAATATTTTGCCTATGCTTGAATGTTATAAACATCTAAATCATTCATCGTATGATTTCCCTAATGGTTACGACGCTTCTCAAAAAATCCTTTCACTTCCCATGTTTCCAGAGATGGAAAAAGAAGAAATTCAATACGTTTGTCAAAAAATAAAAGAGTTTTATAGATAGATGGAATTCATTGATTTAAAAGCACAGCAAAAACTAATTAGAGAATCATTAAATACTTCAATCAATAAAGTACTTGATGATGGTAGATATATTCTTGGTGAAGAGGTTTCTGCTCTAGAAAATAAATTGTCTTCATTCTGTGGAGCTAAATATTCTATTGGTTGCTCAAATGGCACTGATGCACTTATTATTGCTTTATTAGCATTAGGTATTAAGCCTGGCGATGGAGTAATTACTGTTCCGTTCACTTACATTGCCACCTTGGAAGCCATTGCTACAATTGGTGCTATTCCTGTTTTAGTTGATGTGTATGATTCAACTTTTAATATGAATCCTGAGTTGATAGATGAAGTGATTAAAAATTCGGAATATAATATTAAAGCTATAATGCCTGTTGATCTTTTTGGCTTACCAGCAAGATATAGATTAATTAAAGAAATCTCAGAAAAGCATGGGTTAAAAATTATTGGAGATGCTGCGCAATCTTTTGGAGCATCCAAAAATAAATTCAGTGTTGGTAAGTTTTCAGATATTACTACCACCTCTTTTTTTCCAGCTAAACCTTTAGGGTGTTATGGAGATGGTGGTGCAATATTTACTGATTCTGATGAGTATAATAAAATCATAAGGTCTTTGGCTGTTCATGGAAAAGGAACAGATAAATATGACAATATAAGAATTGGATTAAATTCAAGACTTGATACTTTACAAGCAGCAATATTAATTGAAAAATTAAAAATTTTCGAAAAGGAAATTGAATTAAGAAATAAAATTGCAGATTTATATCGTGAAAAGCTTAAGAATTTAGATGTAAGATTTCAACATATTCCTGAAGGATATAAATCGGTATATGCACAATTTTCAATTGTTTTTGATAGCAAGAATATTAGAGATAAAGCACAGTATTTATTGAGCAAGAATAACATTCCATCAGTGGTTTATTATTCAATTCCAGGTCATTTGCAAACAGGGTACAAATATTTAAATTATAAAAAAGGGGATTTTCCCATCAGCGAACAACTAAGCAATACAATTCTAAGTTTACCAATGCATCCTTACTTGCATGAAAATGATATAGATAAAATTGTTAATATAATAGAAGCTATTTAAAAAATTATAGGAGGAGAAATGTCAAGGTCAGATAATAAGAGTCATATTAGAATAGGAGTAATTGGGAAAGGATTTGTAGGCACTGCCGTCTCGCATGGATTTTCTCATCAAACGGGTTACGGTGCCGATATTAAGATTTATGATAAAAATCCAGTCAAATCACAAAACTCTTTAGAAGAAACTGTGAATGATTCTGATTACCTTTTTTTATCTGTTCCAACTCCATCAAGCAAAGATGGTACAATGGACTTATCAATAGTAGAAAGTGCACTTGAGTCAATCAATGACGTTAATAGCAATGATAGTAACATTATTTTACTGAGATCAACTGTCACTCCTGGAACAACAGAATCTTTTCAAAAAAAATATCCTAAACTTAGATTTGTGTTCAATCCGGAATTTTTAACAGAAAGATCCGCTTCATTCGACTTCATTAATCAAACAAGAGTGATTTTAGGAGGTGAGAAAGAACACACTGATAAAGTAAGAAAACTATACAAAGACAGATTTGGAGAATATCTTCCTGTTCTTCAAACAAATTTTCAAACTGCAGAGTTAATTAAATATATGAACAACTTATTTTTTGCAACTAAGGTTTCATTCTTAAATGAGATGAAATTATTATCTGATCAAATTGGAGTAGATTGGAATGAGGCAGTTGAGGGATTTATTCTTGATGGAAGAATCGGTCATTCTCATATAGCAGTCCCTGGACCTGATGGTAAATTTGGATTTGGAGGTAGTTGTTTCCCGAAAGATATTCAAGCACTTATAAATTTTGGAGATCAAAATGGAATTGAGATGAACGTATTGAAAGGTGCATGGAAAACGAATTTGAAAGTAAGACCAGAGAAAGATTGGGAAAATTTGAAGGGAAGAGCTGTTTCTGATGAAGAATAAGGAGCCATTCCAAGCTATATGGCTAACAGGTCAACCTGGCAGTGGGAAAACAACCTTAGCTAATTTATTATTTTCTTATTTAAAGAGAAATTCTCCAAACAAGTCTTTTTTTAATATTGATGGAGATGATTTAAGAGATCTTTTTCAAAATAAGGACTATTCAAAAAAAGGTAGAGAAGCAAATATAAGATTAGGAATGAGTATTGCTGCTTATTTAATTAATAAAAATTGTCTCCCAATAATTTCTTTAGTATCTCCTTATATAAACTTAAGAGAAGAGTTTAAATCTAAGTATAATGTTTTAGAGGTTTATGTTCATACGAGTGAAATCAGAGGTAGAGAAAACTATTTTGTTGAAGATTATGAACCCCCACTGGACAATTTTATTGACATGGATACAACAGATAAAACGAAAGAGGAAAGTTTAGATGAAATACTCAATGTTTATAGGTAGATGGCAACCTTGGCATAAAGGACATCGTTGGCTTATTGACCAGAGGTTAAATGATAATAAAAATGTACTCATATGTATAAGAGATATGGAGACAGACAAAAACAATCCATATACACCAAAAGAAGTAAAAAAGAATATAGAAAAAGCATTAAATGATTTAGTTTTAAGTAAAAGAGTAAAAGTAATAATTATACCTGATATTGAATCTGTAAATTATGGACGTGGAGTAGGATATGATATAATTGAACATGTCCCTCCAGATAACATTGAAAAAATTTCTGCAACAGATATTAGAAAAAAAATATTTGATAAATAATAATTTAATGAATAGGAGGAGATAACGTGGATTTATTAGAGTTCATTGCAAATACATTTTCTGTAGAAAAAGCAATTTTAAAACTAGAGACTGCTCCTGGGGATTTTCCGGAATGGGACTCATTAGGTCACTTATCTCTACTAACTGAGTTAGAAGACAAATTTCAAATATCATTTGATATGGAAGAGACCATGTCTATTCAATCAATTAGCGATTTAAAAAATGTGCTAGAAAGTAAGGGAGTAGACTGCTCTTAGATTAATGAAAATTAAATTTATAGATGCTCTACTTAATCAGTCTCCAAGTAAACCATTTTTAATTACGGAAGGCAAAATCCTATCTTATGGAGATTTTTTACAATTAGTTTCAAAAACAGTTTCTTTTCTAGAGAAAAGTAAAAAGAAATATGTTTTTATTAATGCTGAAAAAAATGAATTTACTTTAGCCGCCTACTTTGCTGCATCAAAACTAGGAAAAATATCCGCATTTATCGATCCGCTTGCAAAATCTCCAGAATTATTTTTTGGTTTATCGAATGATGATAGTATATATTTTTCTAAAGCAAATTATAAAGAGGTCAATGATATTTCATTCAAACCAATTATAAATTCAGTACAAAAAAAACATAATGAAATTTCTGAAATTATTTTTACCTCAGGAACAACTGGACTTCCAAAAGGAATTCTTATATCGCATGAAACAACTTTGAATACGGCAATTAATATTAATAAATTTACAGGATTAAAAAATACAGATATTGAAATGCACATGATGCCAATAAGTCATTCATTCGGTATAGCAAGAGTTCGTTGTTGTATTTTGGAAGGTTGTACAATTGTTTTTCATAATGGTTTTAGTAATTTATCTTCATTTTTTACTTCATTAGAACAATATAAAGGAACTGTAATTTCAACAGTTCCTGCGGGTATACAATATTTAGTAAAACTAACTAAAGATAAAATTAGTAATTATAAGTCACAGATTAGAATGATTGAATTAGGTAGCTCTCCGATGACTTTTGAATCTAAAATTGAGCTTTCTAAACTTCTTCCAAATACAGATATTTGTATGCATTATGGGTTAACTGAAGCATCTAGATCAACATTTCTAAATTTCAAAAAAGATTATAAATCAATTGGCTCTGTTGGTAAAGCTAATAAAGGAACAAAAATATTAATTATTGATAAAAATAATAATGAGTGTTCTAATAATGAGAGTGGAGAGATTTGTATCGCCGGTACTAATCTTTTTACAGATTATGTATTTACCTCACAAAAACCTCAATATTATAAGGAATATTTCAGAACAGGTGATTATGGCTATCTTGATGATGATGGATATTTATTTTTTGAGGGTAGAAAAGATGATATGATGAATATATCTGGTAAAAAAGTTTCACCTATAGAAATTGAAAAATATATCAATCAAATTCCTTTTATCAAAGAAGTAGCATGCATTGAGAAAGAAAATAAGAGAACAGGGATCATTGAAATTAAAGCTTTTGTTGTTTTAGATAAGAAAAAGATAGCTAATAATTGGTCTAGTGAAATAAAAAAATATTTAAAAAATAAAATTGAGTATTATAAAATGCCTTCAACAATAGTTAATATTGATAGTATTCCTAAAACTTATAATGGAAAGATTTTAAGAACAAAACTGAAAGAGAATGATAAATGTTAAATTTTTTTACAAGATTTTTTTATCCAAAAGAAATTGTGGTTAAAAAAGGATCTTTACAGAGGTTAAAATTTGTTAAATATGAAAACCCATTATTAATTTATTCAAAGTCATCTGAAGAAAATGGGGTAGTAGAAAAAATTAGAACAATGTTACCTCAATTAAAACTATTAAAAATAAAATCTGGAGAGCCTAAATCATCTTATATAAATTCTTATGTTCAAAATGATTTTAAAAATGATGCTATTATTGCAATAGGAGGTGGATCAGTAATCGATTCTGCAAAACTAATTATTGCAAAATTGTTTTCTGAGAGAAACATTGAAGACGTTAAACCATTCTCACTATCTGATCAAAATAATAAAAAGCCAGAGTTTATAGCCATTCCAACAACAGTTGGATCTGGATCTGAAAGCGATTGTGTAGCAGTCGTTGAGCATAATAAGCAAAAATTACCTATTTTATCAGATATTTTGGTTCCTGATTTGGTTATCTTAGATCCTTTGCTAGTACAAAAATTGCCCAAAGATCTTCTTATCAAAACAGCATTTGATGCTTTTTCCCATGGATTTGAGTCATATTTTTCACGAATTACGAATGAATTTTCTAAGATGATAGCAATAACCGCATGTTCAAACACAATATTGGGTTTAAAAGATGTTAATAGTGAGACACAAAATATAATTAGTTATGAAAAGTTACTTTATGCGTCCTATTTAGCAGGACTCGCTCAGAGCACATCATCAGTTGGAATAATTCATGCTATCTCTCATGTAGTTAGTCCAAAAGTTAGGTTAGGGCATGGGCATATTAATAGTTTGTTAATACCGTACATCATAGATTTTTATAATACAAAAGATGTAGATGTTTCATCTTTTGTTAAAAAGATCGGGTTTGAAAATATTAATGATGCAATTAGTTTTTTCCAGGACAATGTTTCAAAAAATAATATATCCTTAATCAATAAGGATATACTTACTATAGATGAGGAATTAATTCAAGAAATTAAAAGTGATATGTGTTTTAAGACCTCGCCAATACAAATTAATGAAGATGAAATTAAAACTATTTTGGAGAAAATAATTGAATAAATTACAAACTTTTTTTGATAATGAACCTTTTGATTATAACATAAAAGATAAAGACTTATTATTAACAGATGCGTTAAAAAATAATCTTCTATATCAATATGAAAATTGTCTTCCTTTTAAGAGATTATTAGAAAAAAGGAATTTTAACCCTAATAAAAAATTTGATTTGAAAGATATCCCTTTTATTCCGGTAACAATTTTTAAAGATTATGAATTAAAATCAGTAAAAGATGATTTAGTCGTTAGAAAATTAACTTCGAGTGCAACTACTTCTCAAAATCCTAGTCAAATTTTTATTGATAAATACACCAGAAATAATCAGATGAAATCTCTCGTATGGATTCTTACTTCTTTCTTAGGAAAAAAGAAAATGCCTTATTTGATAATGGATATAGATCCCAATCAGAATAAGGGAAACTTTGAAATTTCTGCAAGAGGAGCTGCAATTAGAGGATTTTTAATTGGAGCTTCTAAATCAGATTTTTGCATGAACAAAAATTTAGATATTGATTACAATAGATTTTATAATCTAATTAAAGCCTATAATGATACTAATGAAAAATTTGTTTTGTTTGGCTATACATATATTATGTACCTCCATGTAGCAATGAAAATGAAGCAGAAGGGTGAAAAATTAAATTTGAATAATTGTATAATTATGCATATTGGAGGGTGGAAAAAATTATATGATCAAAAGGTTTCAAAAGAAAAATTTAATGAAACTTTAATTAAAGTTTTTGGTGTTAAAAATGAAAATATATTAGATATATATGGATTTACTGAACAACTTGGGACAGTTTATATATCAAGAGGAGATGGAATGAAGGAAGTTCCAAAAATATCAAAAGTTATTGTACGAGATCCTTATACATTAGAAGTATTGAATGATGATAAAGAAGGACTATTGCAATTCCTTAATCCAATTCCTTACAGCTATCCAGGACTTTCAGTATTAACAGATGATCTAGGTGTTAAGAAAACAACTAATAATAAAGAATATTTTGAGATAACAGGAAGGGCAAAAAACTCAGAGATTAGAGGATGCGGCGATATTTTGTCGGAGGCAATGTGATTAAAGGAATTAATCTTTTATATTTTGATGGAAAGTGTTTAGGTACTGACTTTAATGATACACCTCTTGTAGATAGTTTTGATAGTTATCATGATAAGTTAAAAGAAAATCATGTCAATCTTCAAAGTATACCAATTGAAGACATTCTTATATTTTTTAATGAAGTATCAAAAAAAATAATTGAAAGAGATGGACCTTTTCAAAAAAAATTTTCCGACGATGGGATTAACTTTTTAGTTTATTGGTTTAGAAAGAATTTCTTAGAAAAAGCTATTAGCGAATCTTTAAGAACTGATCCCTCAGCACTTAATAAATATATAGAAACAAGTGATAAGAAATCTTTAGTATCTGCAACTCCAAAAGGATTAATTACTCATTGGTTATCAGGAAATGTCCCCATTCTTGGTTTATTATCATTAATTCAAGGATTGGCAACGAAAAATATAAATATTTTGAAAATATCAAAAGATACTGGAATGTTAATACCATTTTTTTTAGAAGAAATATCTAAAATAAATGTAATAGTTTCAGACAAAAAGAAAATTAAAGGATCTGATATCTGTAAATGTATTGCTGTGGTATATTTTGATCGAGAAAACAAGCAAGCGCAAGAATATTTTTCAAACATTTCAAATGTGAGAGTAGCATGGGGTGGTATGGAAGCTGTTGAATCTGTTATGAATACAAAAAGAAATTATGGTACCGAAGACGTTATATTTGGTCCAAAAAAGTCATTTGCAGTAATAGAAAAAGAGAAGATAGATACTAAGGAAAAAATAAATAGTTTATGTCAAAGGCTTGCAAATGATGTATTTCAAATTGATCAAAGAGGATGTAATTCACCGCACAATGTTTTTATTGAAAAAGGTTCAAAATTTGGATCGAAACACTTTGCTAAATCACTCAGTAAAGCTATGGAAAACCTATCTGAAAGAAACCCTCAACAATACTATTCATCTTTAGAAACTTTAAATATTCTTAAAAAAAGAACTGAATTTGATATGTTCTATGATGCTTTCTATCCGAATTCTTTAGAATGGAGTGTTCTACATGCTGATAATAATTTGCTTGAAGATTCATGTTTTAATAGAACAATCTTTGTAAAACAATTTTCTTCAAGAGACGAAATTTTAAATCAATGCAGTCACTTAACTCAATCTATTGGAGTAGCAATGAATAAAAATAACTTGTTAGATTTTGCAAGGAAAGCGGCTCATAAAGGTGTTGACAGATTTCCTCATATAGGATCAATGACACTTTACGAAGTTCCGTGGGATGGTATGTATGTTATGGATAGGTTTGTTAAGTGGACAAAGTTATCATTATAGATTAATTAAAAAATTAATTCTTTTTTTAAATCATTTTTTGTCATTAATAAACCTATTAAAACAATCGCAAATAATAACAAAGTTGAATAAAATAAATTGTCTTTTATCAATAAAAATAAAGTAGAACAAAATAAAGTTTGAAAGAAAAAATATTTAGCAGTTGTCATAAAAGAGATGATTTCTTTTGCTCTATTGAGAATGAAAATTATAAAAGTTGTAAAAAATAATACTAGAATTACTGAATTAACTTTTAATGCTTCTATAAATTCAAAATTAAGATATGCCATCAAAAAAAAGCTCCCAAAACAAAAAATACCAAAAAAGAACTCGAACAAAAAAGCATATTTCTGAGCCCCTAGAACATCATAAAGTCTATCAAATGAAGTAGAAAAAATTAAAATAAACATAGGTGCCAATAGAATATTAAATATATTACTCATTTGTGCCCAATCTTGACCAAATATGACCGGAAATAAATGAGAAGAATTAAAGAAAAGATATACATATACTGGTAATAAAATATTAACGAGCATATTATATATTATCACAATCATATTAATTGTGTTTTTACTATTTTCCTGATATTCTCTAGTTATAATTGTTTTAATTGGTATAGAGAAGATCGCAGTAGGAATTAATAACAAACTGAGAGCCTGACTATATAAACCTGCCTGTTCAGCTGAAAAAAATGTTATAATTAAAATAATAATAAATCTGTCTTTAAAGAAATTACTTAATGAATAAGAAACCCTATAAAAGATATGATCTGAGTACTCTTTAATAGCATTAAAACTAAATTTTATATTTTTGAAGATATTAATTTTTTTATGTATGATAAAAAATGTAATTAGCGAGAATAAAAATGTTGGTATACAATAAGAAAGAAAAATTGCCATCGTCTTATTTTGCATGGTAATCCCAAAAATAATCTGAAAAAATTTTTGAAAAAATATCCCAAGAGTTGAAATGATGGCTATTGATTTATAAAGTTTTAAATGGTTTAAAATTCCGATACCATATTGAAATAATGTCAAGAATACTGGAAGAACAATTATAAAAGATAGAAAATTTATTAATAAATATTTCTCAAGGTATTTCGCTAATACAAATAATAATATAAATGATATAATAGAAAAGGATATACCAATTAATATTGAAGTCAAAAGAAGATTCTTTAGTTTAGAAGTATTGATTTTTTGACCAAAAATAATTTCCAATCTCATGCTAAAAATTGGAAATAAAAAAAGTGAAAAAACATGCAAAGCAGCAAAAGTACCAATGTCGCTAGGAACATAAACGCGTGTTATTATAGGCATAGAAATAATATTTACGATTAAGGCTATAATCGATCCTATTGACATTATTATGTTATTTTTTAAGAGTTCTTTTATCACTAATTTACTATTGTCATTTATGTTAAATATGTTGCTAATAAAGATAATGCCGTTTAGTGCATTAAAAATATTATTTTTAAAATTACTAGGCGCTAAAATAGGTGTCGGAGTAAAAATTGGTTTTTCATCAACAATTCGCGCTAAAAACTATTCAAACATTATTATTGGAAACTATGTTGAAATAGGGCGCAATGTAAATATAAAAGTTGCTGACTTAGATATAGGAAACTTTTCAATTATTGGTAATAATGTAGAAATATTAGGTGATGGAAAGTTCACCTTAGGTCAAAGTTCTTTCATATCTAATATGCATATTGATACTTTGGGAGGTATACAGATAGGAGATTTCTTCGCATGCTCTTACGGAAATATATCATCTCATGATTTTAGTGAGACCTGGTTTAATCCTGGGAAAAAATATAAAAAATTTAATCTAGTTATTGGTAACAATGTTTGGATGGGTGCACGAGCTAGCTCATTAAATGGGAATATTGGTAGTGAATCATTGATAGCTGGAGGCTCAGTAGTCCTTTCGGACTTGCCAAACAATTCTTTTGCGATAGGTAATCCAGCAAAAGTCATTAAAAAAAATGAATTAAAAGAAATAGATTTAAATCTAATAACTAAAAGAGATTTTCAAGAAAATATAAATAATAAGTGCAAAAAGTATAAAATTTTTTTTACAAATAAATTAGTTAGTAAAAAAGATTTTGAAAATTTTCAATCTGATGTTGTTATATGTAATTATCTTGAACCAGAATTTGTATCATTATTCAAAAAACCTGTTATATCCCTTAAAGATAGAAAAGTTTACAATATGAAAAGTTACTTAATTGGCGTTGTGAGAGAGCTTAGAGCCTGGGGAATTTTTCTAAAAGATTAGATAACTAACTTGTTTTTTTAAAAAGAAATATTAAATGATAAAAATCAAGACAAATAACATTCATTTGACAGAAAAAAAATACATTTTGAGTGTTATTTTTGAAGACATATTAGGCTTAAAATACACTCACGAAATATGTGATCGTGATGTGTATGAAATTATATTATCAGATAATAAGAAAATAATCATTCCAGATATATTTCTCTTGTCACAAAAAAATCAAAAAGAATGGAAAAATTATCAATATCCTAAATTATGCTTTAACACAAATATTTCAATTAAGAATAAACATCAAATTTTTGGCTTATATGGAGACAAAGATTTTTCCATCAACAAGACATCTATTATTATAAATAATGATATTTTTGGAACTGCTTTTATATTTTTGTCAAGAATTGAAGAATTAAATTTTAATCACGATAAATTTAACAGATATCAGTTTAAAAATTCTATTGCTGAAAGATTTAATATTATTACAAGGCCTGTTGTTAATGAATATATAGAATTCATTAAAGACGCTCTTAAATTCTTAGAACCAAATATTATTTTCAAAAAATATAATTATAATATTTTCCTTACACACGATATTGATATGATTAAAAAATGGAACTGGAAGGGAATAATAAAACATTCAATCTTTAATTTTATGAAAAAAGATTTTTTAAAAAATTATAAAAATATTTTTCTTTCAAAATTAAATCATACCATTGACCCTTATTATAATTTTTCTCAAATAATGAATATTTCTGAAAAATATAATATTAATTCAACGTTTTTATTTTTGGCATTAGAAAAAAATGAATTTGATTTTCGATATCATATTAAGAAAGCTAGGAAAGGAATCAAAAATATTTTGATGAGAAAAGAACATAATGTTGGTGTTCATTTAAGTAAATTGTCATACAATAATTCTCAAAATGCAAACAATGAAATTAATCGTATCAAGACAATTACAGAAACAGATATAATATATAATCGATTTCACTATTTGATGTTTGACATTAAAACTTCATGGGATATTCTTGAAAAAAATCAAATTAAATATGATTTAACTCTTGGATTTCCTGAGTTTATAGGGTTTAGATGTGGTATTTGCTATCCATTTAAAGTATTTGATTTAAAAAGAAAAAAGAAATTAAATCTTAAGGAAATTCCGTTGAATATTATGGATGTAACAATTACCGAATATATGATTGAGCTAAAAAGAGAAGATAGAGATTACCATATAGCAAATGTTATAAATAATATTAAAAAATATGATGGAACACTTAATCTTTTATGGCATAATAATAGCTATATCGATTATTTAAACAGTACCAATGAAGAACTCCTAGATTTGATCTTAAAACAAGCAATTGAGTAATTTTTAATAATAAGTCAATTATTTTGATTTTTTTTTGTAAGATTAAAACATGAAACTTCTAAAAATATTATTTCAATTTTTTATTGAAAATAAAATATTATTCTTAAAAACCTTTATAATTACAAATATTGTCTTACTATCATTTTATTTTACAGTAGATAGGGAATATGAATCAAGAGCCCGTATTTTACCTTCAGAAAAATCAAATAATGTGATTAATCTTAGTCCATTCGGTAGTTTTTTACCTACAACAGTATTAAAAGACCCGAGAGGTGGACAAATTTTTTCTACAATAATTAAATCACAAAGTTTCTATAAAGATTTATCTCAGGAAATGGTCTTAACTGGTGGTGAAAGCAAAACATTACACAACTTTTTATTAGAATATTATGATTTAAAAGTTAAAGAAAAAAATGGTCGTCAGAAAAAAACAACCCATAAGTTTCTTTTAGACTCCTACAGTTTAGCTAATAAAGATAAAAATATTGAATTAACCAAAGCTCATAAGCTTTTCACAAATCGACTTGTATCAGTACGTTATGAACAATTAACAGGAATTGTTACTATTAATGTTTTCACAAAAGAGCCAATGCTTTCTCAATTGATAGCAGAATTAATTCTCAAAACATTAGAAGATACACTAGTTAAATATCATATTGAATCTAAAGAAAAGAATAAAGATTTTATTCAAAGTAGAGTAAATGAGGTTGAAACAGATCTGAGAAATCTGGAAGAGGATTACGTTAAATTCTTAGATTCCAATCAAAATACTAACTCACCATTTTTTAGAACAGAAAAAATACGTTTAGAAAGACAAATGAATGGTAAGGAAAATCTATTGAATCGTCTTTATTCAGAATTAGAGATTAATTCTTCTGAACAACTTAGACAGAACCAAACTTTTATAGATATCATTGAAATGCCGATTTTAAATGAGAGTAAAGCTTATCCTAATTTAAATGTTACTTTATTATTATCTATTGTAATATCTTTTTCTGTACCCTTCGCTTTACGATTTAAGAAATGGAACAATTGAGTTTTATTAATAAAAATTTTCGAGATCATTTTTTATCATTATTGTTAGTTCTTGTAGCATTTTCTTTTACATATCTTCCATTACTTTTTTTACCAATATCACCATTATTTTATCTCGCAATGAGCGTCATAATATTATTTATTTTCTTATTATATGATAAAAAATCTTTCAAATCACTTTTCAATGATTATTCTGTTTTTTATTGGAGCGCTATTTTTTTATCTTGGTACACTTTAAGATTGCTATTCCAACCATCAACACAATTTATGGTAGTCAATTTTGAAGAAGTATATCTTGTTACACCCGTAGTAATTTTTTTATGTACAAATTTTAGATATTTGAGAGATTCCGTTAGTAATGTAATATTCTTGCTAGGTGGTACATATGTTTTTTTTGGATTAATAACTTATCTTTTTCTTTCATCTTCAAGTCAATTTCTCGGATACAATAATAATATTTTTGAACTATTAAATTTAGATTTTCAGTTTGCTATTTACCAGAATGTTGGTTTCTGGATAAGCTTATTTGTAATTTATATGTTCAATTTTATATTTATTAATTCAAAGATTAATAGAATTAATAATTTTTTACTATTGGTCTTATATGCAATTTTTTTGTTTTCGATAATTATGCTTTTACTTGCTGGAGCAAGAGGTGCTTTTATTGGTTGTTTTCTAGCGTTGGTATATCTATCAAGAAATATAAGAGACAAAAAATTTATATATTCGTCTGCAATTGGTTTTGCATTATTACTAGTTTTTATATTACTAAATCAAGAATTTTTAAATACAATTAATCGACTTTTTGCTTTATTTGGTGATAATGATGAATCGATGAGAATATACTTATTTTCTCAATCAATTCATTTATGGTCTCAAGACATATATACTATTTTATTTGGAGCTGGAGTTAAATCATTTCCTATTTTCATATACCAAAATGATTTTGGTGTATATCCGCATAATGTTTTTTTAGAAATTTTAAGTGAATTAGGAATAATTGGATTAATAATTTTTCTTAAAATACTTTTTTTATTTTACAGAAATAGAGGTAGTAACGAGCTTATTAATGCCTTTTCTATATTTACTATATTTGTTTTCTGTGTTACTGGGAGTTTTGATAGTTTTTACAAAGCGTTTTTCTTTTTATGTCTAGGATTGAAAAATTTTAATAACGAAATTTTAAAAACATGAAGAATAAAAAAAATTTTAGTGTACATGAATCAAGCTATGTAGACGAAAATGTTTCAATTGGTAACAATACAAAAATTTGGCACTTTTCTCACATTCAATCCAATGCATCAATTGGTGATAATTGTTCAATTGGACAAAATGTAAACGTAGCAAATAATGTAAAAATTGGTAATGGGGTTAAAATTCAAAATAATATATCAATATATGAAGGAGTCGAAATTGAAGACTTTGTTTTTTGTGGCCCATCAATGGTTTTTACAAATGTTACTAAGCCAAGAAGTGAATTTCCACAAAGAGGATCAAAATATTATTCCAAAACCCTTATAAAAAAATCTGCAACTTTAGGCGCTAATTGTACGATTGTATGTGGAGTTACAATTGGTAGGTATGCAGCAATAGCTGCTGGTTCTGTAGTAACAAAAGATATTCCTGATTTTTCTATGTGGATGGGAAATCCTGCAAAATTTTCGTATTGGATTGATAAAAAAATGAATAAAATTATTTTTCACGATAGTGGAATGAGCACCTGTGGGAAATTTAAATTAGTTAATAACAAATTAGAAGAACTCTAGATTAAGATTTCAACATATTTACTTTGTCAATACATTAATTTAATGAAAAAAGAAAAATCAAAAATATTAAACTACAGGTTCAGACATATAAAATTTTTTTTAGGATTCTATAATTAATGTCAAATTATATAATACACATAACTAATACTAATATTAATAATGACAGCAGAATTTTGAAGGAGATGAAGTCTTTAAAGAAATTTTGTAGAATAAATAATTTTGAATTGTATGGAGTAGGAATTGAAGAATCTGTTATCAAAAAACATCGAAATAATAATATTGATTTAAATATATATACAAGCAAAAGAAAGGTTAGTAGGATTTTTTCAAAATTTAAATCTTTAAATCATGCAATCACTTTCTTTGAATTATTGATCTTCACATTAAAATATACTTTTAAAATGAAGCCTAGAATAATCCACTGTCATGATACTTTAGTATTACCAATTGGATTAGTGGTTAAGTTGTTTACAGGTGCAAAATTAATTTATGACGCACATGAACTCGAATCGAATAAAAATCTTCAAAGCAGAATTAACTCGTCAGTAACAAAAATTATTGAACTCTTTTCTTGGAGATATATAGATCTTTTAATATCTGTCAGTCCTTCTATTTGTGAATGGTATGAAGAAAATCTTGGTAAAAAAAGAAATGTTATAATATTGAATTCACCAGAATTGATAGATAATTCCAATCGAGATTCTAAAAAATTTGAAATTAGAAAAAAGTATAAAATAGCTAATGATGAAACCTTATTTGTTTATCTGGGTATATTAAGTCCTGGAAGAGGAATTGAAAAATATTTAAAAGTTTTTTCTAGAGAAGATATAAACTCTCATGTTCTGTTTGTAGGATGGGGTCAATATGAAGAGTTGATTCAAAGCAAAGCATTGAAAAGTCAAAATATTCATTTTCATGAATCAATTGATCATGTTGATGTTGTCAATTTAGTAAAAGAATGTGATTATGGCTTATGTATGATTGACGCAGAATCGTTGAGTGATTATTTTTGTTTACCAAATAAGTTATTTGAATATTGTTTTGCAAATACACCTGTTTTGGCTTCAGACATTCCTGAAATATCAAGAGTAATTAAGAAACATGATTTTGGAATGGTATGTTCGAATAATATAGAATATATTGCTAAATCAGTGAATGAAATGTCTTTAATTAAAAAAGAATATGGCTTTAGAAATATTGAAGAGCTTAGCTGGCAAGAGCAAGAAAAAAAATTAATAAACAATTATAATTTTCTTTTAGATGACTAAAATGAGGAACCGATAATGTGCGGAATTTTTGGAATTATAAAAGATGAATCAACATTAAGTATCAACGATATAAAGCCTTTGGCTTTACATGCGCGACAAAGAGGTGTAGATGCTTCTGGTATGGTAATTTCAAGTAAGAATAGTCTTGATATTTTTCGAGCTGATTCAAGCATTGATAAGCTATTAAAAAAAGTTGAAATAACAGAAACTAACTTTATGTTAGGGCATAGTAGATTGGTAACAAATGGTTTTGTAGATAATCAACCAGTTTATAGAGATAATTTAATATTAATACATAATGGAATTGTCACTAACTGCGAAGATTTATGGATAAATGGTAGAAAAAGAAAGCAAAAAATTGATTCTGAAATTATACTTGTTATTTTTTCTGAGGCTCTGCAAGCTGGTAAGAATTTTCAAGAAGCATCAAATTGTGTTTTGAATGAGTGCGAAGGAGTCGTTTCTGCTGCAATATATGCTCCTGCTCTAGAAAAATTAATATTAATTTCTAATAATGGAAGTCTATATACAGGTATAAAAGACTCTAAAATTGCATTTTCATCCGAGGAGTGGCCTTTAATTGATAAACAATTTAATGATGTTAATCAAATAAAGGGTTGCAGAGTCTTTGATGTAGCAAGTTCAAATAAAATCGACGAACACCAAGTATTGAAAAGAACTAGAAATACCTTGGTACCACAAGTTCCTGAATTTTTAAAAGAAACTCCAGAATCAAAACAATTAGTTTTTGAAGAGCCAAAACTACAAAGATGCACTAAGTGTATACTTCCTTCAACAATGCCATATATTCACTTTGATGATAATGGTGTTTGTAATTATTGCAACAACTATGTGCCTAGAAATCAACCAAAACCATTAGAGCAACTAATTAATTTAGTTGAGCCATATAAACGAAAAAATCATGTAGACTGTATAGTTCCTTTTTCTGGAGGAAGAGACAGTTGTATGGCATTACATTTGATTCAGAAAGAATTAAAAATGAATTCTGTTGCTTATACTTATGATTGGGGAATGGTCACTGATCTTGGTAGAAGAAACATAAGTCGTATGTGTGCTTTATTGGGAGTGGAAAATATTATTGTAGCAGCTAACATTGAAAAAAAGCGTAAATGGATACAACTTAATTTAGAGGCTTGGTTAAAAACTCCCCATCTAGGAATGTTAAGTTTGCTAACAGCTGGTGATAAGCATTTTTTCAAATATGTTGAGCAAGTAAAAAAACAAACAAGTGTTGGTCTGAATATTTGGGGTATCAATCCTCTTGAAGTTACACACTTCAAAGCAGGTTTTTTAGGTATACCGCCTAGTTTTGAAGAAAAAAAGGTTTATTCCGGCGGATTTATGAATCAACTAAGGTACCAAAAAAATAGATTCACTGAATATTTACGAAATCCTAGATACTTCAACAGCTCAATATATGATACATTAAGTGGCGAGTATTGGAGAAGTATTCATAAAAAAGAAGATTATTTCCACATGTTTGACTACTATACTTGGGATGAAAAAGAAGTTGATCAAATTTTAGAAGAATATAATTGGGAAAAAGCGATTGACACGCCAACAACTTGGAGAATTGGAGATGGTACAGCAGCATTTTATAATTATGTGTATTACACAGTTGCAGGTTTTACGGAGCATGATACATTTAGAAGCAACCAGATAAGAGAAGGTGCATTAACGCGAGATGAAGCATTAAAATTGGTTAAAGTAGAGAATCTTCCAAGGTACCCAAATATCAAATGGTATTTAGATGCAGTAAATGTTGATTATAAAAAAGCAGTTAGTATAATAAACAAAATTCCAAAAATATATGATCAGTAAGATTTATAGAAATGCCAATTTTTTAATCCAAGCGATTTGACCATCTAGTGAAAATACTTTTTATAAATCATTTTGCAGGTATACCACAAAAAAGTGATGCATCATTAAGACATTTTAATATTGCTAAATTGCAGCAAAGATATAATTATAAATGTTCAATCATTACTTCTTCACAATCCTACCAAAATAAACAAAAAATAAATATGCCTCGAAAATTTTTTGATGGTATAGAATACTTTTTCGTTGATGAATTCAATTCAAAAAAAAATAATTTATTTACAAAACTTCTAAGAATGTTTTCTTTTTCAATAAATCTTTTTTTGTATTTAAAAAAAAATTCCCAAAAACATAATCCAGATATAGTTTATGCTAGTAGTCCCGATTTAATGACATGTCTTGTTGCATATTATTTTAGTAAAAAAAAGTTCGCAAAATTTGTTTTTGAAATAAGAGACATATGGCCTAAATCTCAAGTGGATTTACATAATTATTCAGAAAAAAATCCTATTATTATTTTTCTTAAAAAAATCGAAATTTTTTTACACCATAAATCTGATAAAATTGTGAGTAATCTTCCTGCTTATCATAATTATTTAAAAAAATATAATCTTAGTTTTAAAGATTATACTCATCTTCCACAATTCTTGGATTTAAAATATTATAATAAAAATTATGTTGAATGCAATATTTCAAAAGATCACCAAAAGATTTTTCAATCCTTTGATGAAGTCTGTATATTTGCTGGTACCATAGGTAGCTATTATGGTATAAGTTTTATGATTGATTCAATTCAGTCTTATAATTCTAGTAATGACAAAAAATTAGCATTAATACTAATAGGAGATGGAGATTATAGAACTAAAGCTGAAAATTATTTGAAAAAAAATAATATTAATGACGTTTTTATAATTGGTACTCAAAATAAATCTTATCTTTTTAGCCTAATAAAAAAGTGTTCATTTTCTATACTTTCATTTCCCAATAAAGAAATTTATGAATATGGTATAGCATCCTTAAAAATGTTTGATTATTTATATGTTGGCACACCAATTTTAATGATTGGACCATTTGATAAATATTCAATACTAAAAAAGTCTAGATATCAATTTAAGTCTCAATTTGGAAATACAAATGAAATGCTGAATGAATATCATAAACTCTGTAGTTTGGATAAGTTTAAAAAAAATGATATTAAAAGAGATTATAAAAATATCTTAAAACAGTATTGCTCTACTAGAACTATAAAAAAAGAATTAAACGTAATTTTTAATGAGCAGATTGCATCGCTTAATTCAAAATAACTATTTTCTAAATTGATACAATTTGCTATTTTAGATTGCATGCAAAAATCAATTATATTATTTGGTGTTGGGTATTGGGGGAAAAATCATTTAAGAGAGTTATATTCAAATAAAAAAGTTAAATCAGTTTTTGTCATTGATCCTTTTTATGATAAAAACCCAGATTTAGTTAAAAATTATCCTGACGTTCTTTTTTTCAAATCCTATGATGAATTTTTAAGTCAGAAATTTAACGCTGATGGTGCAATTATTGCAACTCCACCAAATAGTCATTTTGATATTGCAAAAAAGTGCCTAGATGATAATCTGCATATTTTAGTAGAAAAACCTATGGTTGAAAATCTTAAGCAGTTGGAAATATTACAAAATTCTGCAAAAAATAAAGTATTAATGTCTGGACATACATATTTATATAATCCAGCTATTAAAAAAATTAAGCAGATTGTTGATAGCGGCGATATTGGTGATATCATGTTTATTCATAGTCAAAGATTAAATTTTGGAATAATGAGAGATAACATAGATGTTTTTGAAAGTTTAGCTCCACATGATATTAGTTTAGTACAGTTTTTTATGAACGATCAACCTCATGAAAATATACTAAACAATAAATCAAATTATACTTTCTCACCTCATAATGATTTCTCATCGACACATATTGAGTATCTAAATAAAGTTTTTGCTAAGATTGATGTAAGTTGGTATTACCCCGAAAAAGTGAGAAAGCTTACCATTATAGGAAAAGAAAAAACAATTGTTTTTGATGATGTTAGCAAAAAAATATTTTTACATCATATAAAAATTGATTCAAACTACAACCATATTAATGATGGTGTTGAAGATATTGAGTTCGATAATGATCTATCACCCTTAACTAATGAGATAAATAGCTTCATTAGTTATTTTGAAGATCCACAAAGTTGCATTACTGGATACAATCATACAAAAAATGTTATCAGTGTATTAGAGCACTACAATAAAAAATAATGTATTATCTTTTCAAAAACTTAATGGACAAAATCATTGCTTTTTTTTGTCTATTAGCTTTGAGTCCAATTATGGTCTTAGCAGGAACATTACTTTATTTACTATATGGATCGCCCATCTTCTTTTCGCAAGAAAGAGTAGGAAAAAATCTAAAAAAATTTAAAATATATAAGTTTAGATCGATGAAAATTATTAATGATAATAATGGAAATAGTCTTCCAGACGAATATAGATTAAATAATTTTTACATTCTCTTCAGAAGATTTAAGCTGGATGAACTTCCTCAATTATTTAATATTTTTATTGGACAAATGTCATTCATTGGCCCAAGGCCATGGCCAATACAAAATACTGAAAATTTTTGTGATCATGACTTCCGAAGATTTGAAGTCAAACCTGGTCTTTCTGGCTTAGCTCAAGTTAATGGGAATATTGACTTATCGATAAAAGAAAGATTACATTTTGATTTAAAGTATGTTAATAATTTATCATTTATATTAGATTTAAAGATATTTATAAAAACTTTTTTAGTAGTACTATTCGGAGAAAAATGGGGCAAAAAAAACCTAAGGTTGTAATAATAGGAGGAGTTGAATCTAGTTACATATGTTTAAAACAACTTTTCAAATATAATTTTGATATTCAGAAAGTTTACGGTTACCAGCCTAAATCCACTAAAAATGTTAGCGGCTTTCGTGATTTAAGCCCTTTTTGTGATAAAAATGAAATCCCTTTTCAGTCTTTTAAACAAATTAATACTTTTGAAGATGAAATAAAAACTCTTGACTGTGAATACATTTTTGTTGTTGGCATCTCCCAGCTTGTTAGTCTCAACATTATTAATTCTGCTAAAATAGGCTCAATTGGTTTCCACCCAACGAATTTACCTCAAGGCAGAGGAAGAGCACCACTTGCTTGGCTAGTTAATGATTTGAATGATGGATCAGCAACTTTTTTTGTTCTTGAAGAAACTGCAGATACTGGAGCAATTTTAGATAAAAGAATTTTTAAGGTCGAACCAATAGATACTGCAAAAGATGTCGAGAACAAAATGCTTGCAGCTATGGAGGAAGCATTAGATAGTTTGCTACCAAAGTTGAAAAAATTATGGTGGGATCCTAAAGCACAAGATGAAGGTATATCAAGCGAATATGGACTAAGAAAGCCTGAAGATGGATTAATTCAATGGGATATTTCAGCTAGAGAATTAGAAAGATTAATTAAGGCAGTAGCTTTTCCCCACCCAGGAGCTTTTACCTTTCTCAATTTTGAAAGAATCAATGTTTTGAACGCCAGGGAAGAAAAAAAAATGTCTATCAAGGGTGTTCAAGGCAGGGTATTAAAAATCAAAATGAACGAATGCCTAGTTCAAACTGCTGATGGGTTATTATGGATTGAAGTTGATGATATTAATAAGTATTTAATAAGGGTTGGATCATTATTAGGTTACAAAAGTGATTTAGAAATTTTTAAAATGAAAAATGAAATTAAAAAATTAAAAAAGGTGGTAGGTTTAAAATGAATAATGTTCTTGTTATAGCACCTCATGCAGATGATGAAGTATTGGGTTGTGGAGGATCAATTTACAAGCACTATTTAAATGGTGATAACGTTTCTGTCGCAATAATGACCAACGCTTTTAAAGGCGCTCCCGAAATATTTAGTAAAAAATATATTAACGATTTAAGAAATGAAGCGATAAAAGCTCACAAAATTCTAAAAGTCAGTGATACAATTTTTTTTGACTTTCCAGCTCCAAAGCTAAATGAATATCCTCTATATAAGATAGCAAATGATATTAATAAATTAATTATAAAGAAAAAAATTGATACATTATATATTCCTCATAGGGGAGATCTTCACAAAGATCATGAGGCAATTTATGATGCTTCGCTAGTTGCGTCCAAACCTTTACCTAGTCAGAAGGTAAAAAGAATATTTGTTTATGAGACTGTTTCAGAAACTGAATGGGGAGACCCAATTAATTCGAGTTTATTTGTTCCTAGATACTTTAATGTTATTAATAAATCTATTTTAAATAAAAAATTAAAATCTATGAAATGTTATAAAAGCCAACTAAAAAATACACCAAATCCAAGAAGTTTAAAAAATTTAGAAAATTTAGCTAGCGTAAGAGGTGCAATTGTTGGTCATAAGTATGCTGAATCATTTGATATTGTGAGAGAAATTAATAATTAATAATGCATGAAAATAATTAAGGAAAACAAAAATAGATTTTTAAATTGGAAATTTCCAATTATTGAGCATGGTAAGCCAACTGAGTATGGATGGATTGTACACCATCCCGAAAAATTATTTTTAGGTAAATACTCTGATATTGGAGCTTTTTCTTATTTTAATGCATTGTATGAAATTGAAATAGGAGACTATGCACAATTTGGCTCACACTGTTCCGTTTATTCATATTCATCAATAGATAATAAAAAAGGTAAAGTAAAAGTTGGATATAATGCTAGGATTGGATCGCATACAACAATAATGCCTGGAATTAGTATTGGTGAAAACTCGATTATTGGTGCAAATAGTTTTGTAACTCAAGATGTTCCTAAAAACTCTTTTTATGCTGGATCTCCTGCAAAGTTTATAAAAGAATTGGTTAGTAATGGGTAAATGGCCACATTTTTCTAAAGAAGAAATTCAAAAATCTTCAGATATTCTAGAATCAGGAAAAATCAATTATTGGACTGGAACAGAAGGAAGAGAGTTCGAAAATGAATTTTCCAGATACGTTGGAGTTAATTATTCTATCGCAGTTGACAACGGAACAAATGCATTAATACTTGCTGCTTATGCTTTAGGTATCGGGTATGGAGATGAAGTAATAATGTCCCCAAGAACATTTGTTGCATCTGCTTTTAGTATTATGCATTTAGGAGCTAAACCTATTTTTGTTGATATAGATAGAAATACACAAAACATCAATACTGAACTTATTGAGCAATCGATTACAAAGAAAACTAAAGCAATAATGGCTATTCATCTAGCTGGTTGGCCATGCGAAATGGATAAGATTCAAAGTATTTGCAAAAAGTACAATTTATATTTAATAGAAGATTGCGCTCAAGCTCATGGAGCAAAATATAAAGGAAAATCTGTAGGTTCTTTTGGGGATGTAAATGCTTGGTCATTTTGTCAAGATAAAATTATGACTACTGCAGGTGAAGGTGGTATGGTAACTACTAATAATAAGGATTATTGGTCAAAAGTTTGGGCATTTAAAGATCATGGAAAAAATTATGATAAAGTTTATCATAAAGAACATCCTGCGGGCTTTAGATGGCTTCATGACGATATCGGTACTAATGCACGAATGACAGAAATCCAATCAGCTATTGGAAGAATCCAATTAAATAAGCTTGATAAATGGATTGAAAAAAGATCATCACTAGCTGATATTTTTAATAAGGAATTTAAAAATTTTACAGGTTTAAGAACTACAATACCTGAGAATCATATTCAACATGCTTATTATAAGTATTATGTTTTTGTTGAAAATGATGCTTTAAAAACTGGAAAAAGTAGAGATTTTATAGTTGATCAGCTTCATGGTCAAAATATCGAATGTTTTACTGGAAGTTGTAGTGAAATATATCGTGAAAGGGCTTTTGATAAAATCTTTTCAAAATCTCATCCAAGACTGCCTGTTGCATATGAACTTTCAAACTCATCTTTAATGTTTTTAGTTCACCCTACTTTGAGAGAAGATGATATATTTAATATTGCTCAAAAAACAAAAAAAATTGTCAAAGAATGTATAAGGTAAAATGATTAAAAACATCTTTTTACAATTAAATGTTGGTAACATAATTGTATAATAGTAATTATAAATTTAGACTGAAATAAATTAGAACTTTATGAAAATGAAAAAATTAATAGACGTTTTTACAAGAATCCCAAGATTTTTAAAAGTTGTCATTTTAATCATGAACGACATCATGCTTTCAATAGCTTCTTTTTTTGTTGTAAATCAAAATATTTATTTTTCTGAAATTACATCTTTTGCTATTATAATAACTTTAACAACAATTATAAGTTTTTATTATTTAGGAATTTATTTGAGTAAGCTAAAATTCTTGAGTAACCAGAGTATATTACAAGTCATAAAAATTTTCTCAGCTTTCTTCATTTCTTCATTACTATTTAATTTTTTTAATAATAATTCAAAGGTTAATTTTTATTATCTTTTATTATATCTGTTTTTAATATTGTTTTCTAGATTGTCTGCCCAATCAATCTTCTATAAAAAAAGAAATGATATAAAAAACATTCTAATATATGGCGCTGGCGAATCTGGCAATAAACTATACGGTTCATTGAAGTCACATAGTTCAGAATATAATGTTGTTGGTTTTATCGATGACGACAAGTCTAAACAAAATGAAATAATTGACTCTATTAATGTTTATTCTCGAGAAAAAATTCCTTTTCTTTTAAATAAATTTAACTGCTATGGTGTTTTTATAGCTATGCCCTCAATTGACTCAGAAACAAAAAAAAACATATTAATAAATTTATTGCACGAAAATATTGTAATTAAAATAGTACCTTCTGTTAAATCTTTAGTAGAAAAAACATCTAATTTTTCTGATATGCGTAATATAAGTATAGAAGACTTAATTGATAGATCTGTTGTTAATCCAATTGAAAGCATTCTTAAAGAAAATATAGGTAACAAAACTGTTTTAGTTACAGGCGGAGGCGGTTCCATTGGATATGAGTTAGTAAATCAAATATTATTTTTAAACCCAAAAAAAGTTGTTGTAATTGAGCAAAATGAACTCAATGTACATAACCTTTTAAATGGAGTTCAAGAGTCTGATAATCTTGTAACCATTTTAGGAACTCTGTTAGATAAATCATTACTACTTCGCGTTTTTAAGGATTACAAGTTCGATATAATTTTACATGCTGCAGCATATAAGCATGTATCGATTGTTGAGGATAATATTTTATCCGGTTCAATAAATAATATTATGTCAACTTTCATGATAAGTGAATTTGCAACAAAAAATAATGTCAAAAACTTTACTTTGGTTAGTACCGATAAAGCAGTAAGACCAACAAATTATATGGGTAAATCTAAACTTATTTCTGAAATGATTGTTCACCAATTTTCTTTAAAATCTTCTACTAAATTCAACGTAGTAAGATTTGGGAATGTTCTGAATTCATCTGGTTCTGTTTTATCTATATTTGATAAACAGCTTAAAAATGGTGGTCCAATAACTGTTACGGATAAAAAAGTTACAAGGTATTTTATGTCAATCCCAGAAGCGGCCCAACTAATTTTGCAAAGCATCGGTCTTAAAAATAAATTTAAAACCTTCATTCTTGAAATGGGCAAGGCATATAACATATATGAACTTGCAAAAAAAATAATAAAAATTAATGGCTTTGAATTGAAAAATGATATTAATGAAGGAATAGAAATACAAATCACAGGCTTGAAAGAAGGTGAAAAGCTTCATGAAGAACTGACCTATGATAAGCAATCTGTTGAGAAAACTGATCATCCTAAAATATATGCAACAAATGAAAAATATTATGAATTTGATGTCTATCTATGGATTGAAAAAATGAGAGAACTTTACAAGCAGAATGATTTCGAAAGTTTTAAGCGAAGTATTGATAAACTAATTCATCGTCATGAAAGTTTAAATTAGTATCTATATTCATCTTTTTTAAATGGTCCATTCAAATCTACACCAATATACTTTGCTTGTTGTTTAGTTAGCTTTGTTAAATCCGCATCGAGATGTTTTAAATGAATTCTAGCAACTTCTTCATCTAGCTTTCTTGGTAAATCATAAATGCCTGTTGCAGGTTTATTTTTTGCTAAAAATATCTGAGCTAAAACTTGATTTGAAAATGAAGTTGACATAACAAAACTGGCATGGCCTGTTGCACACCCTAAGTTAACGAGCCTACCTTCAGCTAAAATAAATATCTGCTTTCCATTTTTAAAAGTATATCTATCTAGTTGAGGTTTTATTTGATCTCTTTTTGCATTTGATTTATTTAATGCATCTACTTGAATTTCATTATCAAAGTGTCCAATATTGCAAACAATGGCCTGATCTTTCATTTTTCGCATATGATTTAAAGTAATTATATCTTTATTTCCTGTCGTTGTAACGAAAATATTACCTCTATCTAAAACATCTTCTAGTCTTCTAACTTCAAATCCTTCCATTGCTGCTTGAAGAGCGCAAATTGGATCAATCTCTGTTACAATAACTTTGCAACCATATGATTTCATAGATTGTGCCGACCCTTTACCTACGTCACCATAACCACAAACAACGACAGTTTTACCAGCCAGCATAATTTCCGTTGAACGTTTAATACCATCAGCTAAAGATTCTCTACAACCGTAAAGATTATCAAATTTAGATTTAGTTGCTGCATCATTTACATTAAATGCTGGAAATAATAAAGTAGCATCTTCTACCATTTGCTGTAATCTAGCAACTCCTGTTGTTGTTTCTTCTGAAACACCTATAATTTCAGGAACAATATTATGCCAATGATTTGGATTTTTTTGATGTACTTTT